>Ga0213863_10001556_pt1 | contig 16628 bp, 10 predicted proteins | sample PICome_8_FD_160128 | JGI IMG/M metagenome (GOLD analysis project Ga0213863, IMG submission 160128) | Coastal seawater microbial communities near Pivers Island, North Carolina, United States - PICO497 | ecosystem: Environmental > Aquatic > Marine > Coastal | place: USA: North Carolina... | reverse complement strand
CACAGGAGAGACAAAAAAAACAAGCGTGACAGAATTTTTTTAACACAGACACAAAGCAAAGAAAAAAAAGAGACAAAAGAGAAGAGACAAAAAACACCTACACTTTGAATACTACTAACAACAACACCAACACCACCAATCAATGGGTGGTGGCAACAACACGAACCCGCACGCGCAAGGCATGAAGTGGCTGAAACGAAGGAAGAAAAAGATGAAACGGATAAACGAGGAGAGGATGCAATGGAAAGAAGACGAGGAAGAGGAAGAGGGAGAAGAACGGGAGAAGAAGAAGAAGAACGGATTGGAAATCAACGAGACGGACATCTCTTCTTCTCTCATCGGGAAGACAAAGAAGAAGAGAAAGAAGACAAAGACGGTGTCATGGGAAACGAATCGAACGAGGAAAAGAAGAGAGGAGGAAGCGAAAGAAACAGAGGAGGCGAAACGGGAAGGGAAACCGACGGGGACGACGACAGGTTTGAGTGGTGGTGGTGGTGGTAATACTACTAATGTGAACAACACAAATCCTTTCGCCGTGTTGAGGCAACTGCCGAGACTCGAACGATGATTACTCTACAATTACAAACACGCAGCAGCATTCAAACGGACTGCCAAATGATGCCAGAACAAATTATGATGACTTTTACGACGCGTTAAACAACTTTCGACGAAGAAGCGCATTCGGAGCGCTGACTTTCGCCGCCACCCGTGGTATTCCTGCTTGTCTTTTTTCTTCGAGCGAAGAAGTGAGCTCTTTCTTGACCCGGGCGATCGACGCTCAAGTGCGCGTGGAACTCGTTCGCGATCTCTTCAAACTGGAAGGATTGGAACCAGTTCCAGAGGATGTCGCGCTCGCGCTGGAAGACGACGACGTGGCTCGGGAGGAGATTATTAGCTTCGTCGTCGCTCGTTTTCGCATCTTCATCGGCGTCGTCGTTTACGTCGTTTACGTCGTCGTCGTCGCATTTCAATCCGCTGCTTTTCCCGTATTTACGCTCTACGAATGCCAAGGGGTTCTTTTCGAACGCTCGCCAATTGCCCGAGGACAAATGCGACGAAACCGACGACGCGTTTGGAGGATCGCATTCCAAATAGCGCATCGTCAAATTTTTGTGGACGCTCGCGTAGAACGGGTGTTCGTGACACGGGGTCCAGAAGTGCACGCCACCGTCGAACACGTCGTCTTCCACGGTTAGTTTGGATACGTATTTGTTGACGATGGTTTCCATGCCTCTTTGATGTATCAAAGAGAGATACATCGCGAGCGGAATTTGCGCGGCGAGACCGAGGCGCACGAACCACCGAGCCAGGAGAAACGTAGTATTTTTAGAGTTGTTCTTCGATGATTTCTTATCTGGCGGCTCGCTCTCCAACCACGCCCACGACTTCGCAGACGCCGCAATGGACACTGGAATCAACGGGTATAAAAAGCGAAACTCTTTGTGCTTTGGAATGGAAACGATGAAAACGGTTGCCAAAAAAGCAACTTTCGCCACCGCGGGCGTCGACAAACGTTTTCTTCTTTTCGCGTTGGTTCCATCGTTATCTTTGATGATTTTACCCCCATCAGGAAGATTAGCACTACTAGTATCTTCTAAATTACCGCGAGCATTCGAAGCGAGGAACAACTCGTAAAGACTGACTGGAAACAAAACGCCCAAAACAACCGGTAAACCTTGCGTGAAAACCCACGCGTTGGAATGCGTTCCGTATTGACTCGCGCCTTCTCTCAAGACGTTAAACTCGAAAAAGTTCCACGCCGGGAACGTCCACTTCTTGTTGTAATAATAATAGTTCACGCACGCTTCTATCGATAAAACGAGACTTCCAACCCAAAAGGCATCCGCGCTAAACCTCGCTCGTCGCTTCGCCGACAACGCCTCTCGATCGAAGAAAATCGTACGCGCTCCTACGCACGCCCAAAACGCGTACGCCGTCGGCCGCACGGTGCACGAAACGAACGCTAAAACTAAACCACGGATGCTCTTTCTTCTAAACCCGCTGCTATTACTACTCTTACCGCTATTACTACCACCTCCTCTTTTCTTCGCGTTCATATCGAAATACCCGCTCGGCCAAAACACGAGCGCCCAGACGCAAAACGCGGTTTCCGTGACGTTCGCGAACGACCGACATCCGCAATAAAAATGCCAGTGCGATGCGAGCGACAGTGCGAACGCTTTTTTCGCCACGTTCTGGTCGTTGTTGTACCATTTGCGCGCTAACCGGTACGTCCCGACGTCGATGAAAGCGCACTGCGCGGCGTTCACGACTCTCGGCATCGCTCGCACCAACACCCCCGTTATTAAACTCGCGTCTTCGTCGAGCCGTAATCCCTTCACGAGCGCGTACGGCCACGCGTACGCGAGCAAAGGATGCACGAAACTCCTCAACTTCACGTCCTCTCGCCATTCCCAGGTCTTCGCGCCGTACTTGAATATAAACTCGTGCGCGATTTCCACGCTCTGATAGTGCTCGTCCGCGCTGTGAAACGTTCGCAGGAAAAGAAACGAATTCAATACGCGAAAGAGAAAAGAGACGAGGAACGGGGACGTGAATAAGTGACGACGATGGTTTGTATTCTTCGTCATCTTTGTGCGTTCATTCGTGCGAAGGGCAAAGAAGCTTTGAGTGAGAGGGGTGCGTGCTCTAATGAAGTATAGTACATTCCATTTTATCCATTAAACAGTTACACGTATCTCATCGTGCATCTCAATTCATCACGGAAAGAAACTCTCGCCTCGTCTCCGTTTCCAAACCTCCCCGGTCGGGAACACGATCTCCTCGTTCTCGTTCAGTTTTGCGATAACTTTCTCCCCGCTCCCGTCTTTCTGGTCGAAATCGATGTATATCTCGTCCTTATTCTTTCCAACCAGTTTGGTTTGGATTTCCCAATACCGCATGGTTTTCCCCGGGTACGCGAACACATCTTCGGGCGTGACAACTTTCCTCCCTCGGCACCCTTTGCCTTTCTCGAACGGCACCGGGTCGTACCCTCTCAAGACGCCGTTTTTGGTGATTTCTCGAGGGCACCCCGGGTGGTTCGGGTCCGCGAACGATCCGGAGAACCTCTCATCGAAAGACGATGATGACGATGCGAGACTTTGCGCGGGGAAAAAGAAAAGCGAACAACACGAAACGACGAGAACGACTTTCTCTGTGCTCTCCCTCAACGAGCTCGCTCTGACGACGACGCTCCGATTGAATTCTGTTCTTCTTTCTCGTCTTCTTGTTCTCGAATTCCCGAAACGACGACTCGTAGTCGTCAGCGCGGCGCCGGCGGACGCGAAGGAGGACGCCATGAGCATCATCCGATTGAATTGGAAAAAAGTCTGACGCGGAATAAAAAATTCATCACATCGTCTCATGTTGTCGCGTCGAGACATCATCATCTTCTGCGCGAATAGGAGCAGGAGTAAAAGTAGCATAATCCTGAGGAGAAACGTGTCGAGAGCGAGCGGTGAAAGCAACGAAGACAACACGAATCACAAACGAAGAAGACAAAGAAGAAGACCAATCATCGAAGAGATGTGTGACTACTTCACGAAACCAGTCAAGTGCAAGGAATGTTTCGGGTACAACAGACGCGTGTGTGCTCGCTGTCAAGGCAGAGGGAAGACGACGACCACTTTTACGGACGGTGATGACGATGACAATTGCTGCGGTGGATGCGTTGGCCGCGGGTACGTGCGTTGCGACGCGTGCAACGGGACCGGTTTGAAGAACGGGTGGCTGTTTACAGTGAAAGGCGGTTGGGGACCGCGAGGCGAGTAGTCGACGAATGAAGATCGTGAAGGAGCAGCAGTAGTAAAGCAGTAGTAGCAGTAGTAGTACTGGTAGTAGTAATAGTAGATGTAGTATTAAAAAGGTAAAAGTACAAACGGGTGCAACAGCGCCTGCGTGGCGTCTAATCGACCTCTTCGCGTGATACCTCTGGCGGCGACGAGTCGACAGGCTAAATCGAACCCGGCGCCGCCGTTTCGATCGAGAGCGGAAAAGTCCCAGCCTAAGTTTACGGCTAAGTCTTTGCGCACTTTGCGCAAATCGTAGTTTTCGTCCTGTAACCGTCGCTGGAACGACCCGGATGGTTCTAACACGCGTTTGCCTCTGAGTTGCGGGCATCCCAACTGGAGTAAGACGAGGCCGGCGGAATAGCTATCGAATAATTGCGGTTGGAAGACGGTCCACGGAAGGACAGAAAGCGCGCCGGCGATGGCACCCGGAGGCGCTCTCGGCGTTCGTTCAGGCATGATAAAATCCTCTGGTGGTGAGAACGAAGGGTCTAAGATGGAAACTTCCGGTTCGTAGTTCACGCCGCTTCGTAAATCCGCGGCGCCGCCGAAATCGATCAGTTTGAATCGTCCGTTTTCGTTGACTAAATTCGCCGGTTTCACGTCTCTGTGAACTATACCGATGGAGTGTAACCCTCTCAACGACCACAACAGTTGTTGCGTGATTTTCTTTGCGACGGCGTAACACCTCGCGTCGTAATCTTTATCCTCTTGAGATTTCCCAAAAAGCGCCACCTCTAACGCGCTCGGAAAATTTCTATCCAACACGTAATCTTCGAGCGTGTTTTCATCGCCGGCGAATTTCCACACCAAAACCGGTGCCGCCGCGTCTTCAATTTCCTCGTAAGATCCGACGTAAGACGCGCAACCGCCGGCGACAAAAATGTCTCGGGATATCCGTTCGTTCATGTGTCGTTCGGCGCGTTGTAACCCGCTCGCGCCGGTTGTATTTTTCGCAAACTTCAAGACCAAATTCTCCGCCTCGCTGGAATTTAATCGTCCTCGATAGACGGTCCCGAACGACCCGTCCCCGATTCTCCCGCCTAAGTTTACGTTCGAACCTCTTTTGCCAAACTTATTCCCAGCCGTGGCTGTTTGTATCGCTCTCGCGACGGTTTCATCGAACGCGTACCCCAAAATCCCCGGCTGCGCGGTTAAATAAAACACGACAAACGCGACGAAAAGAAACTCCTCAAATGGCGTCCCGTTCGTGTATAAAGTCCACCCGTTCACTTTTTCATCCAGAGCTAATTGTTCGACAAAGTCTTTGGCCACGTCCGGTAATGGTAACTGCTCGTATAAAGGCTCTAAAACGACTTCGTATACCGTTTTCCCTATTTTCAACACCGGCTCTGGAACCTCTGGAAATAAACGTTCCAGTTGCTCCAAAGGGTCGACAATTTTTGCACCCTTATACCCGTATAAAGCCTTGATTGTTCTCGTCGTCGTTCTCTTCGTCGTCGTTTTTGCAGAGAAGCGACGAATCCGTCGTCCTCCTAAAACCACGTTCTTCGCGTTCGTGGTTTGATGACGATTACTCTTAAAATTCATATCCCCGATACTGTTCGTTATCCAAAAATCAAAAGTAATCAATCCGTTTCTTTAACGCTATATATATCTCTGTCTCTCTCCTCTCCAATAAAGCAGTCTGGCACGATGCGTACGAATTCGATGAAAGTGTTATTATGTAAACACTTTACGCCGCGTGTAGTAATACTCAGAGTCACAAACAGAGAGAGAGGAAGAGAGAAAATTTATGAAGTACAGCGAGGGGGGTGGTTTCCCTTGTAAAAAAACGAACAAGAAGGGAAAAAGAGGAGGAAGGAAAAGGTACGCGAGCGCTGAATCTTCTTTTTAAATTACAAGCTGTGTGTGTGTGTGCATGCGTGTTTATGACGTGTGCAATACTCCGTCTTCGTATCGCCAACCTTCTGGTAATGGGCAGTTTTTGTCGAGGAGGTATTGTACACATTCGGGGTGGTTGTTCTCGTGAGCGTAGCGTACGGCGCCACTGTTCCACGGCGCTTTGGCGGTTTCGTGCAAGTACTTCAAACAGTCCAAGTGGCCTTTCTCGGCCGCCCACATACACGCTCGTTCGTCATATTTATCATACTTACGCTCAACAAGGTATTCGAGTATGTGGAGTTGACCCTTTCCAGCCGCCCAAATGGCAGTATACTCATCCCAAGGCGCTTTGGCATCTTCGTGTAAGCATTTGAGTACCTCGAGATGACCTTCTAAGGCAGCATATTCACACGTCCACTCATCGATAGGACACTTATTTGCAACGCAATACTTTATCATTTCCAGATTACCTTGTTCTGCGGCCGCTCTAATCGTCTTTTCATCCCAATCACACTTTTTCTCCTCTCGTATCCACTTGAGCAACTCGAGTTTATTCGTTTCAGCAACTTGCTCGCAGAAATCTGTTTCGTCCCAGCTCCTCCGCCACAACGATTTATGCTCCCACGCTACTTCCAAAGTCAATACCGATGACATCTGTCTCACTTTAAACTTCTTTGTCAAATCATCCGTGCGAATGCATCTCTTCATCAACTTTCTCGTTTCACTATTCACTCCATACAAGAATTTCACATCCGTTAGATTCAATTTCGGAAGAATGTGTGTGAAACTTATATCGTCGTCGTTCATATTCACAATCACATCCCACAAAGAATCTCTCTCCCCCATCCGTCTTTTCTGCCCTCGCGTCTGCACTCCCGACGACGCAGGAGGAGACGAAGAAGCGCCACGCATCGTCGTTTCTCTGCGTCTTTTCTTAAAGTTTTTATGGGGAAAAAACGGCTTCACAAAAAAGAGGTACGAGAGCGTCTGCGACGTAACAACAACAACAACAACAAGTAAACAAGCATGGCCGTCGTCGTTGTCCCCGCGCGAGAAGCAGCTCGTCGTTTCGTCGTTTTTTCAGCCGAACGACGCGTGGGAGGCAAAGGAAAAGGAGGAAGAAGGAGGAGGAAAAGCAGAAGTCGTTCCAGACTGAATGCGAGGAGAAAAAGCGGCGACGACGATATAGATGATTATGAAGATGATGAGAGTAGTGTTATTCACGAGGACAGGATAAACAGCAGCGACAGCAGTGAGACGTCTATTTCTTCCGCTGCTGCTGCCGATGATGACGATAATAAGAATACAAAAGAACAGTTGAAAGAAGAAGATTCAGAAAGTTTCCTGTACGAAGAAGTGGAGGAAGAAATCGAAGTGGAATACACGGCGATGGACCACGTTTCAGATTTTATTGCGGAAGTGCGAGAGAAGCGGAATGAAATCAGTCGAGCGTGTTTCGGCAGTTTTGAGAGAGCGCCAGTAACGCCGGAGTATTTGAGAAGTTCGAGAGGACGGTTGGACGCGCCGACGGAACTTATATCGCTGGCGTTGGTATCGGTTGCGTTGGCGGTTTCCAAGACCGTGCGAACGAATAAAGAGAAGAAGGAGATGTTTATTCGAAACGAAAAGTGGACGGTAGGGAAAGCGTTTCAGGAGTTGAAAAGAATAGACGGTCAAGAGAACGACGCTTCGGTGGAAATGCGATTGTACGACGAGGGGGATTTACGACGCGACTTGGAAAAGAAACAGAAAAAATTGGACGAGAAACGCGCGAAGGAATTGGAGAGACGCGAGTTGAGAGACGAAAAAGAACGCTTAAGAGAGGAAGAGGAAGAGAAGGAGCGACAGAGATTACTCGAGATTGAGCGTAAAAAAGAAGAAGAGGAAGAACGAAAACGAGAACAAGTACGCGCCGAATTTCGATTGAAACAAGCCGAGGAGCAAGAGCGGTTGAAAAAACGCGAAGAAGAAGAAGCGGCGAGGAAGAGGAAAGAGTTGGAGGAGGATAGGAAACGGAGAGAGGAAAAGATGCGATTGGAACGAGAGGCTTTAGAAGCGGAACGATTGCGACGAAAGAAAATATCGGAAGAGCGCGAGGAAAAAACGTTTGACATTCAGGCGAACATTAAAGTCGAAGCGAGGAGGAAAAACGGCAAGTGCGAAGTGACGGCCTCGTGCAGAGTGGAGTTATCAAACACGTGCGAAGTCGCGGAAACGTACGAATCGACAGAATTGGCGAGATTGCAAATGTCCTGGGCCTCGAAGTTATCCGGCGAAGCCATGAAAGCGTATAAAAGCGACCAGATTTTGAAGAAAATGATGGGCGAAGGCATTTTGTCCAAGAGGCCTACTTTTTCAGACGTGGAATTTGAACACTGGATGAAACTCGTCAGAGTTCGATTGGACAGAGAATTACGAACGACTGGTTTACGCGCAGTTGCTGGACTCGAAGCGAACAAGTTGACCAAAAACGACAGCTTCGTTGAACGAGAAGTGACGTTTTCGAGAGCGCTGTTACCTGCAGAAGATCCAGAAAACGTCGAGACGCGAATACAAAACGCTATTCGGTTACTCATCGACCAAGTCGAATCCAAGAATAAAAATAAAGACGGCGATGCTAACGATGGTGGTGGTGGTGGTGATAATGACGACGACGACCCGTACCTTCTCGGCGATGGAGACTCCCCGGCCCTTGTCGACGAGGCGATAGATCCCAGGAAAAGCCCGACGGCAATTTTAAATCGACTTTCCGAACACGAGCTCGCGCAAATGCACGGGTTAGATCCATCTCTGGTATTCCCCGCAGAAACAGACGGTTTGACCACTGAATTGAACGGTCGCGTTTTATCCGGAATCTTAACCGCGTCTCTTTTTGTCAAAATCCTTCGCAGCGTCACCAAAGACGCGAAACCGGAAGTTTTACGACGGGGCACGCAGATGGCTACCTCTTTAGTCGGTCGATGCGCCAACGACGAAGGAAACTGGCGTGCCATGTATTTAGACGGTTTTCGCGGCGATGCATTGGAAGCCGGCGCTTTGATGGCTCGAGAAGTTATTCCAGACGAAGAGAACGATATCGTTTTATTAAACATCTTCGCCGCTCTGGAGGCGATGGAAAAAGCGAAAAACCGACGCCCGGAGGAAGCGGGCGAAATGATCGATAAAGAAGTGCTGAGAAAAATGAAAGCGCAGCGACGAATGAATGCGGTGCCAATCACCGAAAGGTTATTCGCCACGCGAAACGCGGCGATTCAGTTAGCCGGAAGTGGTTCCGTCGAGCAAGGTCGGGCGATGTTGGAGGAAGCTTACGCGTTGCGAGTGAACCACGTGGAGAAAAGACGCAAAGAGTTAGGGTTGACTGCAAACGACGAACGGTTTGGTATTCCAGAAACGTTGCCAGAGCTGAAAGCGCTGCTCTTTGTTTTAGAATACGGCGGCGGCGCGTGGGAAGCTGACAAGAAAGGCGTGCAGAAACAAGTCGTGAAAGCGGTGTACGAGGCGTGCGAAAACGGGGCGATGAAGAAAGACGCTGAGAAGGCGTTGGCGACGTTTGCAGCCGTTCGACGCTCGTTTATATTTGAAGAGAAGGATTCTGAATTCGGTCGAGAGTGGGAAGAGAAATTGTTCGAGAAAGTCAATCAAACAGGAAACGAAGGCGAGGACGAAGAGGAAGGAGGAGGAGGAGGAAAACCTAGCGTGCAGGAGATCATCGAAAAATATTACCCGAGAGGCGTCTCGGACGCGCTCGAGTTTGCCGTGCAAACGTACGACGCCGAAATCGAGGCGCGCAGGAAAGTATAGAGAGTGTAGTCATAGAGAGATGAGTTAGCTACGTAGCACTTACGCGTTTTAGAAGCGTTTTACCTTTGGGTTAAAATTACAATAAATACAAAACATCGCAAACTCTTCTCTGCTTCTTACGCGGACGACGAAGTAGTATCACCGCCACCGCCGCCCGACATCATGCTCTCCAGCATTTCCGTTTGCAGCTTTTTATTCCCGTTCTCGATGTCTCTCTTCGCGAGCGTTTCTACGCTCTTCCACTCGAAATCCATGTTCGCGTACCCTTGCCTCGCAATCATAATACGGTTCGCCAAACTCTGGTCTGCTTTCGAAAGCTTGCTCATCCACTCTTCTGGGTTTCCTCGAATCGGGTTTTTCTCCAGAAAATCCAACAAAAATTCGTGCTGATTGTTCACTCGGTTCACTTCGCCTTGACCGTCCAAGTTCTGCTCTTTGCTTTCTCCGTCTGGCGTTTGCACGTTCAGTCTGCAATTTATAGATTCCAACTGACCAATCACCACCCAGGTTGCTGTATACGTCAACAACTGGTGCATGACATCCGCCGCTTTCCTTTCCGGCGAGGACGCTCCGCCAAACGCACCGCACGGGACGTACACTTTCGGCGAATCATCGTTCTCGTTGCGAACGGAAAAACATCTTCTTCCTCTTCTGTTTCTGTTGTTGTTGCTTCGTTCTCCATTTTGAAGAGAGATTAAAGTCGCTACTCTGTGCCTCGACGAGAGCGTTTTCGTGGTAGCACTCGTCACACCAGTCGTCGCCGCAAACGAGGACACACAAAACAACATCACGTCTTCTTCGTAGATGCGCGCAATAACGCTGAGAAAACGAATACTATTAATAATAAATGAATGCCGATACGTAACCTACTGACTGAGCAAAAACCTCAAAAGTTCTTCTTAATTTCTTAAAAACGCTTTCAGTCAAACGAGAAAAAAAAGACATCATTTTATAATAAACGAATAACACATTACGCGCGCAAAAACACACACAAAATCTAATAACAGAATGACAAAATGGTCGATGCGAACGTTACGAACGAACGAGTGTCGCGCGATGGTGGAAGGCCAGGAGGCGCACCGCTTGTTCGAGGCACCGGATTTGCACGAGATGGCGAGAACAGGAGATCTCGACGGAATGAGGAGATTGATTTTATCAAAGGATGACGACGACAAAGTGAACGCGTTGGACCCGGCGGGGAGGACGCCGTTACATTTCGCGGCTGGGTTTGGGCGAGTCGCGTGCGTGAAGTTTTTGTTAGAGAGAGGGGCGAAGTTAGAGGTGAGAGATTTGTGGTCCAAGGCGCCCGTGGATTGGGCGTTACAATCGAAACACGAGGAATGCGTAAAGTTGATGAGAATAAAAGCGATCGAGACCAATCTCGAGATTGGTGGAAGAGGGCAAGTCTCTCCGTTGAGGACATATCACGAGTATTGTTACGATTTGACGACGGAGGAAGTCGAGGAGAGGTTGGAGCAAGACAGGAAAACCGCGATGGAGCAATACGAAAAGATGAGCGAGGAAGAGAGGAAACAGTTTCGCGAATCAAACGGGGTGGATCCTGCCCAGCCGGTGCCATTTTAATGACAATGTGATAGTGTATAAATAAGAATGTTGTGAGCAGCTATTTTCAATGTAGTGGCTATCTCTATTTGCTTCTAAAATTACAGCTGAATTTCCGTCAGAGCTTCTTCTTGTTCTCTGTCCGATTCCGTGGCGTCGCCGTCGTTTTCTTTTTCTTCCTCCGCCTCGTCTCCCTTTGCGTCTTCAAAATTTAAGTGCTTCTTTTCTTCTCCCCCTTCCTGATCTCCGCTGTTTATATCTTCGTTTTCTTCCAGTTTGTTTGAGTCGGCAATGCCTTGCCCGCGCGGCGGCGTGGGAAGATGGAAATCGGCAAAGAACGCGGAAACGTCCGATTCCGAGACGCCCGCCGGCGCGTTTGGAATGACAAAAGCGCTGTCCTCGGCATCTTCCATCTCCTCTTCTTCATCATCTTCCTTGGTTTTTTCGTTGTCGTCGTCGTCGTCGTTATCGTCGTCGTCTCTATCTTCCGTCGTGGAATCGGCACCAACGAAGGGAGAATCCGGCGCGTCTGGAAATTCGAGGTCGCCCAGAACGTTGTTCTTTTTCCTCGCAGAAGTAGGACTTTGCGGCGGTGTCGCTTGCTCTTCTTCCGCCGATACTTCCGCTTTCTCTTCCACACTTGCTGCTTGCGCAAACAATCTGTTCAACTCTTCGTCTTCTTCGGCTTCTAACTCTTCGAGTATCGCGTCGACATCGGCGCCCGTTTCGGCCAACTTTTCCTTCAAACGATCGCACGCCCTTTCGCTTTGACCCAAGCACATCAACAAGTCGTTCATCTCCTCCTCGAAGTGCTTGGTCGCTTCATCGTAGCCTCGCTTGTACCCTCGCTCCTCGGCTTCGGCCACCTGCTCTGCCGTCAACTCTGCGTCGCGCTGGTTCTGTAACTGCTCAACCTTTAACTTCAACTCTGCGACTTCTCTTTCCGCTTGCTCTAAATCCGTGGCCGCGTCAGCCTGCTTCAACTTGAGATTTTCGTTCTCGTTCTTTACCGCGTCGATTTCGACGTTTTTATCGCTAATTGTAACCTCTGCGTTTGCAAGTTTCGCGGCGACGTCGTCGTAGACTTCGCGTTCGATCCAACCCGTCGTGTCGTACTCGTATTCTTCGCCTTCGCCTTCGACGTATTCGCCTTCCTCCTCGCCATCGCCGGCATAATACCACGCGCCTGAGGCTTCGTCTAATACCCATCCCGGGTAATCGTCCGGGTTGAACGGCGGTTGAGCTTCCCCCGCATTGTCGTGGTCTCCTTCATTTCCGTTGTCGTTGCCGTCGTTGTAGTCGACGTAGTCGTAGTCGTTCATGTTTTCATCGTTGCCTTTATTCTCGTCGTGTGGCGCCGACGGCATTATTTCGTTGCTGAAATCGTAGTCGTTTTGCGCGAAACCATCCGAAGAAGAAGGCGGCATGAATGCAGTATTCGCGCTATTGTTATTGGCGGCAGTAGTATTAACGGTACCGCCCTCGCTAATTCGAGGTGATGGCGGAGCAAAATCATACCCGTCGCTGTTTCGTCCAGGAGATTCCGAATAGTTTTGTTGGTGTTGGTGTTGTTGTTGTTGTTGTTGTTGTTGTTCCATTTGTTGCGGAGGACGCAAGTAATCGTCGTCGTCCTCGTAATCGACGTGTTGTTGCTGCGTTTGTTCGTGAAGTGGTTGATCGTAACTCGACGGATACTGATTATTCTGATCGATGTATGCGTCGAACTGACTCGTCGATTCGTGCCCATCGCTTCGCATAGATCCCGTGGCGGATGGAGGTTGCGGAGGCAGCTGTTGCTCTATGAGATTTCCCCACTGGTCATACATCGGTTGTTGTTGTTGTTGTTGTTGTTGTTGTTCGCTAGTATTCGATATCATTCCATTCTGATGGTGTTCTCCAGGCGGAGGATAATTCAAAACTTCATTCTCTGGAACCGCCGGCGAGCCCGGTTTAAAATGAGTGAGGTGTTGTTGCTGCTCCTGGTGATGATGATGATGATGTTCACCATCGCTAGTAAAAGTATTGCTATCGTTGTTGTTGCTGCTACTGTGATGAGGACTTTCTCTTTTCGTCGGCGAGAGCACTTGCTGATTCTCTACGTAATGCGGCGATTCGCTTTCTAATTTACCTTCGTTCTTCGCTTCGTCCTCGTCCTTCGCGCTCGGCCCGGGAACGAAAAACTTTTGCGGCTTTGCCACGGCAATCGGCGGCGGTAAAAAAGACGCCACATCCGCCGCACTTCCCGATAAACTTTGAGCGCCACCACCACCACTACCACCATCGCTCGTATCCCCACCCGTCGGATTGAAAACATCCACGTATCGGCTGCGAACGTCGCTTTGCCTCGCCACGAAACTACTCGCTCGCGGCATCGGCGGCGGTTCATTCGAATTCAACGCAGACGACGTCCCAGCAGGCTCTTCGTCCTCGCGCGAATGTTGCTGCTGCTGCTGCATCGCATCATTGTTATTACTGCTACTAAAGTTTTGGTGGTAGTTTTGGTGGTAGTTTTGGTGTTGCAGCTGCTGATTCGGATTCCGCGGGTCGCTTTCTCGCGAAAACGCATCCACTCGTTCGTGTTGCTGATTTCCCTTCTCAAAAGACACGTGTTGCTGCTGTGCTTGCTGTCCTCCTCCTACGCTTGCATTCGTCGCATTCCCACCACCATTGATATTACTGCTACTATGCATCGTCATCATCGGTGGCGGTCCTCCGATACTCCCGACGGCTTGTCTCGCCACATCTTTCCCGTTCGGATCGGAGCCGTCCACCCACGCTTTGAGCGTCTCGTCGTAGTAAAATTCAGAGTCGTTCCCCAGTTTCGCTTTGGTCACTTTCTTCCTCGGTTCGTTCTGTTTGAGTTAAAGTTGTTGTTCGAGAAAAAGAGAGAGAGCGGTCAGACGCGTCCCGATGTGAAGAGAACGACCACCATCTCGCGCTGTTTTGCGCGTCGCGAGATTGCATCAACGCGGGGGGAAAAAAGCGGATTTCGAATCAAAACGTTTACGAACGAAACCACAAAGAAGAGTTTGAAAAGAAGACAAAAACGATACAAAGAACGCACCCCTGCGTTGCCACCGCCGAACGAGGTCAGTCGGCCGAAGAATCCTCCGCCTGATCCTCCTTTGCTCGCGTTTTCTGCCATTTTAGTATAACGTATAAAGCGCAATTTTTTATGGCGAATTTTGGCTTCTCGTGTTGCCTTCTTGAGAACAAAAAACGTCTGAGACTTCGTTGTCGTCGTCGAGCGCTTACGCAGAAGTCAGAAGTGTTTCATTATCGGTTCAGTGCTTGGTATATACGTTGTGTGTAATAATATGTATTAATAAAATCCCTTCTCTGTCTTCTTCTTCTTTATAAAGCTAAATAAAAATCTCTCTCTGACCTCTCTCTTCATCTCTCTCTCTCGCTGCAACAATCAATTAATCTCTATTTATTATTATTAATCCATGTAGCCGTCGATTTCGCGTTGCTTTTGCAACATTTCGTCCTCCTCTCTCATAGCTTCGGCTTCGGCGCACATTCTTTCGATTTCTTCCGGCGTCAAACGTCCTCTGTCGTGTTGCAAAGACACGTTCGCTTCGGAGCCGGTGACGCGATCTCTCGCGGTTACCGTCAACAAACCGTTGGTGTTGACTTCGAAAGTAACGTCGATTTTGGGGACGCCTTGTTCGGCTTTTTCGATGCCGGTGATTTGGAACTCGCCCAATAAGTGGTTGCCGTCCGTGGACATGCGTTCACCCTCGAAGATTCTGACGTCGATTTCCGTTTGGTTGTCGTACACCGTGGTGAACTCGGACTTCTTTTTGCACGGGATGGAGGTGTTTCTGTTGACGACTTTCGCAAAGTGTCTGCCTTCGCACTCGACGCCCAAAGATAACGGGACAACGTCCATCAACAAAACCTTGGAGGTTTGCTTGTCGCGGACGCCGGCCAAGATGGCACCTTGCACGGCGGCGCCGTACGCGACGGCTTCGTCCGGGTGCACGGATTTGTTCAACGGCTTGCCGTCGAAGTATTCCGTCAAAATCTCTTGGACTCTCGGGACGCGAGTGGAACCGCCAACCAAAACAATTTCGTTCACCAATGATTTGTCTCTGCCAGCATCGGCCAAGACTCTCTTGACTGCTTCCAAGCATCTTTGGAAAGTCGGCTCGTTCACCTTGTTGAATTCGTCTCTTGAGATGGTCATGTTCACCTCGTGTTCGCCGACGAAGCATTCCAACTTGGCGGATTGCGTGATGGACAACTCTCTCTTGGCTTTTTCGCACGCGGTTCTCAACTTGCGTTTGGACTTGTCGTCGTTGAAGATGGAGTCCGCGTTCGGGTACGTCTTTTGGACGTGCGCCATCAAGGATTCGTCGAAATCTTCGCCGCCCAAGTGGGTGTCGCCAGCCGTCGCCAACACTTCAAAGACGCCGTCTTGCAAGTGCAACAAGGAAACGTCAAAGGTACCACCACCCAAATCAAAGACCAAAATAGTTTGATCTTTAATGATTTCACCATCGTCGCCTTCTCTCTTATCCAAACCGTACGCCAACGCCGCCGCGGTCGGCTCGTTGATGATTCTCAAAACTTCCAAGCCGGCGATTTGGCCGGCATCCTTGGTTTGTCTTCTTTGCGCGTCGGAAAAGTACGCCGGGACGGTGATGACCGCCTTGTTGATGACGCAACCCAACTGGCCTTCGGCCGTGGCTTTCATCTTTTGCAAAACCATCGCGGAGATTTGCTCCGGGGCAAATTCCTTCTTTTCGTTGTTTTGGGTCGGGTCTTCGACGACGATGATCGGCTTACCTCCCGGACCTTCCTTGATCTCAAACGGCATGTGCTTAATATCCTCGCCAATCTCCGAGAACTGTCTCCCGATAATTCTCTTGATGTTGAACAAAGTGTTCTTCGGGTTTTGCGCGGCTTGCCTTTTGGCGGATTCACCGACAACTCTGCCGGCTTCGGTGAAGGAAACCCACGACGCGGTCGTTCTGTCGCCTTCGGCGTTGGACAAGACGTGCGCCTCGCCATCCTTCCACACGGAAACGCACGAGTACGTCGTACCTAAATCGATACCGATGACGTATTCGTCCAAAGTCGCGTTGTTCATCTTCGATGCCAACTTGGCTTCTTCAATCTTCTTCTTTTGCGCCAACTTGGCTTCGCCCATGCCTTCCATCAACGCCAAGTTCTTCGGGTCCAACGTGAGCCCTTGCGTATACGCGTGGATAGAATCGTGGAAGAATCCTGACTTGTACAAGGCAAAACCTAATCGAGAGTACCCTTTCACAAAGTCTGGTTTCAATTCCACGCATCTTCGCGCGTCCGCGCACGCTTTCGAGTGTTGGTCCAACGCGGCGTAACACGCGGATCTGTTCGAGTAAAACACGTGGTCGTACGGGTCTTGATCGATGGCTTTGGTAAATTCCGAAGCCGCTTCGTAAAACTTTTTCTTCGTGAACGCGGCGTTCCCGTTCGATTTGTGTTCCAAAGCGAGTTTGCGTTGTTCCGGTGAAACCTGATATTTTAAAGAGTGCGTACATTGGTGGTGGTGGTGAGCGCACGAATACTAATGCTTTCAAGAATGACGATGAGGATAAAAACACATCGCATCACGCCGCCGCAAAAAGAAAGAAAAAA
>Ga0213863_10001549_pt1 | contig 16687 bp, 16 predicted proteins | sample PICome_8_FD_160128 | JGI IMG/M metagenome (GOLD analysis project Ga0213863, IMG submission 160128) | Coastal seawater microbial communities near Pivers Island, North Carolina, United States - PICO497 | ecosystem: Environmental > Aquatic > Marine > Coastal | place: USA: North Carolina... | reverse complement strand
TAGCGCCCCAGGCCATTTTTGCATTTTGCAGTGTTGTAACATAATCTTTACCGTAAACACCATTTCCAAGATAAATTAAATTTGGATTGTTTTGGTGTTTTTTAGCAAACCGATGCCACTTAATACCAGCCAACGTAATTTGAATATGATTTTTCAATAGTTTTTCCAAAATAGTCTCACGCTCTTTTTCATAATGCCCAATAAATACAAACCCTTTTTTCTCAGAGAAAGGAACTTTACTCGGTTTGTGAAATTTATTATCAAAGCCTTGTGTAACGTATAGTGTTCTTTTCTTATTGGTGTATTTATGATAACGATCTAACTCATAAGATTTGGTAGTAACAAGAAAATCGTAATAAGGTAAAGATTTTAAAAATAGCTTTGACTGGTGAAATGTAAAAGCGGGATCTGGCGTGAAATGGATGAGCTTTTTGGTCCTTGACCGCAGTAATGCTGTTGTTTTGGGTGTTATAAATACGGCTTTATCTACCCATATTAAATCATAAGCCTCCTCTTTAAGTGATGCTACGATATATTTATTTGTATTTTTAATTAGTGGCCCACTCTTATACCTAAACCCAAAAGATCTCCAAAGCCTATGCGTATTGTAAAAAGGTACATGAGTGTCAATAATTTTAAAAGTCTGCGATTGTAAAATACTTCGTAATGTAACCGCGCGCATTTGAGAGGTGGTACCTTTAGTGTATTGACCGATGTAGAGAACCTTCATGATGTTATTTCATATGATTTAATAAGCGTTCTCCGACTTTATCCCAGGTGTTATTTTCTATAGCATTTTGTCTTGTAAACTCTCTCATTTGGCTATATTCCTTTTTATTTTCTATCATGTAACACATTTTATCTGCAACTTCAAGATAATCGTTGGGGTTATCAATTAATAAACCGGATTTTTTTGACAACACAAACTCAGGAATAGCAAATTTATTAGACGCAATGGCAGGACAACCAAAGTAAGCTAGTTCAGATATAACTAAAGTTGTGGTATCCTTTACAGTTGGATGTACTAAACAAAATGACTGTTCAAAAATTTTCACAAGTTGAGCATGTTCCTCTTCATTAGATTTATTAAAAAATCCTTTAAAAACAATCCCATTTTGTTCTAAAATTTCTTTAGGTGGCATATCTCCTACAATCCACAGCTGGGCTTTTGGGTGTTGTTTTCTAAGCTCAATAAATGCCTTTGATACCACAAGACCCCCTTTTGGCACAAATTCTCTTGAGATGAACAAAAAATTATATCCTGATTTGTAGTTATCTTTTTTTGGTAGATCTATAAAACCACCAACTCCTATATTTAAAAAGTTACTCCCTGATATATCATAATCTTTTTTTGTCTGTTCCAAAGCCCATTTAGACGTGAAAAATACTTTTTTTGCATTTGTTAACCATATTTTTTCTTTTTGGTAGATTCTTTCTAAATCACTATTTGAGAACTCTGTCTTATCGTTATAAATATTAACATAAGTCGCAAAACTAGCATCATTGAAGCAATAATAAGGTTTGTCAGGTTTAACATGAATCCATGAGGTAAACCCTAGAAAAAAATAAATATCTCCACTCTTTTTTGAGTTACCAAATTGTTTATTTATCTTGTTTAAACGATGATTTGAGAAAAAATAATACTTACCCTTAAATCCCAATAACCGAGTGAGTTTTGATGAAATTTTTGCAAATAGATCAGGTTTGGGATTCAAGTAGCAATAATCTGTTATTTTAAAATTTCTTTTTAGCTGTTGAACAGTGGCATAATTTTTACCTGACACACCGCCACTCGAGTCAAACAACTTAATATTAGAAATGTATGATAGTTTCATGTTTATAAGTTTAATTTACTTCTCAACCAAAGTGCATTGTAAAAACCAATGAGTCTTGCTATTTTCTTAAAATCATCACCCCCTACAGCCGGATACGAATCTAATCGTAAATTTTTAAGTTTACTTTTTGCTCGTAGCCGTAGATTTCTAAAAAGGGGATAATATTCATATATAAAGTTGAGATAATTAATAGCTAAGCTCATTTTTACATCTACAGATTTATCTTTTTGTAATATATGCTGTTCATATAATTCAAAAGAAGTTAATAAAGAGTTTGCATCCTTAGAAGATGTGTTGTTTTTTGATAAACTATTAGATACTTGCCGGTAATAAACTCTTGCATTATCTACAAATATATTTCCTTTTGATGCCAGTAGTACCCTGCACATAAATTCTCCGTCATCATTAAGAGTTAAATTCTCATTCCAAAGACCTGCTTTTAAAATGACTTGTTTTGGTATTAGCCAACAGCCAGGTACCATCATACCACCCCCATTCCATGAATTGACGCACCACTCTATTGTGCCTTCAATTTTCCAAACACTTTGATTTTCAAAAATAGCTTCTTTTGTTTTATCTATGAATTTCCCCCAAGCACAAGACATGACAAAATTTTCAGTGATTTTACTGAAGGAATTCATTTGTTGTTCAATCTTATTTTTTGAGATAACATCATCGGCGTCTAAAAAATTAATATAATTCCCAGTTGCCTTCTTAAAACCATAGTTGCGTGCAGCTGACGCATTAGGTTTTGAAAGTTGAAAACACTTTACCCTTTTATCTTTAATAGTTTTTACTAACTCCCAACTAGCATCCTTTGAGCCGTTTTCAACAATGATAATTTCTATGTTACTGTAGGTTTGATTTAGACATGAGTCTAAAGTTTCAAGAATAAAGCTTTCTGCATTATGTAATGGTATAATAATAGACACTTTTTTCATTGGTTCTCCCAATTAAATGGCTTTATAAAGATTACAAATAGAAAAATTACAAGATTTTAAAATTCGAAAAGCTACTTTAATTTTAAAATCAATAATTAAAAGCCTAATGATTGCTCGAGCAAATCTTTTATCAATCTTTTGCTTAACCAATAGCACCTCTTTATAACTTAGTGGTATCACAGGATTTTTTAAGGTTTTTTGGGCATTCAAATAATTCTGTTCCAAATAAAAATAATTTTCATTCCCTTTTGTAATTTCTTGATCCTCATGCTGACGCCAAAAAACAAGCTTATCTTCCATCTTAACCACAGGATAAATAAGTGCTATTTTATACCATAGCTCTGTATCACCGATATAACGCATACCGGTAAAACCTCCTACCTTTTGAAAAGCATTACGCGTAATTATGGTTCCTGTCGGCCCTAAGCCTAATACGCCGCGCATTAAAAATTCGCGGATAAAAGTTTCTTTGGGCTGCATGAGAAAAGGAAATGGTTTTATATCTTCTCTAACTTTTTGAGAGATTCCTAAGCCGGCCTCAGGAAACTGCTCCATGGTATGAACCATGACTTCTAGACCGTTAGGGTATATTACATCATCAGCATCAAGGTATTTTAAATATTTGCCCTTTGCATAAGACGCTGCTTTGTTGCGGTTGGGGTAATCACCCAAGTTGGTCTGGTTAACATAAACCTTTATACGAGCATCTTTTTTCTCATAGTTTTTGGCGATAGCCACAGAAGTGTCAATAGATACATCATCTACAATGATAAGCTCCCAATCCTGGTAAGTGGAGGCTAATACACTTTCTATACATGCTGCCAGGTATTTCTCGCGATTGTAGACGGTTGTTAGAATGGAAACTTTAGGAGTCATTAACACAAAAAAATTAAGTCAAAATCATTAAAATTTAATTTTTTTCTTCCCACGAGGTGCGATTTCCAATAGATGACTCTATCTCGAAATTTGGTTCAAAAACAGTTTTTTTAAGACCGAAAGCATTGATTTCTCCTCTGAGGATTAGATCCATAAGTACAACATCTGCTTGCACAAATAATGGAGTATTATAGTCTATAATTTTTCTTGCAGCTTTTTTATTTACGATATATGCATAAGCTCCGTTATGAGAACCAAGTCTCATCCAATGTTTATTATAGGAGCTATCAAAAATCAATCTTATTTTTTTTAAATCATAACTTTTAATTTTAAAAAAAATTAAAACGGGATATATGAATTTCCACTTGATAAAAACAGAAAACGGCATTTTATTGTTTTTATTTTGATAGCCAAAATACAAAACGTCCCAATTCATTTTATCAGGAAGATTTTCTAAAGCATCATAGTAAGTATCAAGATTTAAAATGACTATGTCATCCTCTAAAATTAAGACGTAATCCTGTTTATCATCCTCTATAAAGATTTTCAGTGCTTTGATATGACTTAAAGAACAAGCAATTTCATTTTTGGTTAAATCATAACCTAGTCTTTGATTAGATTTATGTCTATCAAAAACTTGTTTTAATTTTTCTGAATCTAATTGCTCACCATCGACACCCTCGATAAAAGAAAAAAGAAGATTATACTGATTTAAAAGAGAACTTATTTTGTGTTGCCGTTCACTATTTCTTTTAATTGTAACAACGTAAATATTAGACAGTAAATTCATTATACTATTTTAAAGAGTATAAGTATCCAAGTATTCTGTAAAATGCAATGCTTTTTCACTAAAAATAACATCTAGTTAAAGGCAATTTAAAATGGCGTAAATTATCATTGCAGTCAAACGTAAAAGCGAAATCACATAATTTAAAATTTGGTCTTATATTTTCATCTTTATAAAACATACGAGGGCAATTATATTTCAAAAATTTTGCCCCAAATGAAGAAGATATAATTAAATCTGGTTTATCTGTGTAATCAATATCGTAATTAGAATAAATAAAATCACGAAAATCATTATTTTTCAGATTAAATCCTGACCAAAAATCTATAAATTTCAGTTTTAATTTAGGTTTTATTTTGTCTTATAAAATTCTTTAAGGCGCCACAGTTTATTTAAATTTACTTGGTTCCTTTTTGAGGATAATTTATAATCATTAAATGCCTTATCAAATGAATACTTTCTACTTAGTAACCTATCAATACCAAAAAGAATATCATCTAACTTACTATTTAGACTTGACATGCATTTAATGGGCTGTTTAAATTTTAAACGAGCCTTACACTCTAATTTCATATCGCCTCCATAGCAGGGATATCTTTTGCAGGAAGGTAATACGCTATAAAAAGGCATTTTTGCTGGCATTTGCTCAGCCCATTGCCCACCTGACAATGCTAGCCAAGGAGTACCCAGGCTTGGTGCTAAAAAAGCAAATCCTGTGTGTGGAGCTATAAAAACATTTGACATAGCTATACATGCCATTTGATTCTCAAGACCAACATCATAACAATTGTATGCGTTTGGAATTTGTTTGATGAAATTATCTAAAACCTCAGAAAACTTATTTAAATCTCTGTCATTTTGAATGTGAACTTTTGATATTCCAGTTATTAAAAAAATCGCATTCGGGTAGACTTTTAAAATAACTTTACAAAGCTTAATCCAGAAATTTAAGGTTGGATAAAAAGATTCTAATGAGGCTCCCTTAAGCATAATTGAAAATATTGGATGCCCTGAATATTTATTTTTATACTCATCTAATTTAAATGTGGGAAGGTTAAGCCTAAATGGACTGTAATCATGTTTATTTAGATGTGCTTTAATTTGAGAATCATCTGAGTAACCAGACCAAATTTTTCCTTTAAAATGACCAATCAGATTCTTAAAGCAGGCATCCAATTCTTGTGATAAGAAGTCTTTATACTTGAATTGTTGTGGGTAAATAACAAAGTCAAATCTGTTTGGTAAACTTTCTAGCTGGAATAAGTTATTTTCTGCTATTTCTATAACATTAATTGGATAAATATCTTCAATAAGATCAGAATATTCAAGAATATTAAATGGCCCTTTATCGTTTACAATAGCAAATATTCTTTTATCCGGATTTGCACTTTTATAATCAGCAATGAGTTGCAATAATTCTATATAATGACCAACAGCGCAATAATACGTCCATAAAATCAATAAAGATGAATTCGTGTTTCGTGTTGTCATTTAACGGAAATAACAGTTCAAAAAATTAGAGTTCATTGTGGAGTTTCATGACAATATTTTGCCAGGTATATTTTTCTGTAATTAACATTGAAGACTGTTTTCCTATTTTTTTTAAAATAGCTGGCTTGTTGACAGTATCAATAATCACTTCTTGAAATGCAATGGAATCATTGGCAATAAAAACATGCTTATTTTCAATATAATCTATTCCTTCTGCACCAATACTGGTGCTAATAACTGGCAAACCAAAACTCATAGCTTCCAATATCTTAATTCGTGTACCACTGCCCTCTAATAAAGGTACAATAGCTATGCTATTTTTTTGATAGTAGGCTGTTACGTCTTTAACTTCACCGATAAAATTTATTTGTGGGTCTATTTTTAATAGAGCGTAAGCATTATCATGGCCATTTCTTCCTATAATTGTTAAGGTAATTCCCTCGATAGCAATCTTTAATTTTGGCCATATTGTTTCATAAAACCATAACAATCCGTTTTTATTAGGTGCATAATCTAGAGATCCACAAAAAATAAGGGCAGGCTCAGAGAAATCTCTTTGGACAAAATTCTTTTGTGTTGTCCCGTTAGGTACCACCACCCCTTTTATTCTATTTTTATTTAAATGTAAAAGTTCTGTCACATCATTGGTACTACAAGCAAGAAAATAGTCCGTATACTCATAAATATGACTTTCTTGATATTTTAGCCTATTAAATATCTTTTTATTTTTTTTGATTCGTAGATCATGACTCTGTTTGTAAAGCAAATGGTCAATATTATGCTGGTCAACAATTCTTAAAGCATTTGGCCACCAATTTTTTACAGCCTTACCAAGCGCCATGGAGGATAAATGTTCCATTAATACATAATCGAAAGTTTCTTTTACAGATAGTTCTTTAAGCACTGGATAAAATTCTAAAACAGTCGCCTCGGCAGGGCCTTTTAAGGTACGCATATACCAACGGTATTTTAGAGCATTTGTCAATTTATGTTTCAAGCCTTTTAGCTTTAAAGGCTTATTAGGGTTGAGAATTATAATGTTTTTAAAATTAGTATCACCTATGCCACTAGTTGGCTGCAGTGTTAAAAGTGTAACATCAAAATACGTAGCGAGCTCTATACACAAATGATAACAACGTAAAGCACCTCCATTTTGAGGTGGAATAAATTCATTATAAGGTATAATATGAAGTAGCTTTTTTTTACCCTTTAACACTTCTAAAAAAATTTAAAAATGGTTTACTAATAGCATTTGCAATACGCCAATTTTTTGACCCTTGTAAAATTTTAATTTTTTGACTACCAAGATACATGTCAAGACAATTATTAATGGTAGTGTTTATAAAATTTTCTTGATACTGCTCTGGTAGTATTGGTTCTAAATACAATGCTGCTTTAATTGCGGCAGCAGCTACAATCTTGGCATCATTAGTGAAATTAGTATTTCCCAAATGGTAATTACACAATACTGTGTCTAGCATGTAATATTTTTTATTTTTTAATGCTACAAGCACGTTAAAAACCCAATCTTCACAACGATATCTATAATCTTCTGGGAAAGGGAGCTCATTTTTTTTCCAAATTGATCTTTTGTATAATGGCGAGTGTATTGGTATGGCAACGCTATTATGCCACCTGTATAAAAACTGCTCAAGTGGTTTAATTTCAATTTTAGAAAATTTAAAATAGCTATACTTTTTGGTAGACTCACTGTAAAATTGATGATCACACACACAAATAAAAACATCCAGTTGTTTTTGAAAAACACCAACTTGTTCTTTTAGTTTATTTGGTAAAAAAGTATCATCACCATCCAGGAAATTGATAAAATCTCCTGAGGCCAATTTAAACCCTGTATTTCTGGCTACAGAAACTCCTTTATTGGTCTGATATGTATACTTAAAACGCACATCCCCTTTAATATATGTTTTGATTATTTTAGCGCTATTGTCTGTTGAGCCATCGTCAACAATAAGACACTCCCACTCTTTGTAAGTTTGATTTAAAATACTTTGCAATGTTTTAATTATCTGTTTTTCTTGATTAAAACACGTTATAATTACAGAAACAAGTGAGTTTTTCATATATATCTAAGAGTTAACAACCAAAATTTTAGAGCAATACGATTGCCAAAAATTAAACTAATTTTTTTCACCTTGCTACTTTGAAATGGTAATAAATCTTTATTATATTCAAGTGCTTTCAATAATAAAGGGAGTCTTAACTTTTTTTGTTTATATCTTCTTTGAATCACATTAAATAACATTTGGTTAGACATTGCAACACCTATATTATGTGTCCAAAGACCTGATGCTCTCAATAACTTCTCAACATGTGTGAAATAATAATAGAGATTTTTAAAACTATTATTTTGATTTAATCGAACTCCGTCATGTTTTCTATAAAGGCCTGACTCATAATTCACATAACAGAATTTAAATCCCTCACAATAAAAACGAATGTGATATTCGAGTTCCTCGTTAACTGTCAATTTTTCATTCCATGGCCCTATAGAATTTATAACATATCTTGTTAGTAAAGGTGAAAAATTTACAAGAGGGCCTTTAGTTATATAATTAATTACTGAGTCTTCGTTAATAGCTATGTCAGAAACAACACTTTTGCTTTTTAGCTTGGTACCAGTTTTCCAATCTGAATAAACACCATGAATATTAGCATTGCCCTCAAGAGCTTGAACTTGAAGCGTTAGCTTATCCTTATATAGAATATCATCAGAGTCTAGATATTGAAAGTAAGCACCTCTTGCCTTCCTAGTTCCTGAATTTCTTGCTGCCTGAGCACCTTTATTATCTTGATAATAATATTTAAAACAAACATCCCCAGAATATTTGGAAATATAATCTTCAACAACTAATCTGGATTGGTCTGTAGATCCATCATCAACGATAATGCACTCTATTGGCCTGTAGCTCTGGTGAGCAACAGAATCAAGTGTTTCAAAAATTAGCCCTTCTCTGTTATAGAGAGAGATGATTATTGAAACTAAATTTTTATCAAAAGTAGCGGATAGCCAGCTGTTTTTATTTATCACGTTTTATTGAAAATAATTTTTTAAGAGTAATTAGCCACAATGCACATTTAATAATATTACTTTTTAATAAGCCATCATGTGCATATTTCACCTTTAATAATGTGTCAATCTTTGTCTCCTGTTGGGCTACTTTATTTACTAAATATTCTGAAAAATAGTTTTTTAGTATTGATAATCGCTCTTGTTGTAATTGAGCCCCATTAGAATCAAAATCACTGATTCCATTAGTATCATCATATTCAACAAAGCAATAGGGAAAATAGCTATATGTGCAGTTGTATTTATAAATAGATTTCATTAAAAATTCATAATCACTTGTAATTTTATAATCAAAACTATAAAGCCCTACATGTGTAAAAAGACTTCTTTTATGTAAAATTGCTTGATGACAAATCATGCGGTCAAGTAATATTTGTTTTGGATTAGATGAGTTAATTTGTTGAAAGACCTCTTTTTTTGAACGTATTTGAATATCACAAAATATTAGATCTTCAATATTTGGAGCGTTTTTTATTAATTTAACAGCATTGTTCGTAATAAAAAAATCGCCAGAGTTAAGAAATAAAATATAATCTCCCGTTGCTACTTTAATACCTTTATTCATAGCATCATAAACACCTTGATCTTTCTCAGATACCCAATAATCGATATGAGTCAAATTATCTTGAATTAACGCTACACTCTCATCTGTAGAACCACCATCAATAACGATCCACTCAAAATCTTTAAATTTTTGATTAGTAACACTTTCAATAGTTTTAGCTAATCCTTTTTTATTGTTGTAGTTTATTGTAACTATAGTTAAATTCATGTTGTTATGACACTAGATCATTATGACCTTACTATTTGGAATTTAACTTTTTTAGTAAAGTACTCCCCAGATTAAAAGGCAAAACATTTAAAACTTTTACCAAGCGATGACCAACTTTATAGATATCTGTTTTAGTAAGTTGTTTCAAATATTCGTTTTCTATTGATTCTTTTACTTTTTTATCTGTACGAGAAACAAATAACTTTATAAAATTTGGATTAATACTGTTTGCAAAACTATGAGTTAAACCGATGCATAAATGTGCTTGAGCCTTATCAATAAGCTTTAATCCCTGTAATACATTTAAATTTATAGGGTAGTATGTTACCTTATACGTCCTTATTGGAGCCTTACAAACCCTGCTTGATATCACATATTTTGATTTTACTTTATTTAGAGGTTTTGTTGCAAAGACATCTAACTCAATGTCTTTTAAGTCAATATTTTCAATACCATTTATTGAGTCTGGGAATATTTCAAAAAACTGGTCATACACATTAATGGTATCTTCTAGACGCGGAAATATAAAATTACCCTTCTGTATTGTAAGTGATGAATGATGTAAGCCTGTAACTTTATCATGATGCTTTCCAATGGCGCCGCTGTTGGTGGTAAATGATTTCTTTGGGCAGACAAAAAAAGTGTTGGTTTCTAGTAAATATTTGTAAAAATATTTTTTCCAAGAAGTTTCAGGCCATGCTATCACATTATCTGGTAAAAAATCAACATCTAAAACTTGCTGCCCTTTATCATACCAAGATCTAAAACCTTTCCAATGAGTTGCAGTCCATAATTGCCCCGATGAACTTGGTACTTTCATGAAATAAGTATCATAACCATCATTAATAACTTCAAAGGGTAACTCAGTTGATTCATTATGCTCGTGATGATATAAAGAAATACCAGCGATATTAAAATTATTACTATAAAATTCTAGAGCCGCTTTTGAATAAAGATAAAAACTTGGTGACACTAGTAAGTCATCTTCGAGAATTATAACAGATTCATATTGTAATGACAAATCACCACAGTATAAAACATGCTCCCGTAACCCTAGATTATGATCATGTCTTATTATTATTTTTTTTCCATTTTTCCAATCAAAACTATCTGCTAAATTATACACGTCTTGCTGACCAGAATAATCTATGGAAATAACCAAATTCACTTCGTCGTCATCATACTGAGCTTTAGATAAACTATCGAGTAGATTCTCTAGAGAGTTTAGCCTACTGTAGGCAACAACAACTATTATTGGGTTAGTTATCATAAAACAAATTTTAAAAACAATTTAGATGTATAAATAACATCAAATATTTTAATCTTTTTTTAAACAATTAAATCATAATTGCCTATTTAGTGGGCTGTTAATGAAAAATAACTGAAAAACAAGCCATATATTTTCTTAACTTAGGAAAGTAATATTAAATGTATTAAAGCAATTTTTGCGCCTAAATTTGTATTACGTTTTAAATCAAAATCGTTTGTTAAAATATCACTTTCAAACTTCTATTTGAAATATAACTTCGTGGTTTTTAATATAATTTTTTTGGTCAGTAATTTAATCTTAACCGACTTAAAAACACACATAAACTTTATTTAATATACCAGTCATCCCACTTTGAAAAACTTTGTAGTTTTCTTTTATAGCCTTTAGATGTCAGCAGTTGAAAAATTTCTTCTCTCAAAGGCGTGTAATTATGTTCAACGGTTATAATTTTAAAACTATACTCTTCAAAATCAAAATTCCTTAAAATTTCATATTCACTTCCTTCTGTATCAATACTTAAATAGTCAATTTCTTTAGGAGCATTGTATTTTTTTAACAAGTCTATTAAACTAATCGAGTTAACCTTATAGGAAGTCCCATTTTTTCGTTTTTCACTGTGTCTGTCAGATTCATTAAAAAGGCTTATCGTAGATAATTCTTGGTTAATTACTTCATTAAAATTAAGTAATTCATTAGATTTAATCCAAACACAATTTTTATCTATATTACATTTTCTATTTTTAATTAAATCATTATGCCACCCAATAGATGGTTCTGCTAAAATTCCTTGCCAACCAAAGTTTTTCTCTAATAAATAAGTATTACTTAAATCAATGCCGTTTGTTGCCCCAAACTCAACAAAATATCCCCCTTTTTTATAATTTAATTGATTTAAAACAAATAAATCTTGCCTAAGTTGAGATTTTGATTTTGGTAGGACGTCAACAATGTGACTTAAGTCATTCATCAATAACTCATCTATAAACTCGAAAGCTTCTTGATATTCGATATTTTTTCTATTAGTGACTTCTGAATTATATTCACTAGCGTTTAATCTAAAAATTAAATTATTATAGTTTGTAGTTTTGGTAATCTGAATGTTAAAATATCTAAAAAAAGAATCAAGGAATTTTTTCATTTTTATAAAATAAGATTAAGTTTTTTTAATTTTATTGATGATTTTTAAAGATTTGTGTCTTAATTTTTGATAAAATGTAGGTTTTGGTTTTGTAATTAATTCTCCACTTTTGAACATATCACTTAATTTTAGAAAATCTATTATTTTATTCTCATAATTGGATTGAAATATCCCATTTGGTCTTTTTCTTCCTTGTTTGTATGCTTTTTTGATAAAGGCAATGAAGTCTTTTTCTTTGGGATGGTCAACAGTTATCCAAAGCTCATTCATCATTTTAATATATAAATTATCATCAGTATCAATTTTTATGAGAAAATTTAAAAAATCTTCATTGTTTTCAAAATCATGGTAGTTAATAAAGGATTTTGTATTAAACTCATCAGAAACCTTATTGTTACCCCAATATATTGGCATCGAATTCATTTGCATAGGTTCAATTAACTTTTCGGTAGTATACCCAGGGCTTGAAGAATTCTCAAAAGCAATAGTGAATTTATATTTTTTAATAGTTTCTTTTTTATTGTCAACTATTTCATTAATGTTGTTTAGATATTTACCTCCCGAATGAACTTTCTTATAAGCGTTTATTAACTTAAATAATTCGTCTCTTTTGGGATCTGCCTTACTATTTGAATAAATAAAATTGCAAAACTCTGTTTTACTATTTAATATTTTATTCCCGTCTTTTTTTTCAAACAAAAAAGGATAGGTGTCTGAACAGGTCATGTAATATGGATATCTAAAGTACCTGTCTTTAAAATCTAAATAGTGAAAACTTATAGCATAATCACAAATATTAAGATCAGGTAAAATATTCTCTCCTGTTACAAATAATTTAGTGCAATTATAATTTACATGATCATATCCAAACACAGAATAAATTACTAATTCTGGAATATTAGTTAATTGAACAACGCACTCTTTTCTTAAAGTGTTTATTATATAATTATCTTCAGGATTAAAAGTAGTGTGAAAATCACAAAATTTAATTTTTAATGTATCCATTCAATTACTATTTATTAATGAACTAAATAAGTTCATATGCCTTTCACTTATAATATCAGCATTGCCAGTATCATACATTTTAGTGTAATTTTTTTGTTCACAACCAATAGTTATTGCTTGTTTTATAGCCTCTGCTAATTTTGATTTGCTGCTATTAGTAAAAACAGGCATCCCGTTTTCTTTTAAAACTTGAGTTATATTACCTGTATTACAACCTACTATGGGCGTGTTATAAACAGCCGCCAAAAATGGTACTCCAGAATTTAATGTATCTGTACGAGGTAAAAACACAAAATTAGCTGCCTTAAAATAATACTGTACCATCTCATTTGGTATAAATTCTTGGGTAACACGATATTTCTTTGATTGTTTTACTTTAAGCCATTTTAGCCTATTAACAGGCTCTTTGACTTTACTATATTTCCAACCTGATGCTAAAAGAAGTTTATCTTTTACTTCAATAGCCTCAAAGGCCTCCAATACTAAATTCTTTTCTGAGGCTTTACGGACCTCACCAAAGACAAGCATAACAATGGTTTTTTTCGAAATATTAAGATACTTTCGCGCCTCACGTTGATTTACTTTGTTTGGGTAATTAGTGAAAATGGGATGGGGTATATAAGCATGTACTTGTTTTTTTGACAGTAAATCAGCGTAGCGTTGTTTATACTCTTTAATACTGTACGCGCCCATGTGTATTACTGCATCCACTCGCTCATAAATAATTTTATACAAAGTCTCAAAACGTTCTGGATTAGGTTGGTGTGGTAAATAATTATGCCTTGTAATTATAATTTTAGCACCTTTTTGTTTCCACTTTTTTAAAACCTTTTCTAAAAGTAATAACTCTACATCTGTAGGTAGTTGCCATTTAAATAAGTACTCTGGCCAATGCAAATGGATAACATCATACTTACCTTTGTTTAACCAGAAATCTTCAAAACTGGTTTCTATATTGCAAAGCGAGTTGTAACTATTAATAACCTCAGTTATAAAAAGTTGCTCATCAATAACAGGAACCAATACCTTCATTTACTGAAAAGTGATTTTATTTGATATTTATAAATACGCCTTGGCCATTTAAATATATAATCACTTAGCAGTCTAAACATATGGCCAGTGTTTGTTTCTAAATGCTCATAATAAAAAGTATTTGGAATTAATTTTAAAACTTGTTTCTTTTTAATGAGCGACCTTGTTGCTTGATTATATATGTCTAATGATATTGAATGGCTATGCCCAATAACAAAAACATAACGCTGTGCTATAAAATTAAACAGCAACAACTTCTTTTTAACTTCTATTTGTTTTTTTGAAAAACCATAAAGAGAATCCAAAATAAATAAATGATCTTTTAAACTCTTTTCTGTTTTTATATTGATAGCTGTAATGGAGCCTTCTCGTTTTCTGTAATTATATAACACATCTGGTAATACTTGTATTGTATTTGCACACGTCAATGCCATTGTAGTATATAATACGTCTTCATGGATAATACCCTCCCAAAAACGGAGGTTACTGTTTTTTAAAAAAGAGGATTTATAAGCATAAATACATGAAGGTATCCATTTATTGGTTTCTAATTGTTGTGCTTTTTTAAAATAAATGTGGGCTTGTAAAACACCCTCTTCAACTTTTTTTATTAGTGGTTTTAATGATGGTGTGTTATCTAAAAAAACACCATGATTAAAACTAACAATATCAATATTTGATGTTTTAAAACAATTAACGCACCTACCGACTAATGTGGGGGCTATTGTATCATCACTGTCTACAAAAACTATAATTTCTCCACTAGCATAATCTAACCCGGTATTTCTTGCACCGCTCAGGCCTTTGTTAACTTGAGTGATAATTTTCAACCTAGATTCATGTAGTGCATATTTATTTAGTATTTTTAATGAACCATCAGTGGAGCCGTCATTTATAGCTATAACCTCAATAGTAGTATAATCTTGAGCAAAAATACTGTTTAAACAATCTAGAATATAAACTTCTACATTATAAACTGGCACTATTATAGAAACTAAGGCGTCCATATTATCTAGAAATACGTTTGTAACAAAAATCTAATAGCTTATTCAGCTGTTTTAATATTTTCAAGCCTTTTAAACGTTTAAGATTTTCAATATCAGCTGTTAGGCTTGATTGCAATGCTTTGTTTTTGAGTTCTAGCTGCATGTAGTTTCTTTCTCTTATAATAGTGCTTTGAATGTATGTTTGCACAAAATCAGGCATAATCGCATTAAGGTATTTATCCCTCTCTTGTTTCACTAGGTTTTTATTTTCTGGCCTAGTACTAATACCTCCCAAGGTGAAAACAGAAATTGCTTTATTTAAATTGAGGGTACTACACTTATCGATAATAATCCTTTCAAGAAAAAAAATCCAATCAGAAACAATTTTATAATCTGTTTTGTATAAACCAAAGGTTATAAATAACTCCCTTTTAATAAAAGCGGATCCATGAGGAAGTGTTGATTCAAAGAAAAACCCTAAATCTATATTGTCTTTGTATACAGAGATATTTAAAACATCGTTGTTATTATGTGTTAAATGGCCATACAAAATATCTTGAGTAACTGAGTTAAAATCTATACCTAAGGCATCCTTAGATAAAAGATAATCTCCAGAATTTAAAAACAACACATATTTACCTGTGGCCTTACATATACCTTTGTTCATGCCATGATATATGCCTTTATCTTTTTCAGAAACCCAATAATCAATTAATGTTTTATTTTCCTTTATTACCTCTAGACTTCCATCTTTAGAACCACCATCAATAATTATAAATTCAAAATCTTGAAAATTTTGACTTTTTACGCTTTCTACAGTTTTAGAAAGACCTAAAACGTCATTTAGATTTACAGTAATTATTGAAAGAGGTTTAATTGTATTCAATTTAAAATATGATATTTAAATTTTGAAATTGTTTGGATTACACCTTTTAAAAATTGAGGCTCGTGAACATCGATATCAGCTTTTATAAAATCTAATTTTTTAATTTTAATCTCTTTAAAACAACTATCTAAGGTAATAAGTTCAATTGTTTCAGATGTTATATGTAAATCTGTTTTTGGCATATGCATGTAAGCGGTAGAGGTACCTATTTAAAATCCAGTGTATCGCCTTTATCAGAAAATATAAAGTGTAAAATCTTTATGTTGGATGGCTTATTTTTTTTAAATATGGATGTTTAATTTTTCTCCGTAGTAAATTGTCGGTTAACTTGACATGACTGCACCAATTTATCCCACTAATTTTGAAAACATAAGAGAATAAAACACAAAATTATCTCCAACGCCTAGTACCACAGCACCCTCTTTCACTAGTAATTAAAGGATATCTATACTTTTTTTCAAATATTATGCCGTAAAATCACAGCATCCAAGTAAGAGATAGAATCCTGGTATTATTTCATATCATAATTACACTGATACAGTTTGCATTTTTCATCGATAATAATGAGCTTGGGCTT
>Ga0213863_10001545_pt1 | contig 16704 bp, 16 predicted proteins | sample PICome_8_FD_160128 | JGI IMG/M metagenome (GOLD analysis project Ga0213863, IMG submission 160128) | Coastal seawater microbial communities near Pivers Island, North Carolina, United States - PICO497 | ecosystem: Environmental > Aquatic > Marine > Coastal | place: USA: North Carolina... | reverse complement strand
ATCAATTGGCTACCATAAGCCTATTATGCTTGCTGGTGGCATAGGAACCATAAGGTCCAATCATACACATAAGTCTAAACTATCTGATGGTGACTTAGTTGTTATTTTAGGAGGGCCATCATATTTAATTGGTATTGGTGGTGGTGCAGCCTCGTCATTATCATCAGGTTCTAGTACAGAAGATTTAGATTTTTCATCTGTTCAAAGAGATAACCCCGAAGTAGAAAGACGATGCCAAGAAGTTATTAATCAATGCGTGTATCTTAATGATCGAAATCCTATTAAAAGCATCCATGACATTGGTGCAGGCGGCCTATGTAATGCGGTACCTGAGATTGTTCATGAATCAAAAATGGGTGCAAATATAAAAATGTCTAGCATTCCTCTTGGCGAAGACTCAATGTCTCCTTTAGAAATATGGTGCAATGAATCACAAGAGAGATATGTAGTTATTATTGATAAAAATGATCTACAACGATTTCACAATATATGCAAAAGAGAAAACTGCCCATACTCTTCTATTGGCCATGTTACAAAAAAACCATCTTTGCAAGTATTTGGCTTAGACGATAAAACAAAAGTGATTGATTTGCCAATGAATTTTTTGTTAGGCAAGCCTCCAATAGAATCAATAGAAATCAAAGGTTACAAAAAAGAAAATTTTGAGAAAAATTCAAAGTTATTATCTTTCTTGGACAGTGCTAAAAATATTTTGATGCTCCCTTCTGTTTCAGATAAAAGTTTTTTAATTACAATAGGGGATAGATCTGTTACAGGATTGGTGTGTCGCGATCAGATGGTTGGCCCACATCAGATTCCTGTATCCAATATAGGCATCACATCTTCAAATATTGGATCCACAAATGGTCAAGTCTTAACAATGGGAGAAAGACCAATGATCGCTATTTCTAATCCTGAAGCATCAGCAGAAATATCTCTCGGTGAGGTAATCACAAATATCTCCAGCAGTCATATCAAAGATTTATCTAAAATAAAGATATCAGCTAATTGGATGGCATCATCAAAAAATAAAAATGAAATAGAAGGTCTCTATAGTGCTGTAAGAAAAGTTTCAGAGCTTTGTCAATACTTAGATATAACCATACCGGTAGGCAAAGATTCTTTATCTATGAATACATCTTGGTCCGAAAAAAAATCTATTAAACAGGTTGAGAGTCCAGTCAGTTTAGTACTATCTGCATTTAGCTCAATAGATGATATTGATGATTATAAGTCTCCAGATATAAAAGGAAATGGTAACTTATTCTTAATTGATTTAGGAGATGGTAAAAACCGATTAGGTGGATCATCATTTCATCAAATACATAATATTATTAGTCATGATGTACCTAGATTAGATAATAAAGATAATTTAATTAATTTTTTCAAACTTATCCAACATCTTCATAAGAATAAATTACTTGAATCATATCATGATAAATCTGATGGAGGTCTATTTGTTACTTTAACTGAAATGGCTCTTGCGGGAAATAAATCAATTCTTATTAATAAAAGCCTAGAGAGATATTATTCAGATGATTTAATGAAAAAATTTTTTTTTAATGAGGAACTCGGCGCGGTAGTTGAAATAAATAAAGAAAGAATCAAAGAATTTATGAGTATAGTCTCAATCTATAAATTAGAGCATCTTGTTGTAAATCTTGGTGATACAAAAAATACCATTAAACCCAATATAACTATCAGGTCAAATAAGGATGTTATTATGTCTCTTTCAGACATCAGACGTTATTGGAGCAAATTATCCTATGACATACAGAAGCTTAGAGATAATCCTAAAACTGCAAAAGATGAATATATGACTAAAATTAATCTTCATAAAAAAATAATTAAACAGAAGGATAAGTTAAGTTTTAAAATAAAAGATCCTTGTAAAATTAAGAAGAAATTTACAAGAAAACCTAAAGTTGCAATTCTGCGTGAGCAAGGAGTTAATGGTCATAAGGAAATGGCTCATTCTTTTATTCAAACTGGATTTGATGCTCATGATATTCATATAAATGATTTAATTAGCGGTGATATAAATATCAATAAGTATGAAGGATTAATTGCTTGTGGAGGTTTTTCTTATGGCGATGTTTTAGGCGCAGGAACTGGCTGGTCAAATAAGATTTTATATAATGAAAAAATTAGAAACGACTTAGAATCTTTTTTTTCTAATAATAATAAGTTTGCATTGGGTGTTTGCAATGGCTGTCAAATGTTATCTCAACTTAAAGAAATAATACCTGGTACATCAAACTGGCCAAGGTTTGTGAGAAATGAATCTAACCAATTTGAAGCAAGATTATCAAGAATCAAAATCAATAAATCAAAATCTATTTTCTTTAGGGAAATGGAGGGATCAATACTTCCAGTAATAGTTTCGCATGGTGAAGGTAGAGCAATATTTTTGAATAATCAAGATAGCAAATCAGCTATAATCAATTATGTGGATCAAGACAATAAGGTTTCTATGAGATATCCATTTAACCCTAATGGATCACTAAATGGCTCGAATGGCTTCACCAATAATGATGGAAGAGTAACCATACTTATGCCTCATCCAGAGAGGTTGTATGAAATAAGTCAATATTCACATGTTTCATCAGATTGGCAGATATCTCCTTGGACTAAGTTTTTTATTAACGCACGAGAGTGGTTGAAATAATGTCAAACAAATATGATTTAGATACAGAAAATTCCATAACCGATGAAATCTTTTTTAAAAATAGAAGAGCAATAATGTCATCTAGTCTAGCTTTCCCTTTTTTATTAAACTCAAACATATTTGCTTCAACAAGAAAAAATTTACCTTTTATAAAAGATACTGAATTTAGTACCAATGAACAGACAAATACTATCAAGCAAATTACTTCTTATAATAACTTTTATGAGCTTGGTTCAGGAAAACGCGACCCTATGTTTAATTCTGATAAACTAAAAACTGATGAGTGGACATTAACTATTGATGGCTTAGTAGAAAAACCTCTTGTTCTAAGCATGGATGATTTAATAAAAAGATATCAGCTAGAAGAGAGAATTTATAGATTGAGATGTGTAGAAGCATGGTCAATGGTTGTTCCATGGATAGGTTTTGAGCTTAGACATATATTAAAAGAAGTAAAGCCTTTGTATAATGCAAAATATGTATCTTTTGAATCTATACTAGATCCTGAAAATTTACCTGGTCAAAAAAGGAATATATTAAATTGGCCTTATAGAGAGGGATTGAGAATGGATGAAGCGTTAAATCCTTTGTCACTAATTTCTGTTGGGCTATATGGTAAAGTTATGCCTAATCAAAATGGAGCCCCTGTTCGATTAATTGTTCCATGGAAATATGGATTCAAAAGTATTAAATCAATCGTAAAGATTTCGTTTGTAGAAGAGGAGCCAATATGTACCTGGAATCAACAAGCTCCCGATGAATATGGTTTCTACTCAAATGTTAACCCATATGTCGATCATCCACGATGGAGTCAAAAAAGAGAGAGAAGAATCGGCGAGTTTGGCAAAAGAGATACTTTATTATTTAATGGCTATAGCAAGTTCGTTAATAATTTATACACTGGCATGGATCTAGAAAAATTCTTTTAAGATGTATAGAATAATTATTACCTACACTCTTGTCATTACTCCGCTTATATTTATAACATTTAATAGCCTATTTAATAATGATATAATTAATCCTTTCTCTTATTTAATAACTTCTACTGGTTATATTTCTCTATCTCTTTTATTGGCGGTGTTATTCATACCGTTATTAAAAAATATTAGTTATTTCTTTGATAGGAAAATATTTGGACTTTCAGCTTTTACCTATACTTCTGGCCATCTTTTATTATACATAGTAGATAATAATATCTCCTTCAAGTATTTGTATACAGATGTTGCTAGACTATTATACATACAAGTTGGTTATATAGCTTTTTTGTTATTCTTACCTCTTGTTTTTACTTCAACAGTTAAAGCAAAATTAATCCTGAAGGATAATTGGTTTAAAATTCATCGGTTGATTTACATAATTATTCCACTATCATTTATACATTATTATCTGATAATCAAAGCAGATTATTTATTATTTATTGTTTATCTAATAATATTTATTTTAATATTGATTTTAAAAAATAGGTACGAGTCTAATGAATAGAAGAGAGTTTGTCCAATTTTTGCTGGCTGGTTGTGCAGCAGGTATTGTAAGACCAAGTTTTGGTAGTCCTATAGTTGATTATAAACTTAAGCCTTTTGGAAATCTTAGGTTGATGCATATAACAGATACTCATGCACAGCTAGAACCAATGTACTTTAGAGAACCAAATTTTAATTTAGGTGTGGGTGAAAATAAAAATAGACCACCACATATTGTCGGTGAAAAACTACTGAACTATTATTCAATTGAAAGTTCACTTCTTAAACATGCTTATACGCATCTTGATTTTAATATACACGCTAAACAGTTTGGTAAATTTGGAGGGTATGCATATCTTAAAACTTTAATTGACTCTTTGAAATCTCAAGTCAACGGCAATTGTTTGTTACTTGACGGCGGTGATACTTGGCAGGGTAGTGGTCTATCTTATTTAGAGGGCGGCAAGGACATGGTTGCAGCATCTAATTTATTAGGCGTTGATGTGATGACCGGTCATTGGGAGTTTACATATGGTGAGGAAACTTTTATAAATAATTTGAAAAACTTTAATGGGAATTTTGTCGCACAGAATATTTCGCTCACTGAAGAGGCAATATTTGATGGCTTGGAACCAAAAGATGAAGATAATCATTTTCAGCAACCTTATGTTATTAAGGTTATCAATGGAGCAAGAGTAGCCATAATTGGACAAGCTTTTCCATACACGCCTATTGCAAACCCCAAAAGATTAGTTCCTAATTTAACATTTGGTATTAGAGATTCTGAATTACAGGAACTTGTTAATAAAATTAAGAAAAAAGAAAAGCCATCTATGATTGTTTTGCTTTCTCACAATGGAGTAGATGTTGATAAAAAAATGGCATCAAAAGTAAGTGGATTAGATATAATTTTTGGCGGGCACACACATGATGTTCTTCCTGAACCTATAATTGTAAAAAATAATTATAACTCAACGCTAGTAATAAACTCGGGTTGTAATGGCAAGTTTCTCTCTGTTCTTGATCTAGATATACAAAGAACAAGATTTAGTTATCGTTATAAGCTTCTTCCGGTCTTATCTAATCAGATTGACCCATCTTTAGAGATGAACAATCTTATTAATGAATTTAGTAAACCTCATTCCCATCATTTAAACGAGGTAATAGGTAAAGCAAACACAGATTTATATAGAAGAGGAAGCTTCAATGGTTCATTTGACAAGTTAATTTGTGATTCAATGACGAATGTCTTAGATGCTGAGATTTCACTATCTCCTGGTTTTAGATGGGGACCAACTGTCTTAGCAAATGAAGATATCAAGATGTCAGATATATATAGTCACACCGCCATAACCTACCCTAATGTTTATAAAAGAGAATTAACAGGTGAGAATATAAAAAATATTCTTGAAGATGTAGCGGATAATATATTTAACCCTGACCCATATCTTCAGCAAGGTGGTGATATGGTGAGGACAACAGGCATTAGTTATAAGATAACCCCTCGCAATAAGATCAATAATAGATTAAGTGATATAAGAACAAAAGATGGTAAATATCTGATAAATAACAAGAAATATACTGTTTGTGGTTGGGCTAGTGTTAATTCAGAAGAGACTGGTAAGCCGATATGGGAAATAACTAAGCAATATTTGAGTGATATAAAATATTATGATTTAGCCGATATTAAGCAGCCACAGGTATTATTCGAAGATGATAATTTTGGGCTAGAAACTTAGTTACAAAAAAAATAGAAAATGTTAATATTTCATTTGAATTCACATAGTATTTTTGGAAAAAGGAGACCTTATGTTTGACGTAGATATGAAAATTGCTGGTTTTGATGATGAATTGAATGATGCCATCAAAAAAGAAATAATAAGACAGGAAGAACACGTAGAATTAATTGCGTCAGAAAATTATGCAAGCCCAAGGGTGCTTGAGGCTCAAGGTTCTGTGCTTACAAACAAGTACGCAGAAGGGTACCCATATAAGAGATATTATGGTGGCTGTGAGAATGTAGATGTTGCTGAACAGCTGGCAATTGATAGATTAAAAGAAATTTATGGAGCTGACTATGCAAACGTTCAACCACATTCAGGGTCCCAAGCAAATGCTGCTGTATATTTGGCTCTACTTAATGCTGGAGACACAATACTAGGAATGAGTTTAGATGCTGGTGGGCATTTAACACATGGGTCTAAAGTCAATTTTTCTGGAAAATTATTTAATGCAATACAATATGGTATAGATGATAATGGTATGCTCGATTATAATGAAATTGAAAAACTAGCTATTGAACATAAGCCAAAAATGGTTGTAGCAGGCTTCTCTGCCTACTCACAAGTCATAGATTGGGAAAGAATGGCCCAAATAGCAAAAAAAGTTAACGCATACTTTATGGTAGACATGGCACATGTATCCGGATTGATTGCCGGGGGTGTTTATCCTTCTCCAGTACCATTTGCTGATGTTGTTACTTCAACAACACATAAGACACTTAGAGGCCCAAGAGGCGGAATAATCATCTGCAAATCAAACCCTGAGCTAGAAAAGAAATTTAATTCTCTAGTGTTCCCAGGAACTCAAGGTGGTCCACTAATGCATGTTATCGCAGCTAAGGCCGTTGCCTTCAAAGAAGCTTTGGAGCCTGAATTTAAAGAATACATGCAACAAGTTGTTCATAATGCAAATGTTTTAGCTAAAACTATAATGGACAGAGGTTTTGATATAGTTTCTGGTGGTACTAAAAATCACCTAATGTTAGTTAGTCTTGTTAAGCAAGGACTGACAGGCAAGGCAGCTGACGCAGCTTTGCATAGAGCTAATATTACTGTTAATAAAAATTCAGTACCCAATGATCCTCAAAGTCCATTTGTTACAAGTGGGATTAGACTAGGTACGGCAGCAATTACAACAAGAGGTTTCAAGGAAGCAGAAACTATAATACTCGGAAATCTAATATGTGACGTACTGGATGATATTGAAAATGAATCTAATATCAACTCTGTAAAAGAGAAAATATTAAATTTAACATCCCAGTTCCCTGTATATGCAACTAACAAGAAAGCTGTTGCGTAAGGATGGCTTGAAATGCGCTGTCCATTTTGTGGAGAGCCTGAAACAAAGGTAATTGATTCAAGGCTAAGTTCTGAGACTAATGCAATAAAAAGGCGTAGAGAATGTATATCTTGTCAGAAACGCTTTAATACTTCAGAGAATTCTGAGTTATCGTATCCGAGAGTTATAAAATCAGATAAATCATCTGAATTATTTTATGAGGAAAAAATCAAAAAAGGCGTTAACTTGGCTTTGGAGAAAAGAATTAATCCAGCAGAAGACATAGAAAATACTTTCAATAATATTTTCCAAAAATGTTTAACTTTTACAGATAAAGAAATCACATCTAAACATATAGGTAGAATTGTCATGAATGAGTTACTTAAGCTTGATCATGTTGCATATCTAAGATTTGCTTCAATCTATCTAAATTTTGAAAATAAGAATTCTTTTATAGAAATTATAAGAAATTTAGAAAAAGATTTATCTCCTGAAATGAGAAAACGGCAAAAACAATTACTAGATGATGACTAAAAACGAAGCCGATATATTTTATATGAATAAAGTTCTTTTGCTTGCTGCAAAAGGAAAATACACTGTACAACCTAACCCTATGGTGGGAGCTCTGGTTGTTAAAGATAATAAAATAATTGGTTCCGGTTATCATAGAAAACCTGGGACACCTCATGCTGAACAAGTTGCGATTAAAAAAGCCGGAGATAAGTCTCATAATGCAACTTTATACATAAACTTGGAACCATGTTGTCATTATGGCAGGACACCCCCATGTTCAGATTTAATAATAGAGAGCAAAATCTCAAGAGTTGTAATTTCATCGTTAGATCCAAATCCATTGGTAAATGGTAAAAGCGTAAAACAATTAAGGAGATCTGGGGTTATAGTTAAGACAGGAGTTCTGAAACATCAGTCACTAGATTTAAATAAAGGGTTTTTTAGTAAGTTTACAAATAAGAGACCCCATGTTACTGCTAAATTCGGTGTATCTTTAGATGGGAAAATATCATTATTTAATGGAAAAAGTAAGTGGATCACATCTCCTGATTCTAGAATAGATGCACAAGAAGAGAGAGCTTCTCGATCACTCATTTTTACCTCATCTAAAACAGTGCTTAAAGATAACCCTCAAATGACGATAAGAAATTCTATTCTATTAAACAAAATAATTAAACAACCAGATATAGCTATAATTGATAGAAATCTCAAAATACCAATTAATAGTAAAATATTTAATGACAAGAGCAGACTTGTTTACATTTTCACCAATAGAAAACAATCATCAAAAAAATATCGATCTAATGTAGTCTTGGTTAAAATTTCATCAGATAATGGTAAAATGAATATAAAAGAGTGTTTACATTTTCTTGCTAAGCAAGATATTAATAATATACTATTGGAATCAGGATCAAACCTTATGAGCTCTTTTTTAAAAGAAAAATTAGTTGACCAATTAATTTTATATTTTTCTCCAAGAGTATTAGGTTCATCTGCAATTTCTTTTTCTGGTATTCAGGATATTGAGAAATTATCTAAGAAGATCAAATTTACAATAAGTGATATAATTATAATTAAGAAAGATCTTAAATTAGTGTTAGAGAGTAATTATGTTTAGCGGAATAATAGAAAAATTAGCTCAAGTCCGAGAAGTTGAATTCAGTCCTGATAAAAGTTACATAGCATTAGACATAAAAGACTCTGAATTGATTTTAAATATAGGTGATAGCATTGCCGTTAATGGTGTATGCTTAACTATTACAAAAATTGAAGGCAATCTATTTTACTATGATTTATCACCTGAAACTTTATCTTTAACATCTCTTGAAGGTTTATCTATAAATGATTTTGTAAATATTGAATACCCTTTAACGCTTAATAAATTTATTAGCGGTCACATTACAACCGGACATGTTGATAGTGTCGGAATAATAAAGTCTCTGAAAAAAATAGCTGATTCATGGGAGGTGGTTGTTGAGGTAAAACCAAATATATTGAAATATATCATACATAAAGGTTCTATTACGATTGATGGAGTTAGCTTGACAGTTAATAAGTTAAAAAGTAAATTTATTCATTTGATGATAATCCCTCATACATTTAATAGCACAATCTTTAAAAATTATAAGATCGGACAAAAAGTAAATATTGAGGTAGACTATATTAGCAAGCATTTAGAGAAACTAAGAAATGATTAATACAACACAAGAGATCATAAATTCTATAAAAAAAGGAAAAATGGTAATCATCATGGATGATGAGAATAGAGAAAATGAAGGTGACTTGGTAATGGCTTCAGAATTTGTTACTGCTAAAGATATAAATTTTATGGCATCAAAAGGTAGAGGTCTCATATGTTTAACATTAACTAGTCAGAAGTGTAAAAAACTTGGCTTGCCCTTAATTAAGAAAACTGGTGAAACATCAAAAGAGACAAATTTTACTGTATCAATTGAAGCAGCTAAAGGCGTTACTACAGGTATCTCAGCTGCTGATCGAGCTAAAACCATTCAAACAGCTGTTGCTAAGAAATCAAAATCCAGTGACCTTGTTCAGCCGGGACATATATTTCCCCTTATGGCAAAAGATGGAGGTGTGCTTGTTAGAGCAGGTCATACTGAAGCAGGATGTGACCTTGCGAAGTTAGCAGGGCTTGAACCATCAGCTGTAATCGTAGAAATTTTAAATGAAGATGGCACTATGGCTCGAAAAAAAGATCTGGTTACATTTGCTAAGAAACATAAATTGAAGATTGGGACTATTGAGGACTTAATCAAATACAAAACCGCTAATGAGAAAACAATAAAGAGGGTTGGAGAGGAAGCTATTACTACCGACTATGGAACATTTACATCTATATTTTATGAGGATACTCTAACATCACTTATGCATTTCGTGTTAATAAAAAATAAAATTGATAGCACTATGCCTACAACTGTTAGAGTTCATGTTCAGAATGTGCTAACGGATACTATCAGGTCAACTAATTTATCAACTTGGCCTCTTGATAGCGCTCTTAAAAAAATTTCAAAATCAAAACAAGGTGCGTTGGTATTTATAACAGAAAATTTATCATCAAACCATATAAACTATTTAAAAATCACAAAGTCAAGAAGAGTAAATAAGAGTAATAAAATTGATGATTATCGAACAGTTGGTATTGGAGCACAAATCCTAAGCGATATTGGTGTAAAAGATATGATATTATTAAGTACTCCAAAGATTTATCATGGAATAAATGCTTTTGGTTTGAATGTAATAAAATATATCAGTAAATAATGAAAGAAAATATCATACCTACAAATAATCTTTTTTTAGAGCTCGATGATATTGATAATTTTAAAGATTTATCAAAACTAAGCTCTAAAGATATAATTATTATTTCAACAAAATATCATCAAGAAATAAATGACAGCTTAATAGCAGATTATATAACAACCATAAAATCTGAAAATATAAATTATTCATTAGGTATAATTGAAGTTCCTGGTGCATTCGAATTAATATATACAATGAAGAAAGTAATAGATAAATTTTCTCCTAAATTAATACTTGCAGTTGGATGTATTATTAAAGGTGATACTAGACATGATGAATATTTATCTAATTCGATTATTAATAGCATGCATTCAATTAGTATTGAATATATAACCCCAATTATTAATGGCGTCATAACAACTAACAATCTAGAACAAGCAATTGAACGAGCAGGAAAAAAATATAGAAAAGGAAAAGAGTTTGCATTGACATCAATCGCTATGTTATCCCTTGCCAAGAGTCTTGATCAAAAGTGAATAATCAAAAAGAAAGAAGATTAGCTAGAGAATGCCTTGTTAAAATTTTATATCAACGAGACTTAACTGATTATTCATTTAATGAAATATTTGACTCATTCATTGAAAAAAGAGAACATGATACCAATTATCTAAAAAACCTTATGGATTTATTAGATATTAACTTCTCGTCTATAGATCAATTTATTATAAAAAATACTGACCTTGATCTTAATAACTTAACACCAATTGACAAAGCTATTATAAGACTTGCAATATGTGAATTTTTATATCGTGATGATATTCCAGGTAAAGTTACTATCAATGAAAGTGTCTTGATGGCAAAAAAGTTTTCAACTGATGACTCTTATAAATTTATTAATAATATTTTAGATCAAATATATAAATATATTACATAATCATGATAAAGAATGAAGAAAACTTAATAGATTATATTAAATCAAATATCAAAACTAAATCAAAAGATGTGATTAAAAGCATTGGAGATGATTGTGCTGTCATTAAACTTAGTAAATCAAAATCTTTTGTAGTAACGACTGATACATCATTGCTTGGACCACACTTCTCTAAGGATTATTCACCTTATGAAATTGGTTATAAGTCATTGGCTACGAATTTAAGTGATATTGCTGCTATGGGTTGCAACCCTTTGTATATTTTTATGGCAATAACTATACCTAATCTAAATTCTTCATGGATAAAATCATTTTATCGAGGTGTTAAAAAATTAACAACCAAGCATAATGTTGCTTTGATTGGTGGTGATACAAATAAAGGTCCATTGAGTATATCTATTCAAGTAATAGGAGTTAATAAAAATAAAATATTATATAGGAGTGGCGCTAAACCAGGCGATGATATATATGTATCTGGTGATTTAGGGTCAGCTAGATCCGCACTAATGCTAAAAAATATTAAGAAGAAAAAAAATGAGTTCCTTTCTTTGAAAAAATATTTACATTTACCAACGCCTAGAGTAGAGCTTGGACTAGACATTTCAAAATTTGCTACCAGTTGTATAGACATTTCAGATGGTCTTGCAAAAGATATATCTAATATTATTAAAGAGAGTAAATGTGGCGCAAATATTTTTTTAGATAAAATACCCTATAAATCAATTATTGAAAAAATATTACCTAAAAATAAATTATATGAAGCTATGATTGGCGGCGGTGAAGATTATGAGCTTTGTTTTACCGCTAACAGTAAAGACTCAAGAAAAATAAAATATTTATCAAAAAAACATAATATTAAAATTACAAAAATTGGTCTTATCTCTAAGAGAGATCTTAAATATTACAACTATGATAAAGAAGTAAAAGTCAACCTAAAAGGGTTTGATCATTTTGCATAATAATTTATATGACATCATAGCCAAGTTTTTCTAGATAAGTAGTTAGTCTAATAAGCGGTAGTCCAATAATTGATGTGGGATCTTTTCCTTCAGTCTTTTCAACTAAGCCTATAGCTAGACCTTCAATACGAATGCTTCCTGCGCAATTTAACATATCTTCTTTTTTAATATAGTTTTCAATTTGATTATTGCTAAGCTTTTTCATTTTTAAACTATAATTAACAACTGATTTATAAATCTTATTTTCAGATATGCATATTACACAAATACCTGTTTTAAATATAATTTTTTTACCTGAAAGATATTTTAATTGCTTTTTTGCATTATCAACAGTTTTAGGCTTACCTAAAACTTTTCCGTCTACAAGAGCAATCTCATCTGAGCCAATCACAATAGCATCTATATTGTTGGTTGCCACCTTCATAGCTTTTTCATATGACAACCTTTTAACGAAATTATTTATCTCTTCCCCTGTCTTTCTAGATTCATCTATATTTGGCTTGATAACAATGAATTTTAATTTTAGCTGTTTAAGTAGTTTTTTTCTATGTATTGAGCTTGATGCTAGTATTAGTTTTTTCATATAAAATATATAGGTTATTGTATTAATTTAGCTAAATACTAGCAGAAACCTTGATATTTTTAAATCCTCTATCATTTTTTTATATATTTTATATAAAAGTAAAGATATGAATTGCTTGATAAGTCTTTTTTGCTTAGAATAGCTTATATTTTATAATATTTAACGGTGTTCTAATATGGCAGTTCAAAAAAGTAGAAAGTCTAAGTCAAAAAAAGGGATGAGGCGATCTCATCATGGCTTATCAGGACCAGCGATGTCCATAGATAAAACAACAGGTGTTAGGCACTTAAGACATCATATAGCTAAAGATGGCTATTATAAAGGATCAGAGATAGTTGCGCCTAAAGTTAAAAAAGAAAAACAAGAAGATTCGCAAACATCGTAAATTCTTAGTAAACTAGCTACAATGCAACAAAAAATTACCATAGCATTAGATATGATGAGTGGGGACCATGGAGTTTCCTCATCTGTACCGGCAGCAATAGAATCTATAAACAAATTTCATGACATATTTCTTATTTTGATTGGTGATAAGGACCAAATTAATCCCTTAATACCTGATAAGATAAAAAATCTTGAAGGTATGCGTTATAAAATTCTACATACACATGAATTTATTAATATGGATGATGAAATTATTTCAGCAATAAGGACTAAGAAAAAATCCTCTATGAGGTTAGGCATTAATGCTGTTAAAACTAAAGATGCCGATGCATGTGTTAGCGCTGGTAACACTGGAGCATTAATGGCTTTATCAAAAATAATTTTAAAAACAATTCCTGGTATAGATAGGCCGGCAATATGTGGGTCACTGCCAACAAAGTCAGGTCAATTCCATATGTTAGATCTTGGTGCTAATGTTGAATGTAACGCTAAGCATCTATATCAGTTTTCAATAATGGGTTCAGCTTTAGTTCAGTCATTAGAGTTAAATAATAAGCCAGTCATAGGGCTATTAAATATTGGATCTGAAGAATTTAAAGGTAATGATACAATCAAGGCAGCTGGCCAGTTAATTAATAAATCAAATCTGAATTATGCAGGTTTTGTTGAAGGTGATGATATGTTTAGTGGAAAGTTTGATGTAGTTGTTGCTGATGGTTTTGCAGGCAATATTGCGCTCAAAAGTATAGAAGGAGTTGCGAAAGTAATTAGTCATTTTATCAAAACTGAGTTTTCTAAAAATTTATTTACAAAACTATCTGCTTTAGTTAGTTTATCAGTTATGAAATCAGTAAAACAAAAAGTGGATCCAAGAAAATATAATGGTGCTAGTCTAGTTGGCCTTCAAGGTGTAGTTGTAAAAAGTCATGGTGGCGCAGACTCATATGCTTTTAGTCAAGCTATAAATACTGCATATTATGAAGTAAAAAATCAATTACTTAATAAAATAGAAGCATTGATACAGACAGAGTTGTCTAATGACTAAGAAGTATTCTAGAATAATTTCAACAGGGAGCTACTTGCCTGATAAAATCTTAACGAATTATGATCTTGAGAAAATGGTAGACACTTCTCATGATTGGATTTATGAACGTACAGGTATAAGTCAAAGACATATAGCGGATGATAATGAATCAACAGTTGATATGGCATACCAAGCGTCACTAAAAAGTATTGAAAGATCTAATATAGATATCAATGACATTGATATGATTATAGTTGCAACTACTACACCAGAAAGAGCCTTTCCCAGCACTGCTGTTCTTCTTCAGAATAAATTAGAGATTGATGATTGTTTTGCATTTGATATTAATGCAGCATGTACAGGCTTTATTTATGCGTTAGATGTTGCGGATAAATATATTAAAAATAATTCTATAAATAATATATTAGTGATTGGTACAGAGAAAATGAGTTCACTCCTTGATTGGAATGATAGAAACACATGTGTACTATTTGGTGATGGTGCAGGAGCGGTAATTCTAAGCTCATCCGATAGCCCAGGTATAATTTCAAGCACGATAGGTTCAAATGGAAGCTATAAGGATTTACTTACAGTAAATCCTGTCTCAGATTTTATCGAAATGAAAGGCAATGATGTTTTTAAAATTGCTGTTAATACTATGGGTAAGATTGCACGTGAAACTCTCGATGCTAATGATTTAAAAATTGATCAGATCAATTGGCTGATTCCACACCAAGCTAATAGCAGAATTATCAATGCTATTGCAAAAAAACTATCATTACCGACTGAGAAAATTATTTTGACTGTTGAAAATCATGGTAATACGTCAGCCGCTTCGATACCACTAGCAATGGATTATGCTTTTGAAAAAGGAGATTTAAAAAAAGGCAACACTATTCTCTTGGAAGCATTTGGAGCTGGCTTTACTTGGGGGTCAACGCTTCTTAAATTTTGATATGCAGGATTTATTATCATGTAGGAAATGCCCTAGAATCGTTAAGAATTTTGACAAACTTAAAAAGAGCCACTCTTATTGTCTTAATAGACCAATAACACCAGCAACAAGAAGTAATTCCACAATAGCAATAGTTGGACTAGCTCCTGGTCTTACCGGCGCTAATAGAACCGGTAAAATATTCGATGGTGATTTTTCAGGAGATATTCTTAAAAAAGCAATTAAATTATCTGAGTTTAATTTTAATTATCATGCCTATCCATATATAACTAATGCCATTAAATGTTATCCTCCTAATAATAAACCAAATATATCAGAGATTAATAATTGTAATATTTTTTTAAAAAAAGAGTTAGCATCACATGATAAATTAAGAGTAATTATAGCGTTAGGGATAGTTGCACATAACTCAATTTTACAAGCATATACTCTCACTAAACAAAAATATAAATTCTCTCATGGTTTAATTCATAAAATTAACGATAAACTAGTCTTAATTGACTCATATCATTGTAGTAAAATAAATATTAATACTAAAAGATTGACATTATTAATGTTGATAAATATATTAAATTTAGCCATATCAAATAAATGAATCAAAATATCAAAAAAATTTTAGAGAATATAACAAGTTTGCCTGGTATATATAAATTTGAAGATAAAAATTCAAATATTATTTATATTGGTAAGGCATTAAACTTAAAAAAAAGAGTTTCTTCATACTTCAATAAATCTATTACATCAGTTAAGACAAGCAAGTTGGTTGAAAATGTTATAAATATTCAAACAATAATTACTAAAAATGAAGAAGAAGCACTGTTACTTGAAAATACATTAATAAAAGAATTCAAACCAAAATATAATATTTTGTTACGTGATGATAAATCATATCCTTATATATTGATCAAAAAATCACATAAATATCCATCCATTAAATTTTTTAGAGGGCAGAGCAGAGACTCAAAAGATTTATTCTTTGGTCCGTATACACAAGTTAGTCAGGTTAGATATATGTTAAATCTTGTTCAAAAAATATTTAAAATAAGATCTTGTAATGATACATACTTTGCTAATAGAAAAAAACCATGCTTACAATATCAAATCAATAGATGTGATGCCCCATGTGTTAAAAAGATAAACTCTTCTGATTATAATCAATTAGTAAGTAATGCATTGAAATTTTTACAAGGCAAAAATGATTATCTTATTCGAAACTATACTGAAAAAATGACTAAACTATCAGCTGAACTTAATTATGAAGAAGCCTCTGAAATAAGAGATAAGATATCTGCTATTAGAGGTATTATAAGTTCAAAGAATATAATTAAAAGCCAAAAGGATATAGATATTATCACCATAAGCTCATCGGAAACTTATCATTGCGTCGATGTCTTTATGGTTAGAGACAAT
>Ga0213863_10001544_pt1 | contig 16704 bp, 7 predicted proteins | sample PICome_8_FD_160128 | JGI IMG/M metagenome (GOLD analysis project Ga0213863, IMG submission 160128) | Coastal seawater microbial communities near Pivers Island, North Carolina, United States - PICO497 | ecosystem: Environmental > Aquatic > Marine > Coastal | place: USA: North Carolina | collected... | reverse complement strand
TGAATTTAACTATACATTAAACCCTACAGTTATAAGTAATACAAGTAATGACGGAACAGTATATGATTATGTAACAGGATCATACTTCTCTCCATATGTCACTACAGTTGGGTTATATAATAACGATAATGAATTATTAGCTGTAGGAAAAATGGCACAACCCCTACCTACATCTAGAACTACTGATACAACAATTTTAGTAAACATTGACAGACAATAAACCTTTACATATTTATAATAAAATAACATTTAATACAGATGGCAACACCACCAATCCCAACAAAAACATTATCTAATAACGGTATCACCACCGGAGAGATAATAGAAGCATTACAAGTATCACAATCCATTGACGCCTTTACAGGTGCCGATGCATATGCGATTACAATATCTGGATCTTTAGAAATTACAGGATCACTACTAACTACAGGATCCATATTCTTAACAAACTTAGTAGACCTACCTGCAACAGCTAGTAACCAATTAGGTGCGGTAATGATTGATTCCGAAGGTAGACTTTATTCTGGTTCTTCATCAGTTGGAGCTCAAGGAATTCAAGGTATTACAGGAGATAAAGGAGACACAGGTTCACAAGGTATCTCAGGTATAAATGGTGAAAAAGGTGAAATTGGACCACAAGGTTCTACAGGTGCCACAGGTACGGGAACACAAGGAGCAACAGGTGAAAAAGGAACAGCAGGTGAAAAAGGAACAGCAGGTGAAAAAGGTGCAAATGGTGAAAAGGGACAACAAGGAGAAAAAGGTGATATAGGTGCTCAAGGTATAGCTGGTAACAACGGTGAAAAAGGAGCAACAGGTGATAAAGGTGAAGCTGGAGTTAAAGGTGAAAATGGAGAAAAAGGTGAAGCTGGAGAAAAAGGTGAAATTGGAGCACAAGGAATCCAAGGTATTACAGGTATACAAGGTGATATAGGTGCTCAAGGTATTCAAGGTATAACAGGAGCAGGTTCACAAGGTATTCAAGGTATTACCGGAGAAAAAGGTGAAATAGGCGCTCAAGGTATCCAAGGTATAACAGGAGCAGGCGCACAAGGTATTCAAGGTATCACTGGAGAAAAAGGTGAAATAGGTGCTCAAGGTATTCAAGGTATAACAGGGGTAGGTTCACAAGGTATCCAAGGTATTACCGGAGAAAAAGGTGAAATAGGTGCTCAAGGTATTCAAGGTATTCAAGGTACATCAGAAGCAGGTTCACAAGGTATTCAAGGTATCACAGGGGATAAAGGAGATATAGGTGCTCAAGGTATCCAAGGTATAACAGGTGCACAAGGTATCCAAGGTATCACAGGACCTCAAGGTATTCAAGGTATTCAAGGTATAACAGGTATTAAAGGTGATACAGGTTCAGGAGGTTCTTCAAACCCAACATATAATAACGAGATTTCTTACCAAGCGGCTGCTGGAGGTGCAGATTATGAAGTACATATTACTTCTACAGGTAATCTATATCAAGGGTTATCTTGGAGTAGATCATCTACAACCTTATCAATAACATCTACAGCACATGGTTTATCAAGTGGTGATTATATTGTAATTAGAAATATGAGTGAGGATTATTCTTACCTAGCTATTTCAAATGTTACAACAAATGCTTTTGATGTAACAGTAGCAGATTCTGGAGGTACATCAGGTACAGAGGGTGCTTACATACCTGCGGTTGAAGCAACAGTAACTCAAACTAGTGGTGATGTTACCGCAATTGTGTTAGATGCTCCAACTGTTGGAAACATTAGAGTTAATGCAATTCAATTATATGCAAATGAACAAGCCTCGAATCTTGCATTAGATATTCCTAGCAGTTTATCTAACGGGAATGGATCTAGTGATAAACAACAAATTATACCAGTAGTAGGAGCTGCTATTAATGCTGATGGAACAGGAACATCAGGAGGATTAACAGCTGCTTTCCAATATAATTTAGGAACAAATTTAAATAGAATAAATGTAACCGGAATTGACAACGGTACACCAATTATATTGAGTATAAAATTATAAAATAAACAACAAACCTCTATAAAACATGGCAAACCCAACATTAAATTTTGCTTCCATAAACTTAAGCAGTGCTAAGGTATACACTACTTCTTCAAACGTTGCTAATTCTTTTATAAGAGTAAGAGTTGATTACATAAACGGGCAAAATACAGCTACGATTGTTGATGATGTATCTGGATATTTAGGATCAGGTTCTATAGAAGAAGGAATGTATTTAAGATCTTCTGGCGAATTTAGTTCCCCTACCCAAATTACAGATTATAATGCAGTTACTAAAGTAATAACTTTAGATGGGACTTCAGATGCTAGTGCTCTGAACCAACTATCATTTATAACTTTACCAGCAGGTTGGATTTATGTAGCTACCGCTTCATTTGATAAAATCGGAGGGTCATCTGCTAACCCACCTGCAGATTTTAGAGATGTAACTGGTAGTGAAGATGCTGACTTTCAAGCAGGAGATAAACCTTGGGGTATTATAGGGCAACTTGCAACTACCTCTAGTGCTGAAACAGGTTTAGCAGGAAGATATGCTCAATATACTATTACTAGAGTAACTAATAGAGACGATAGTCAAACTATTAGTTTTTATGCTACTGCCAGTGATACTGTAGATTCATTTGTAGAACCAACAGGGTATACTTTAACTTATAATCAATCATATCTATTACTTTCAGAAATATCTGGAAGTTATATGACTATAGCGGGTGCTAATGATTTATCAGGTGGTGGTCAAGGGTTAGGATTAGCAGCATATCAAAATGTAGTAGCATCAGCTATAGCAGCATTACCAACTGGTTCCACAGGAGACAGTTTCCCATTTACAGGATCTGCTGAAATAACAGGTAGTTTAGGGGTAACAGGTAGTAGTGAATTTTTAATAAATTCAAATGAAAATTTTATAATAAAAAATGCATCAACACCAACACAATCCTTATTTGATATAAATCAAGAGGGTGTAGCAGTATTTAGAGCACGTGAAGGTGTAGATGGAGTACCAACAGCAATGGTTGGCGGATTGTATTTTACAACTTCTTCAGCTTTTATTGGAATAGATTAAGTACTAAAAATGGTTGTCATATGTATAAATGTAAAATTAATTAATTAAACACAAACAAAAAAACAAAAATTAAATGGCAACATGGAAAAAAGTAGTCGTATCGGGATCCGCGATATCGGCTTTAAACAATGACGCAAATTATCTAGTAGATGCTCAAGACGCAGCAATCCTATCAGGTTCTTTCTCAGGTTCATTCGAAGGAGATGGATCAGGATTAACGGGTGTAGTAGCATCCAACTCAAACACCTTAAATCAAGGTGGAGGTATTCAAACATTCAGTTATGATGGTTCAACATCAGGAGTAACTGTAAAAATAGATTCAGGTTCATTAGCTGGAAACGGTTTAGAAGCTGGGGCTGGGTTAGCGAATTTAGCAGTAAAAGCAGCTGATACAACAATTAGTGTTGCCGCAGGTGGTATTAGTGTTGTTGAAGCAAATTTATCTGGTATCCCAAATACTGCACTTACAAATGATAGTGTAACACTTGGTACTACAGAAGTAGATTTAGGAGCAACAGTAACTACATTAGATGGTTTAACATTAACAGGTGCAGTAGTATCTGGTTCATTCAGTGGTTCATTTGTTGGAACAACAGACTTACCAGACTTAACAGATGGTAATGGTATTGCAGACTTTACTTATGATGGTTCTGGAACAGCTTCAGTAGCAGTACAAGCAGATGGTTCTACATTATCTGTAGGAGCAGGTGGAGTTAAAGTAGCAGATGCAGGAATTACTGCAACTCAAATCGCAACTTCAGTAGCAGGAGCAGGTTTAGCAGGTGGTGCTGGAACAGCATTATCAGTAAACGTAGATGATTCATCTATTGAAATCACTACCGATACTTTAAATGTTAAAGCAGCAGGTATTACTAATGCAATGTTAGCAGGATCAATTACTAATGATAAATTAGTAAATGATAGTGTAACATTAGGTACTACAGAAGTAGATTTAGGTGCAACCGCAGCTTCAATTGTAGGTTTAACAACAGTTTCAGCAACTACATTTACAGGTTCATTCAACGGAGATGGTTCAGGATTAACAGGAGTAGCTTCAACTTTAGCACTTACAGGTTCTTCAGGTACTGGTACAGTAGCTTTAAAAACTCAAGCATTAAGTATATTAGCTGGAGAAGGTATTGATACAGTAGCTTCAGGTCAAAGTATTACAATTAGTGGAGAAGATGCTTCATCTAGTAATAAAGGTATTGCTTCATTCTCAGATAGTAACTTTACAGTTGCATCAGGAGATGTATCGCTATCTAACGATGTTTCAATTTCAAATAACTTAACAGTAAACAATAACTTAACAGTATTAGGTACTGCAAGTTTCCAAAGTACTGAAAACTTAGATGTAGCAGACAGATGGATTAGAATGGCTTCTGGATCAAATGCCCCTGGAGATGGTGGTATCGCGGTTCAACAGAGTGGTTCTTTACAAGCTGAAGCTTTTGGATGGGATGCAGGAGTATCACGTTGGGGAGTTACAGGTTCATTTGACGCAGCACAAAGTGCTATGCTACCAGATGCATTTATGGCATCAGTAGTAGAAGGAGCAGCAAGTGATCCAACTGCAGTAGTAGCTAAATATACTAAGAAAGGTAACATTTTTGTTGCTGCAAACGAGGATATTTATATTTACTCATAATTACTTAGGTAAAAATGGGTTTTAAATCAGGATATACTGAAATAGGAAAGGCAGACTCACGTATGAGTCTGCCCTCCCTAACTAAGGAAGATTGTTTATTATTATTAGACATAGTCCGTAAATCTTCATTTAAAGGTGGGGAAATGGAAGAGGTATTTAATCTTACTCTAAAAATTCAAAACATCTTTGTTATATTAAATGAATTAGAGAAATAATAGTATAACTTTTATTATCTAATTTAATATTTATAACAAAATATAAATAATATACTCTTATGGCCAATTGGAGAAGACTCATACATAGTGGTTCATCCGCTATTCTTACATCACTTGAAACAGACCTAAACGTAAATGTTAGTGGGTCATTATTGATATCCCAATCTATATATGATAAAGATGGGAATACTGGAACATTAGGACAAGTATTATCTTCTACCATTACTGGTACTACATGGGTAGATGCCCAATCTGGTGCTCAAGGAACACAAGGTACTACAGGTGCCAAAGGTGAAATTGGTCAAAAAGGTCAAAAAGGAGAAATAGGTACACAAGGTACACAAGGTATAACAGGTACTAAAGGTGAAGTTGGAGCACAAGGTATAACAGGTACAAAAGGTGACTTAGGGGCACAAGGTATACAAGGTATTGAAGGTCCTAAAGGTGAAACAGGTATAAAAGGAGAAATAGGTGCCCAAGGTATTCAAGGTACAATTGGTGAAGGATTAGTAGGACCACAAGGTCCTCAAGGTATTCAAGGTATAACGGGTACACAAGGTATAACAGGTGCTCAAGGTCTAAAAGGACAAAAAGGTGAAGTTGGTACTCAAGGTACTGATGGTACTTTTGGTGGAGCTTCTTTTGATTATACTTTTAGTACATCTACAACAGCAGCAGATCCCGGAACAGGTAAAGTAGCATTAAATAGTACTACCCAAAATGCTTCTACTAAAATCTATATTGATTCTACAGATGATGATTCAAACAACATTGATAGTTTTTTAACAACTATAGATAATGTTACTTCAGCTATAAAGGGACATATTAATATCCCAAATAGAATAGACCCAGAAAATTTTATTCTTTTTGCTATAACTGATTTAACAAATAATACAGGTTGGTGGACATTAGATGTAATTGTTGAAGCTTCTTCTGAAACTAACCCTCATACAAATAATGAAGATGTTATATGTTCTTTTGTTACTACAGGTGATAGAGGGGATAAGGGTCAAAAAGGTGATCAAGGAGACAAAGGTGAACAGGGATCCCAAGGTATTCAAGGTGTAACAGGTTTACAAGGTACAACTGGACTCCAAGGTATACAGGGTATTGCTGGTAGCAATGGTTTAAAGGGTGAAAAGGGTCAAAAAGGGGATAAAGGTGAGAATGGAGAAAAAGGGTTAATTGGCTCACAAGGTATAACTGGAGCACAAGGTATAACTGGAGCCCAAGGTATAACTGGAACACAAGGTACAGATGGTATTAAAGGAGAAAAAGGTGCTCAAGGTACCCAAGGTATCCAAGGTATAGAAGGTATTGGTACACAAGGTACAACTGGACAAAAAGGATCTCAAGGTATAGCAGGAACAGAAGGTGGTGAAGGTGCTCAAGGTATTCAAGGTATCCAAGGTATAACAGGTATTGGTACACAAGGTACAACAGGCTCTCAAGGTATAACAGGTATACAAGGTGCAAATGGTGAAAAAGGTGCTCAAGGTATAACTGGACAAAAAGGTACTACAGGTGAAAAAGGACAGAAAGGTGAAAAAGGTTTTGTTGGAGCTCAAGGTGCCGATGGTATTAAGGGTGAAAAAGGTACTCAAGGTATAACAGGTGCACAAGGTATTCAAGGTATAACGGGTGTTCAAGGTATAAAGGGTGCTCAAGGAGTAGATGGTGAAAAAGGACAAAAAGGTGCTCAAGGTATAACAGGTGCTCAAGGTATAGCTGGTGAAAAAGGTGCTCAAGGTATAACAGGTGCTCAAGGTATAGCTGGTGAAAAAGGTCAAAAAGGAGAAGTTGGTCAAAAAGGAGAAACAGGTGCTCAAGGTATAACTGGTCAAAAAGGGGAAAATGGTGAGATAGGAGAAAAAGGTACAACCGGTTTACAAGGAGCAGTAGGTAATAAGGGTGAAAAAGGTTTAGTTGGAGCCCAAGGATCAACAGGTACTCAAGGTATTCAAGGTATTACTGGAGTTAAAGGTAATATTGGTACTCAGGGTATTCAAGGTATTACTGGAGTTAAAGGTACCCAAGGTACAGATGGTCAAAAAGGACAAAAAGGAGACAAGGGTCAAATAGGAGAAAAAGGTGAACAAGGTATTCAAGGTATTACTGGAGCAACAGGTATTCAAGGTACCCAAGGTATTACTGGGGCAACAGGTTCTCAAGGTATAACAGGTACTCAAGGAACTACAGGAACACAAGGTATCCAAGGTATAATAGGTATCCAAGGTCTGCAGGGTATTGCTGGAGCCAAAGGTCAAAAAGGTGACAAAGGGGAAAAAGGCCTTCAAGGTATAACAGGTACCAAAGGGGACAATGGTATCCAAGGTACTACAGGTACTAAAGGAGACAATGGTGCTCAAGGTATAACTGGTCAAAAAGGGGACAATGGTATTCAAGGTATAACTGGTCAAAAAGGGCAAAAAGGTGAAATTGGAGCACAAGGTATAACTGGAGCAACAGGTTCTCAAGGTATAACTGGATCCCAAGGTATAACTGGTACACAAGGTGCCGATGGTGAAAAAGGCCAAAAAGGTGAAGTTGGAGCTCAAGGTATAACTGGAGCCCAAGGTATAACTGGTACACAAGGTACCGATGGTGAAAAAGGTCAAAAAGGTGAAATTGGAGCACAAGGTATAACTGGAACCCAAGGTATTCAAGGTATAGAAGGTGACAAAGGAGAAATAGGTATACAAGGTACACAAGGTATAACAGGTACTAAAGGTGAAGTTGGAGCACAAGGTATAACAGGTACTAAAGGTGAAGTTGGAGTCCAAGGTACTCAAGGTATAACTGGAACACAAGGTACTATAGGTACTAAAGGTGAAGTTGGAGCACAAGGTATCCAAGGTATAACAGGTGCTCAAGGTATTCAAGGTATAACAGGTGCCCAAGGCTTAAAAGGTCAAAAAGGTGAAGTTGGTTCTCAAGGTACTGACGGAACATTTGGTGGTGCTACTTTCGATTATACTTTTGATACATCAACAGTAGAGGCAGACCCAGGAACAGGTAAATTAAGATTAGATAATACTACTCAAAACACATCAATAGAGTTATACATTGATTCTACAGATGATAACTCAAGTAATATTGATAATTTCTTAACATCAATGGACGCTGTTACATCAGCAATTAAAGGTCATGTTAGAATATCTAATGCTGCGGATGCTAATGAATTTTTATTATTTGCAGTATCTGACTTAACTAACAACACAAATTGGTGGACTTTAGATATAATAAATGAAGCATTTTCAGCAGCTAGTCCATTTATAAATAATGAAGATATATTAGTCTCTTTTGTTACTACAGGTGATAGAGGGGATAAAGGTCAAAAAGGTGATCAAGGAGATAAAGGTCAAAAAGGTGAAATAGGAGCCCAAGGTATAACTGGAACACAAGGTACTACAGGTACTCAAGGTACAACAGGAACTCAAGGAACTACAGGAACACAAGGTACAACTGGTATTCAAGGTATAACTGGAACACAAGGAACTACAGGAACACAAGGTACAACAGGAACACAAGGTACAACAGGTACTCAAGGTATAACTGGAACACAAGGTACAACCGGTACTCAAGGTACAACAGGCCAAAAAGGTGAAGTTGGTGCTCAAGGTATAACGGGTGCTCAAGGTATAACTGGTATTCAAGGTACAACGGGCTTACAAGGCATAACAGGAACTCAAGGGACAACTGGAACACAAGGTATTCAAGGTATAACTGGAACACAAGGTACTACAGGTACTAAAGGTGAAGTTGGAGTACAAGGTATAACAGGAACTCAAGGCACAACAGGAATCCAAGGTACAACTGGTATTAAAGGAGAAGAGGGTGTAAAAGGAGCTCAAGGTATTACTGGTATTAAAGGAGAAAAAGGTGAACAAGGTATACAAGGTACAGATGGTGAAAAAGGTGCTCAAGGTACTCAAGGTACAACTGGTCAAAAAGGCGCTCAAGGTATAACTGGTACACAAGGTACAGATGGTGAAAAAGGTGCTCAAGGTACAATAGGCTCACAAGGTATAACTGGAACTCAAGGTACAACTGGTACTCAAGGTATAACAGGTTCACAAGGTATTCAAGGTACAATTGGTACTCAAGGTACAACTGGATTGCAAGGTATAACTGGTACTCAAGGTATAACTGGTCAAAAAGGCGCTCAAGGTATAACTGGTACACAAGGTACTACAGGTACTAAAGGTGAAACAGGTGAAAAAGGTGCCCAAGGCACAACTGGTCAAAAAGGAGCAACAGGTTCTCAAGGTATACAAGGTATAACTGGATCAAAAGGTGCTCAAGGTACAACAGGTCAAAAAGGGCAAAAAGGTGAAATTGGAGCACAAGGTATAACCGGAGCCCAAGGTATAACTGGTCAAAAGGGTGATTTAGGTGAAAAAGGACAAAAAGGGCAAAAGGGTGATACTGGTGAAAAAGGTAACCAAGGAGATAAAGGTCAGAAAGGTACACAAGGTACTACAGGTATATTACCGTTAACAGGTAATACAACAAATGGAGTAATTACATATGATGGTGACGGTACAGGTACTGTAGAAGCCAATTTAACTTTTGATGGGAATAATCTATCAGTTTCACAAGATATTTATTCTGGTGATATGATAAAATCCACCATTAATTCTCTTCACTATAATTATGCTGCAATGAGTGAAGTTAAATTTGCTGCATTTAATTATGTTCCATTTGTAGTACAACTTTCATCATCACTTGAGGGAGAAAATCTAACTAATAACTCCTATGGTATATATGCTGGACCTAGCGCTGAAGATTCATTTACTATTGGACTTTCAGGTTCACTTCAATCTAATCTCTATGCAAAAGAAGGACATAGGATTAGGAAGTATTTTTCTTCAACCTCACCTACAGTAAGCGTAGAAGGTAATGTTCAAATAGATCAACAAACTCTTACCGATCAGTCTACAGTTATTTGGGGTGTAACATCAGGCTCAAATGCCACTGTTACTTTAGCGGGTAATAGAACACTATCAATGGGTTCTGATTGGGTAACAGGTGATACAGGTGTATTGGTTGTTAAACAAGATGCTACAGGTGGTAGAACATTTAATATAGATTTAAGTGGAGATACTGTTTATTTAGGTGCAACTTCATATACACCTTCAACTGCACCAAATGCAATAGATGTATTAGGTTGGTATTATGATGGTTCTAAATTTTATGTTACTATAGGATATGGAGATACTGTTGCCACAGGTGCTACTGGTGAAAAAGGAACAACTGGTTCTCAAGGTACACAAGGTACACAAGGTACAACGGGTGGAACTGGAGCTGCTTTTACAGTTAATGGTAATTCCGATAATTATGTATTAACAGCTACAGGAGGTAGTTCGATACAAGGTGAAAGTAATATGATATTTAATGGTAGCCATTTAACTTTATTAAATGGTGGAATTCACGTTGGATCCAATGTAACTACAACCACTGTAGGTATAGGGCAATTTACAAATGATGTTATTGCTTATTACTCATCAGACAGAAGATTAAAGGAAAATATAATACCAATACCAAACGCTTTAGATAAAGTAATGGCGATTAATGGTGTAAATTTTGATTGGATCCCTTTAACAGATGAACAAAGAAAAACTATCCACCCTAATGAAGGACACGATATAGGTATTATTGCACAAGAAATTGAGGCAGTACTACCAGAAGTAGTTACTACAAGAGACACAGGATATAAAGCTGTTAAATATGAAAAAATTGTTGCTCTATTAATTGAAGCTATTAAAGAACAACAGTTAGAAATAGAGACAATTAAAAGACAAATAAATGAGTAATATTAACTTTTTTAGGGTAATGAATAAATTTAGTGGCTTTGCGGGTACAATTATACCCCCTTCACCACCAGTACTTACTTGTGCCTTAGAATTAGCTAATTTCGACTTAGATCCTGTTTCTAATAAAAACTTTGATAATTTTAGAGCTTATAGTCAAACTTATTTTAGCAGAATTGCATTAGCATATGAACAAACCGGTTTTGAAGATTATTATATTCATAATTTATATGCTGGTTGGTACCCAACTGGATCCATTACAGCCCCTTATGAACAATTAATTTATCAATTTAGTGAAACTTCTTCCAGAGCTTCTAGTCCTCTCCCAAATTTATCAGCAATGCAACCTTTTACAAGCAGTGTTAATAATACAAGCTCATTTAGACTCCCCGGAGATACTATGAGGCAAGGTGGTATAGATTCTCAACCTATATTTTTCCAAACTATTCAAGTACCAAACACAGGCTCTCTTATCCATTTTGGAGCAGCCTCTAATTCCACTGATTATTTATTTCAATATGATTTAGATACAAATTTTGATGTAACTACTTTAAATACAGCTAGTAGGGTGTATGAAGAATTAAGAGAATTAACAGCATCATCTGCACATATATTACAAACTAGTTATAATAATGATGGTAGTCAAATGTATCAAATCCAACAAAATTCCGAAGGCAATATATCCCCATTTAATCATTGGACAATCTTACACGTTATAGATTTATCTACCCCCTATGATTTAAGTTCTTATAACTCATCTAACACTTCTTCTTATATACTAGAAAATGAATTATCTAATCTATCAGGTCCTTACCCAGGTGATGATAGTAATTTTGTAGAGGTTTCTACTTTAAATAAAAGAAACGATAGTAATCAAGTATGGACTAGTTCAATGTATTATACAAATTATATAAATGATACTGTTATTAAATTTCGAATAAACTCTGATAGGTCTTTAAGTAATGAAGAATCATTAACAGTTAATGATTTTCCTATGCAAATTCGTTATAGCGCACCCGCAACTTATGAGGATTATAACACTAATGAATTTAAAGCATTTTTTGTATCTAATTCTTTAGGACCTTACAATGTTAGTGTAAATGTTAATAGAACTTCATCTTGTTTAGCTCCTTATAACATGAATGCTGGTAATTTCTTCCCTTAATTTATACTTATTTTTTTTAAATAATTATTTGCTTTATCGAATATTTTATATTATGTTCATATGTATAACTATATTATAGGCCATAACGGAAGTGGGCTCATTTTGAGTTACCAACCATAATAAAAGAATAGATATGCCAAATTGGAAAAAAATAGTTGTCTCAGGTAGTGATGCTACACTTAATTCTTTAAATGTAACCACATCCATAACAGGTTCTAATTTACTAGTATCTGATATAGCTATATCTGATATAGCTACATATAATACTGTAGAGTATTCGAATTCGAATACAATGAAATTCAACCAGGTTTACTATGGAGATAATAATGATTCATACTTCTCAGCCAATGAATATCAAAAGGTAGTTACAATTATCCCATCGGGTGCTTCTCAAAACTATCAAGTAATAGGTAGGATTACAGCACAAAATGCAGGAGAAACTCATACAGTTTATTTTAATGCAGCACTCCGCTCAACCACACTTACAGATTTAGATTGGACTATATATTACGATGAAGAATATAATGGTGCAAGATATATTGATCCTCAATTATGGACTAAAGAAACAACAACTGCAGGTTTTATAGTTGCATTTAAAACTTTAGCTACAATCTATGGTAATGTAACTGTTGATATTGATGTAGTACCAAGAAACAGTGCTTTAAAAGCAAATGTATCCATAAATGATAACCCAAGTAGTGAACAGACATCAGTAGATGCCGGCTTTACTGCTAATGATATGGAAAAAGTAATTTCCAAAAGAGGAGAACAAGTTACTTTCCAAGCAGCTATAACAGGCTCTTCAGCACAATTTAATTCAGTTCCAACAGGTGCAACAGAAAATAATATATTATTAGTAGACGGATTTGGTAATTTAGTTAAAAGATCAGATTTAAATTTACAAGGTGCAACAGGTCAAAAAGGAACAACAGGTTCTCAAGGTACAACAGGTCAAAAAGGTATAACTGGAGCACAAGGTATAACTGGAGCACAAGGTATAACTGGTCAAAAAGGAGATAAGGGTAATCAAGGTGATCAAGGTATTCAAGGCACAACTGGTCAAAAAGGAGCAACAGGCTCACAAGGTATTCAAGGTACTACTGGAGCAACAGGCTCACAAGGTACTCAAGGTATTACTGGAGCAACAGGTTCTCAAGGTACAGATGGTGAAAAAGGAGCAACAGGTTCACAAGGTACAACTGGTTCACAAGGAACAACAGGCCAAAAAGGAGCAACAGGTTCTCAAGGTATTCAAGGAATAGATGGTGAAAAAGGAGCAACAGGTTCCCAAGGTATAACTGGTTCACAAGGAACAACAGGCCAAAAAGGAGATGAGGGTGATCAAGGTATTCAAGGAGCAACAGGTCAAAAAGGACAAATAGGTGCTCAAGGTATAACTGGTTCACAAGGTATAACTGGTCAAAAAGGAGCAACAGGTTCACAAGGTACAACTGGTCAAAAAGGTGAAGAAGGAGATATAGGTACCCAAGGTACAACAGGCTTACAAGGTACAACAGGGCAAAAAGGACAAAAAGGTGAAATAGGAGCCCAAGGTATAACTGGTACCCAGGGTATAACTGGTTCACAAGGTACAACTGGACTACAAGGCACAACTGGTACTCAAGGTATAACTGGTCAAAAAGGAGCAACAGGCTCTCAAGGCATTCAAGGTGTAACAGGTCAAAAAGGGCAAAAAGGTGAAATTGGAGCACAGGGTATTACTGGAGCAACGGGTTCACAAGGTACAACTGGTCAAAAAGGTGAAGAAGGAGATGTAGGTATTCAGGGTACAACTGGTTCTCAAGGTATTCAAGGTATTACGGGAGCAACAGGTTCTCAAGGAACAACAGGCCAAAAAGGGGCAACAGGTTCTCAAGGAATAACTGGAACTCAAGGTACAACTGGTTCTCAAGGTACAACTGGTCAAAAAGGTCAAAAAGGAGACAATGGTGTCCAAGGCACAACTGGTCAAAAAGGAGCAACAGGCTCACAAGGTATTCAAGGTATTACTGGAGCCACAGGTTCTCAAGGGACAACAGGCCAAAAAGGTGCAACCGGATCACAAGGTACAACAGGAGAAAAAGGTGCAACAGGTCAAAAAGGACAAAAAGGTGAAATAGGGTCTCAAGGAACAACAGGTCAAAAAGGACAAAAAGGTGAAGTAGGTGCTCAAGGTACAACAGGCCAAAAAGGTGGTACTGGTTCACAAGGCGCTACAGGACAAAAAGGACAAAAAGGTGAAATAGGTGCTCAAGGAACAGATGGTTCATTTGGTGGTGCTACATTCGATTATACATTTTCAACATCAACATCAGGAACAGATCCTGGAACAGGTAAAGTACGACTAAATAGTTCTACTCAAAATGCATCAACTTTGATGTATATTGATTCTACAGATGACAATGCTAGTAATATAGATGAATTTTTAACAACTATAGATAATGTTACATCCGCTGTTAAAGGTCATGTTAGATTATCAAATAGAACAGACGCTACACAATATATATTATTCAGTATATCTGATTTAACTAACAATACAGGTTGGTGGACAGTAAACGTTAATGATCAAGCATCATCTACTGCATCCCCATTTTCAAATAATGAAGATGTAATTGTATCATTTGTTGCTACAGGTGATAGAGGTCAAAAAGGAGATACAGGTAATACTGGTTCACAAGGTACAACAGGCCAAAAAGGTGCTACTGGTTCTCAGGGTACTACAGGTCAAAAAGGTCAAAAAGGTGAAATAGGTACTCAAGGTACAACTGGACAGAAAGGTCAAAAAGGTGAAGTAGGTGCTCAAGGTACAACAGGCCAAAAAGGTGCTACAGGATCTCAAGGTACAACAGGTGAAAAGGGTTCAACTGGATCACAAGGTACAACAGGCCAAAAAGGTGCAACCGGATCACAAGGTACAACAGGAGAAAAAGGTGCAACAGGTCAAAAAGGACAAAAAGGTGAAATAGGGTCTCAAGGTATACAAGGATCCACAGGTGGAACAGGTGGAACAGGTTCCCAAGGTGCAACTGGTCAAAAAGGAGCAACAGGCTCTCAAGGTATACAAGGTATAACTGGAGCAACCGGCCAAAAAGGAGCAACAGGTTCCCAAGGAATAACAGGACAAAAAGGACAAAAAGGTGAAATAGGCCAAAAAGGAGCAACTGGTTCACAAGGTATCCAAGGTATAACAGGTGGAACAGGTGGAACAGGTTCTCAAGGTACAACTGGTCAAAAAGGAGCAACTGGCTCACAAGGTATCCAAGGTATAACTGGTGGAACAGGTGGAACAGGTTCCCAAGGCGCAACTGGTCAAAAAGGCCAAAAAGGTGAAGTTGGTCAAAAAGGAGCAACTGGTTCACAAGGTATCCAAGGTATAACTGGTGGAACAGGTGGAACAGGTTCCCAAGGCGCAACTGGTCAAAAAGGTCAAAAAGGTCAAAAAGGTGAAATAGGTGGAACAGGTGGAACAGGTTCACAAGGTATCCAAGGATTTACTGGTGGAACAGGTGGAACAGGTTCTCAAGGAGCAACTGGTCAAAAAGGCGCAACTGGTCAAAAAGGAGCAACTGGTTCTCAAGGTATTCAAGGTATAACTGGTGGAACTGGTGGAACAGGTTCCCAAGGAGCAACTGGTCAAAAAGGAGCAACTGGTCAAAAAGGAGCAACTGGCTCACAAGGTATTCAAGGTATAACTGGTGGAACTGGTGGAACAGGTTCTCAAGGTACAACTGGTCAAAAAGGTCAAAAAGGACAAACAGGTGGAACAGGTGGAACAGGTTCTCAAGGTACAACTGGTCAAAAAGGTCAAAAAGGTGAAATAGGTGGAACAGGTGGAACAGGTTCTCAAGGTACAACTGGTCAAAAAGGAGCAACTGGTGGAACAGGTGGAACAGGTTCTCAAGGTACAACAGGTCAAAAAGGTGCAACAGGTTCAATTGGTATAACTAATAATGTCAATAATTATGTATTAACAGCTACAGGAGGTAGTGCGCTACTAGGTGAATCCGAATTACAATATGACGGAAATAGATTATATATTAACGGTGCTTTAGGTGTAGGTACAACAACTCCAACAACTACAGGTTTAATTAGAGCTACAAACGATGTAGTAGCATATTATTCATCAGATAGAAGATTAAAAGATGATATTAGACCAATTGAAAATGCTATTGATAAAATTGATAAATTAAATGGTGTTCACTTTAATTGGATTGCTAAAGAAGGCATCCATGAAAATAAAGGAGCCGATATTGGGGTTATAGCACAAGAAATTGAAGCAATATTTCCTGAAATAGTAGCAAATAGAGATAATGGATATAAAGCTGTTAAATATGAAAAATTAGTAGCAGTATTAATCCAAGCAGTTAAAGAATTAAACGCAAAAATTAACAAAATAAATAAATAAAAATGGGATTACAAATCACAGGATCTTTTATAGATGGTTTTGAAAATGAGCAATCAAATTTCTATGTACGTATAGGTAATTATACTATAAATAAACATTCAGGTACTGTAAATGCTACTATAGGGCATTTTACTAGTAAGGAAGAAGCAGAAGATTTTTCCCCTACATATCAGGAGGACCATGCTTTAATAGATAATTCTAGCATGTATGGTTGGCCTTATTATATAGGTGAAGAACAGGTACCAATTCCTCTCTCATTTCCTTTAACACAAAGTGAAACAGTCAATATTTTACAATATTCATCTTCATATGAAGATCGATTAATAGATTTTATTGATTTTGATGAGGATGGCAATGAAATAATAGTCAAAAGAACCCAACC
>Ga0213863_10001537_pt1 | contig 16726 bp, 16 predicted proteins | sample PICome_8_FD_160128 | JGI IMG/M metagenome (GOLD analysis project Ga0213863, IMG submission 160128) | Coastal seawater microbial communities near Pivers Island, North Carolina, United States - PICO497 | ecosystem: Environmental > Aquatic > Marine > Coastal | place: USA: North Carolina... | reverse complement strand
GGGTTGTAAATCGAATCCGACAATATCGTAATCGTCACGCTTAGCCTCTATGTCGGGAACTGGCGCCCCTTTCTGTGTAGAGGCCCACTGGCCTGAGGTGTTGTCTTTACCGCCGAATACGGCGGGTAGGTAATACACGTTATCGCGGTGCGAGCCCCGAATAAACTCAAGCGAGCTTCCCGAGATGGTCACTGGGGTCAAGGCTAGCCAGATGGAGGCAATTTTTTTGCCGGTAAATGGCCAGTAGGGCGCATCTTGATGCCAAGGTGTTGGAGCCTTGGTTTTTACTTTTTTAATGAGCAAGTGATCAAAATAAAAGCGTGCTGATTCACTGTTCATGGCTTGCGCCGCAAGACGGGCGCAGCCCGACTCACGAATGAACCGGTAAATCACATCGTTGCTGCGCCAAAGGTACCGATCGGTGAACAGTCGATCCTCTGAGGCGCCACTGTTTACGTCGTTAACCCATTTGCTGGGGTTGTCCAGCTGCTGCTCGGCAACGGCCAATAACTGAGGAACCCACTCAGAGCTAACCGCTTGCTCGACCTTGATAACGCCGTCCTCAGAAAAGCGGGTGATCTCTTGCTGGGTGAGTACACGTTGTGACATGGGAGGCCTCCCCTGATGTGCAGTTTTTATCAGAATCATCATGCCTGAAAGGCATAGGTTGGTCGATGTGCTCGAGGGCGGTTTGCCACTGTGGTTGGCCTGAAAATGACATGCCGCAGAGCTGTCATCGATTGGTGGTAAAATACAGCCAGTCCATGTAGTGGGTGTGACACAGCACGCTTGGGGAGTGATAAGGAATATCGCCATGAAGACCGAGAAAAAATCAAAGCTACGAGTGCCGCGCGCAGTTCGGCAACGCTTACGCAACAGCGCTATCGCAAAAGTAAGACAAGACATGATCCATGCCGGGCGTGAGGAGTCGAGTTATAGCGAGCAAGAACTCGAGTACTTGGTTGCCGAAAAAGAGAAGGAAATCTGGTCTGGAATTGGCTGGAAGGGGTTTGGCGTGGCTGCACTTTTACTGGGCATCAATATAGGAATCTGAGCATGTCGCTTTTTCGTCTTGTGAAGTACTCCTCTATTTTATTTTTCCTGGGAAAATACAAATTAAAACTTTTCCGCGCTGTGGCTGTACTGCTCTTCGCGGGTGTTACGTCGTTACTGTATGGCGATATAGAAGCCTTTCTCGCGAGGGAACATCCTGGGGTGGTGATCTATGCACTGATTACAAAAATTTGTATTGTTTATGGAGCCCTTTTATTCGTGCTGCTGCAGTTTAAGCCGATATCAGAGGACAATACGGGTGACGGTAAATCAAGCAAACGTTTGCCCCTTGAGAATGTCGAGGGTGATTTGCCTGCCGACCGGTTGGCACAATTTTCTGACCTCGATGATCATGATCAGCTCGAGACCCGTTCTCAGGCCCTGCTTAAGAAGCGTTAATCAAACCAGTAGCGCAGCGGGCCATCGTATTGCTGCCAATCAAAGCGCAAGCGTGACTAAAATACTTAACAATTCACGGGTAACTGTTGCAATTAGCGGCTGGTGACGGGCTTTGATAGCACTATCGGGCAAAGCGTTTAAATAAACTGGTAAAAACTAAAAGCCCGCCTATATTTTTAATTATTCAGTAATAAAACCATGGCGGGTACTGGTTGCAAAAGGTAGCCTTTGGCGACACCTTTTTTGTTTTACGGGAACGCACAATGTTACGAAATATCACCGTCCTGGGTCTGTTAGTTTTATTAATGGCTTGTCAGGGCGAAGTTAGCCCGTCGTTGGCTTCAGATAAGCAGGTGTCAGGCTTCGACGTTACTGAGTTGGATACCTCAGTATCACCCGGGGACGATTTTTTTGCCTACGCCAACGGTAAAGCGCTCGCCGCTGTTGAGATACCCGCTGACAAATCGCGCTATGGCGCTATGGATAAACTGCGCGACAACTCTGATGCTCAGGTCCGCGACATTATCGACGAGTCTGCAGCGGGTGATTTCCCCCAAGGTAGTGATCAGCAGCGAGTCGGGGATCTTTATCGCTCATTTTTAAACTGGGAGACCCGTGATGCCCGTGGCCTAACGCCTTTAGCGCCATTTTTTAGTCAGATTGATGCGCTGCAGGACCATGATGACGTTTTTTCCTATTTCGGCGTGGCCGCACGCTATGGATTTAATTCACCCGTCGAAATGTGGCAATACGCGGATGCCAAAAATCCCAGTGTTTATGCGTTTTACCTCAGTCAAGGTGGCATAGGGCTGCCAGATCGGGAGTACTACTTTAAGGACGATGCCAAATCAGAATTAATTCGAGAGCAGTATCGGGCGTACATGCTCGATCTTCACGAAATAGCGGGAATGGCTATTGACACTGAAGCAGTCAGAAAAATTTATGACTTGGAGGTCGCTATCGCCGAACAGCACATGCTCAAAGAGCGCATGCGTCGTTTTGCCGATAATTACCGCCGCATTGAAGAGCCCGAGCTCGCTAATTTGGTGAGCGGAGTTGACTGGGTGGGTTACCTGTCTAGTTTTGGACTCGAGCAGCCCGGTTACTTGGTGTCAATTTCCTCGGACTACTTTAACGCTCTGGGGGCACTTATTAGTGAAACGTCAGTCGAAGACTGGCAGCGTTATCTACGTTGGCAACTGATTAATGCCGAAGCTTCGCTGCTGACAAAGGCAATGGACCAGCGTCGCTTTGAGTTTTATCGCAAAACGCTCTCTGGCGTTGAGCAACAACTACCCGACTGGCAGCGTGCTGTGGGTGTGGTGGGCAGCACCTTAGGTGAGTTAGTGGGTAAAGTGTATGTGGAACGCCACTTTCCGCCAGAGGCGAAGGCGCGCATGGAAGCTTTAGTGGCGAACCTCATCGACGCTTATCGCGATAGCGTTACGCAACTGGACTGGATGTCAGACGCTACGAAGGTAGAGGCCCTAGACAAGCTTTCCAAATTCAAACCCATGATTGGTTATCCCGAGGAATTTCGAGATTATGCGGGCGCGGTAATTAACGCTTCAGACTACTACGGCAATCGTTTGGCTCTGGTCGAGGCAGAGAGAAATCGCGATATTGCGCGTCACGGTGCTCAGGTCGACAGAACTGAATGGGGCATGACACCGCAGACAGTCAATGCGTATTACTCACCGGTACTTAACGTTATTGTTTTCCCGGCCGCTATCTTGCAACCACCTTTCTTTAACTTAAATGCAGAAGACGCTGTGAATTATGGCGGCATTGGCGCGGTTATTGGTCATGAAATTGGTCATGGACTAGACGACAGCGGCAGTAAGTTTGACGGTAATGGCGCTATCCGCAACTGGTGGACCGACGAAGATGCGGCCCAATTTGAAGTGCGAACCAAAAGTTTAATTGCGCAATACGAAGACTTTTGTCCCTTTGACGACCTTTGTACCAACGGTGAGTTCACCCTGGGTGAAAATATTGGTGACTTGGGCGGTATCACTATCGCTCTAAAAGCGTACCAAGCTTCGCTAGAGGGCGAGCCAGCGCCAGTGCTAGACAGCATGACGGGCGTTCAGCGGGTGTTTCTGGGGTTTGCTCAAATCTGGCGTGCAAAGATGCGTGATGAGGCGCTGCGTCAGCTTATCGCCACAAACCCACACGCGCCGAGTCAGTATCGAACGAACGGGCCGGTGAGAAATTTGCCGGAGTGGTACGAAGCCTTCAACGTTACCCCAGATAATGCCCTTTATCTGCCTCCAGAGGCACGCGTAAAATTATGGTGAGGTTAAAGTGTCGCAAGGTTAAGAGGCATTGATGCTAGGCGCAGACCATAATTGGCGCAGATTTTTACTACTCGCGGGTTTGTCGCTGCCCCCCTTGTTGGCGATATTGGCCGATTTAAGCAGTGGCCCTTTGCGGGCCTTCACGGTGCTGCCCTATTTATTTGCAACGCTGGGTTGTTATTGGACAGGATCAAGCAAAACTTTGCTGATAATTTCTGCGGGATCCCTGATTTTGTTGAGCATAGGCACAGTGACCAAGGGCTCTGATCAACTGTTGTTCTACGTAAACAGGGCCACCTTTGGGGTCACGCTCATGGCCTGCGCCTTCATCACCCATCGGGCCATTCAATCGCGCCAGAATTTAGTCCAGCAATCTTTGGCGCAAGTTCTGGAAGATTTGGATGCAGGGCTCGCGATCTTCGGAGTGAAGCAAACCTTAATCTTTGCCAACACGGCTTTCACCAATATCTTCTCAGGCGCTGGCGGGCGCGCTGACCTTGGGGAAAAGGGGTCAGAAGGGCTGAGCTTCAACCAAGTCGTTCAACAACTGTCTACTGGTGCTGCTTCTCGGCCGCAGCAGTGGCTTGCACCGAGGCCGTCTGAGGAAGCGCCTGAGTCAACGCCCCTACAGCTGCGTCTTCCAGACGGGCGTTATTTTCAGCTCTATGTTCAAGATTTGGAGCTGGGACGAACGGTTATTTTGCACGATATTTCATCGATAAAATCTTATCAGGCACAAGCTATTCAGGCCTCAAAACTGGCTTTATTGGGCGAGCTGGCGGCCTCTCTCGCACATGAAATTAGCCAACCGCTGGGTGCCATTGAACTCACGACCGACAACATAGCGCTGCATCTTGACCACGCTCAGGAGGCCTTGGATGCAGATTTTATTGCGGGCAAGGTAGAGCGAACCAGAACCGCCACGCAAAAAGCGCGCAAGGTTGTTGACCATCTGCGTCGTTTTGGCAGAGATGCAAAAGAAGATCCGGTGCAGGTTGATCTGGTTGGCGTTTTATACAGTGCAGTTGACTTAATGCGCGACCAACTTGTCAACACAGGCGTCGAGCTTATGACCGAGCTGCCAGAGCGTACGGTTTCTGTCATGGCACATCCGATTCAGCTGGAACAAGTATTTCTGAACTTGCTGGCAAATGCGCGGGACGCGGTGGCAGAGGGCGTGCCTGATCCCTGCGTCAGTGTATCTTTAGAGGTCGAGGACGATGTCGTTAGGGTCACAGTGGCAGACAACGGTTCGGGTGTTCCCGAGGCCCTGCAAAGCGATATCTTTAAGGCGTTCTATACGACCAAAGCAATTGGCAAAGGAACCGGCTTGGGGCTCTCTGTCAGTCGCGGGATTGTCGAGGATTTCAATGGGGTCATAACGCTGTCATCCAGCACCCATGGCGCTGTTTTCGAAGTCACCTTGCCTATGAGTCATGGCCATGCGACTGCAGCGTAAATTACGACGATGGCACCGCTGGCTGGCCATAGTCACTGCGGTGCAACTGTTGGCCTGGACTTTAAGCGGTATTTATTTTGCGTTTATTGACATCGACTTTGTTCGAGGCGCTCAGCACCGCGAAGCACCTTTACCAACGGCCATCGACCTCTCGTCGGCGAACTGGGTTGCTAGTGAGGCAACCGAGGTTCTCATTCGTCACCGCTTGCCTCAAGAAGTTGTCGTTGGTGTGGTTGGTACAGACGAAACACGGTGGTATCGACCAAACGGTGAGCCGTTGCCTGCGTTGACAGAAGTGGAAGCTCTTAAGCTTGCCGGTATAAAAACAGACCTTCGCGCGGATCAGGCGGTGTTGATTCGTGATGCGGTGACGGGATCTGAGTATCGGGGCAGGGCGTTGCCCCTATGGCAGGTTTTTAATGAAGACAACCCAGATACCGTTGCCTATATCGATCCCAAATCTGGCGATGTGACTGCTATCAGAAACACGGCGTGGCGCTGGTGGGATTTTTTATGGTCACTGCACATTATGGACTATGACGATAGGGACACAATTGGCACTCTATTACTGAAGCTATTCTCCGTATTGGCTTTGCTGACGGCCGTTGGAGGCATCGCGGTGTTTTTCTCGCTGTCTAACAAGTGGCGGTAAAGTCCCGCCAGTCATTGCCGGCATTTAAGAAAGCGTTATAAATAGATCATGGGCCAAAGGTAAGCAAAGAAAATTCCGGTCGCTAGCATGGCCATCGATATGGCGAGCATCCATACGCTGTAGCGACGAAGGCGCATGCAGGCTTGAGCTTGCAGCGGGTCGAGGGGGCATGGGGCGCGGCGTTGTTGCCAAACAAGCGCCGAACACGCCATTAGCATGGCGGTCGCGAATAGGAACAAAGGCCCTTTGTGGGCCGAAAGCCACATGATGCCCGGTACGGCGGTCGTAATGCCCACCATGACAGCACCTGCCCCTATTGAAATCAGCAGGGCGGGTAGCGCACAGCACAGCAACGTCGATAAGCTGGTGAACAGGGTCAGTGTGGGGGCAACCCCGCTGCGCCAATAGTTCGTCATATTAATGAGTCACCACTGCATCACTGCGGTGAACAGCGGCAATTCTATAGCCGGCCTGTACTGCGAGAGAGGCAATGGCTTCGTCAGTCAGTGTCGCTCCAGGCATGAAGACCAGGTTAAGAGCCTTGGTATCGAGGTCAACATAGACAGCGGCGACCTCCTCTTGTTTACCAAAAACTTTATTCATGGCTACGGCGCAAAAATCACAGACGACCCCCAGCACATCAGCGACCACAGCGTTTCCCCCGTTGGCCAGTGCGGCCTCTATTTCCGGGGTGGCAGTGAGACGATCAGTGAAGGAAATGTTCTCCCCAGTAACGGCTGTTGCATCGGTGGCAGCGTGGGTCTGTTCATGCTCATGCTGGTGTTCGTGCTGATGTTCGTGTTCATGCTGGCCCCAGGCTGCTGTTGATGCCGCGAGTAACAGCAGGGGAATAAGAAAGCTAGTGATTGTGTTCATGAGGTTGCGCTCTGGTTTAGAACCGGTAAGTGAAGTTAATGAGTGGGGTAGGCTCGACAATATTGAAACCTAGCTCCAGCAAGATGGGGCCCTGAAAAAATCGTAATAAAGGGGTCACTGAAACGGGGTCTTTAGATTCTGGTCGATGATCAACTTCCACCATGAGCCAAGTATGCAGGTCTCGAGTATCGCCTTCGTAAGGTGCCCAGCCCATACGTACCAGCTGCATGGCGCCGTCGCCAAAGTGGCCCGCCTCAACATAGCGGGCGTTATAGCCCAGAAAAAATCGGCGGGTCTCCCAGTCTGCGATAACGCCGGCATAACCCGCGCCCGTGCTACCCAACGGATTGCCTGAGGTCCCCGATGCCAGCCCCAGGCCGCCCTGCAAATAAACGTTAGCTTGGTAGTCTTGTCCGAACCAGCGTTTCAGCAAATAGGTGGGCTGTAGGCTGGCTATGGCGTAGTCATCATCACGAAACCACTCGTTTCTCACCCCTAAGGACCAATTCGGAGAGGGTGTGTAATGCAGCAATGCGCTCGTCGACTGGCGGTTGGATTCCTCGATGAAAGTCCAGCCCCCCACGTACGAAATAGGGCGGCTCACCACTGCAGCAGACGTTAATAGCATCAGCAGCAATGCGATCGGCCTCATTTTTTCTTGCCGGACAAAATGCCTACCAACTCATTCACCTTGTCACGACGATCATCGATAGAACCGTTGGTTAGTGCTTGTTCTACACAGGTGTCAACATGATCCTCAATGATGAGGGTTTCCATACTGGCTAAAGCAGCGCGGGCAGCCTGTACTTGCCGCACAACGTCAACACAATACCGGTCCTCTTCAACAAGGCGCCGCACGGCTTTCACCTGCCCTTCGATTCGGGCCAGTCGCTGATCAACTAAATTTTTCGTTTTAAGTCTCATGAAATATACCCTAACGGGGTATGGGTATAAAAACAACTACTAGCTCAATATTGTTCATTGAAGAGACGCGTTGTGCTGCTGAGACCGGACCTTGGGTGTCGGCGGACGGTGGTCACTGCCCCTTTTTTGTTGCTGGAACTCAAGTGATGGGCCACAAACGGAGCGCAGAGGGCGGCTATATCAAACAGAGACCACGTAAGTGCTAGGTGGTTCAAGTGAGTTGCCTGTTATGGACATACAGTGTTTACGTCATGTGACTCTAAGTCCGAGCGATGCCGGTAGGTATCGAGATGGGCTAAACAGCCCTGAAGTTCTGCTCAGAGTAGGTTATGTTACCGGGAAGACCGCGGTTTTTAGGGCCTGACAGAGGGAGCAGCGATGGGGTTTTGGACCTGGCACCGGAAACAAACAGCGCTATGGCAGCAGCGCCTTGGACTCGATGACTACCAGCTTTTATGGGTGGCCGTTTTAAAAGGGGTATTTCTCGGCGTCATACTGACGCTCTGGCTAACCTAAAGATGCTGTGGCTAGCCTAAGCCAGGAAGTAGGTCGGGCTCCCTGTTAATAAAGGGGCCATCGATGCAAATGCGTCGGCCATCGGGGGAAGCGCAGGCCCCGCAAATGCCAACACCGCACTTGGTGGTGTAATCAATGGCACTAAATATTTGCTGTTCCGCGCCGAATTCTCGCTGCACTTTTTCAGCAGCATGAATCATGGGGGCTGGGCCGCAGTTGTAGAACCAGAGCTTGCTTAGGGCCTCTGGAGAAAGTTCAGCGAGGTAGTCAGCCAGTGCATCGGTAACCCGACCCTGAAACCCAGAGGAGCCATCGTCAGTCGCTGTTGTCACCTGTGCAATGTCTTTGCAGTCTTCGATAAAATACAGCCTGTTCGCCGTTCTTGCGCCAGCGAAAATATGAGCTGGTTTATCGTTGGTGCCAAAATCTCGGGCAATTTGGTAAACCGCTGCCAGTCCCGTACCGCCCGCAACGCAAATGATATCAGCGTCTTCTGGGGGCATAACCGGTGTGCCGTAGGGTCCTCGCAAATAAATGGTTGCCCCGGGTTGCAGGTGATAACACGCCTCTGTGAACGGCCCCACATTAATCACTGCAAGGCGTAACGGGCTGTCTGTTAGGCAGGAAAAAGGTTTCTCACCAACACCGGGAATCCATACAAAGACATATTCCCCCGCCTGAATATTCATTTTTTCGTTAAAGGTGACCACCGTAATGTCATCACAAACGGCTTCGTTAGTGGCGACAGTGACCGGTTGAAACTCCATGCTCAGGTCATAACGAATTTGGGTTTCGGCCTCATTACTCTGCCGATCTAGATCTTTATTCAGCGTGCTGAAATAGTGCTGTAGATCTGCAGTATCCATGCCCGAAAGTGCCGAACCAATACCAACAACCGTGGCACCCGCGTGCTGAGCGGCTTCCACATCGGCAGCGCTGGAAAGCCCGCCGCACCCAATAATAGGCTTGTCTGTAATAGCTCGAAGCTCGCGAATACATTTTAAGGCGGTGGGTAACACCCCCTTGCCCGACATGCCTCCCACGCCGTTGCTCAGCACTGGCTCGCCATGAGCCTCCGTATAACCTGGACCTACCGTATTGATCGCGCACAGGCCGTCGGCACCGGCATCGAGGGCCGCCTGACCAATTTCTGCAATATGGGCCACGTTGGGGGTTAACTTTGGAATGACCGGCTTTGATACCGCTTGTTTAACCGCGGCTACAATCTCGCCCACTATGCTGGGGTCTTGCCCCATAGCCATGCCATAGCCGCTCGCGTGGGGGCAAGATAGATTAAGTTCAAAGCCATCGGCCACCGGCTCGAGCATTTTGGCAACGGCAACAAACTCCTCGACGCTGCCGCCAAAAATAGAGACTAAGAGAAAACGATCGTCGGGTACGCAGAGCTGCCCCAAGCTTTCCAGTGACCCTTGGGCCCCGGGGTTGGTTAGCCCCACGGCATTAACGAAGCAGCCGGGTGCAAATTGGCTGTACACCGGTTCCCGATTACCAAGGCGAGGTTCTAGACCAATACTCTTGGTGGTGATGACCCCAATTTCAGGCATGTCGCGAATAACGCGCTGAATAATACTCGGTGCTGTCGTCACAATTCCTGAAGGAACGGTGAAGCAACCGCTGAGGGTTTTGCCAAGAAAAGAAAACGGCACGTGGGAGCTCTCAAGAGTTTAGATAATTATACACCCAGGGTATCAGGTGCCACAAAAGGTTCGGTGTACGATTTGCTCGTTGCTGGGTGCGGCTGCAAATTTTGCATCCGCAGCCTGCCAGGTGAAGGGATCTTGCCAACGAGAATGCAAGGTTTCCATAAGTTCGGTGTCGCCTTCCTCCGCCGAGCTAATCGCCTGTGCAACCCAGTGATTGCGCGGTACCACCACGGGGTTGGCCTTTTTCATTCGCGTACTGCTCGCCGGTGTTGCCTGGTCGCGGCGCTGTGACCACTGTTCTTGCCAATTTAATAATCCATCGCTAGGGATAAATAGCTCTTCTAAGATCGTGCCCTCAAGACTGGCGTTAGCGACCTCCGTTAACCAGCGAAAAGCGAGCGTGAAATCCAGCTTATCTTTCTCAAGCTGATTAAAAAAACTCTCGATCAGCGCGTGATCGGTTTCGCGCATGGCATCGAGTCCAAATTTTGCAGCGAGGCGAGCGCTATAAATTTCAGTGAATAGTGAAGGGAATTGATCGACGCTGTCCTGAGCTAACGCCAGTGCCTTGTCTTGATCTTCGTTGAGTAGTGGCAGTAAGCATTGCGCCAACACGCTGAGATTCCAGTGAACAATACCGGGCTGATTACCAAAGGCGTAACGTCCACCCGTATCAATACTGCTAAAAACCTGCCCTGCGGCAAAGGTATCCATGAACGCACAGGGCCCATAGTCAACCGTCTCACCGCAAAGCAGCATGTTGTCTGTATTAAGGACGCCGTGAATGAAACCCAGGGCCTGCCAGTGAGCGACAAGACTGGCCAGAGCTCGGGTGACTTCATTGAGAAGCACTTGAGCATGGGTTGCTTCTGGGTCCAACTGCCGAGCTTTTTCAAGTGCCCCCAAGTAGTGGCGTTCGGTGACATAGGTGACTAATTCATTGAGACCCGCACCCTGGCGGGTCATGGCAAAAAATTGAACGGTGCCAATTCTGATATGGCTTTTGGCAACGCGGGTGAGAATGGCACCGGGTTCAAGCTGCTGGCGGTATACGGGGTCGCCTGTAGCGACTGCGGCCAGAGCACGGGTTGTGGGAATGCCTAGGGCATACATGGCCTCACTCATTAGATACTCTCGAACCACTGGGCCTATGGGCGAGCGACCATCGCCGCCCCTTGAATAAGGGGTGGGCCCTGCGCCCTTGAGCTGGATATCTAATAGCTGGCCGTCTGGGCGTCGCCATTCGCCGAGTAAAATAGCGCGACCGTCGCCCAACTGTGGGTTGTAGTTGCCAAACTGGTGGCCCGCATAGGCCGCTGCGCCGGGCTTTGAACCCTCAAATTGCGTGTTGCCTGCGAGGGTATTAAGGGTGCTGTCGTTGTGCCCCCAATGCTCCGGCCAGCCCAACTGCTCAGCAAGCTGCGTATTCCAGGCTAGCCACTTGGGCGCCGATACCGGCGTTGCGACTGTCGGGGTGACATAGTCGCTCCCGAGGCTATGGTAGCTGTGTTCAAAAAGTGCACTTGTCGACATTGGATTCAAAATACTCAGTTACCAAATAATTTCTTGAGGGCGCTGCTGGCTTTTTCACCCAACTTTTCGGCTTCTTTTTCAAATTTTGACCGCGCTTCGCGTTCTAATAACTGTGTCGCGATAGCTTCAATATCGACCCGACACAAATTGCCGGCTTCATCGGCAAGGTTACCAGCGCAATTAACGGGCAGATCAAGGCCGGTATACCGATCATCAATGCGACAGGCGGGGTCTATGGCTTCCAATTCCTCATTGATTTGCGCTTTCAGGGTTGCCGCAAAATCGAGTGAGGCCAAACTCGCTGTGCCGACTCCAGAAATCGCCACACCGGGGGTTCCTAAGCTCAGTGGCGCAAGTCGTGCTTGTCCATCTGCAAATACCACTTTCATATCCAGCGTTGAAACTTCTGTGGTCTCGGGAAAGCTCTGTGTAAGGGTGGTTTGTTGAATTTGAGCGACGGCAGTACACATGAGCGTCTGGGCCGAGACGCTGGTTATCTCCGCATTTCGCCCATTCACGTTGAGTACGCCATCTAGGCCCTCTTGTAGCGCTTGTGCGCTGGAGCCGGCGGTATCGATAGTCCAATCCATGTCGACGTGGCCAGCGGCAGTATCGGGCTTATCAAGACTAGTAAGAAGGCTGTTGAGCTCTACGCCTTTTAATCCACCGGTGAGGCTAACCCGGGCGACAGGTTTGCGCACATCTACCGTGAGTCGGGTATCGAGCTGACCTTCATGCAAGGTGCCCCGCAAATATTTGAGGTCACTAATACCGTCTACTACTCGCAGCAGTAGTTGGGCGTTGGTAACCGTCTGTCCAGCGCTGATCAGGCTCCCGGCACTGATCGTCAATTGCATGTCGAGATCTTTAAGGGGGCCTACCGGCAAGGGCAGAGGAGGAGGCGCAGGCGCAGGTGATGCGGGCGTATTGGCTGTAACAGCTGCTGAGCTGGAAGATGCGGTGTTGTCGGCATTGTCATTCTGATTAGCCGGTTGAATTCGGTCTAGGTCAAGCCGTTCACTGCGAAAATTCAAATCAATCTGTGGGCTGGCGGCCACGTTGTAGTTAAGGTCCGCATCGATGATTCCCCCGGGGGAATCAACGTTTAATTTTAGATCTGCGGACAATGGTGACAGGTTGGCGCTACCCGACAGCTCGGTTTGAACGGGTTCACTGAGCGCTCCGATGATCTCGGTATTGAGCCCATCGAGTGTTACGCGGTCGAGGGTGCTTGGTATCCGTATGGCCCCATTAAAACGAATTTGAATGGGTTGAGATTGGGGGTCAGGCGCTATGGCCAAGGCGCCGTTTAAACCAATGGGTTGGCCAGCGATATTCAGCCCTTGCGCCACTAGGTCAGTGACGGTTAGCTGTGTTTGAAGCATGCCTTGGCTATCGAGAACTTTGACGTCCGCGCCGCTGAGGTGCACGTCACCCACTTCGTCAGCGCCACTGGCTATGGCAAGAACTGACAGCCCCACATCGACCTCTTGTGCCGTTATCACCAGTCGAGAGCCGCCTTCCGTTTGCGGTGGTAAATCGATGGTCGTGCTACCGAGATTGATTTTTAACTCTGGAAACAGCGCAAGATCCACATTGCCTTCAATGACAAGCTCGCCGCCGGTGGTCTCCCGAACCTGTTGCTGTGCCAGATTAATAATCGCTTGCTCATCAATGAACATGGGGAGCACAGCTAGCCCCACGACGACCAGTGCGATTAATGCGCCAACGATAAAAAGCAAAACTAGCATGTCAGGTGCTCCCCAATGATTTTGCCCAGCATAACAAAGCTTTTGAGAAGTTAGTCACGTTCTACAAAACGCGATTGAAAACGCCGCTCCACATGGCGATTTAAAATGCGCTCGCGCTCCCTATGGATCAGTGGGTCAGACTTTATTTCCCACAAGACATCCCGGGCTCGCCGGTGACTGATTTCTAAATTAACAATAGGTTCCGGATAGTCCACAGGGTGCAGCACGTGTTCAAGGGGTGAGCGCAGCCAGGGTTGATGGACCAGAGGGGTCGGTAGTTCAGCAATCTCGGGAACCCACTGCCGTATAAAGCGGGCTTCAGGGTCGTGTTCGAGGCTCTGTTTCACCGGATTATAAATACGGATGGTATTGATACCGGTTACTCCGGCTTGCATCTGCATCTGTGAGTAGTGGATGCCGGGTTCGAAGTCCAGAAAAAGTGACCCCAGCCAGATCACGCCCAGTCGCCAGTCTTGCCAGAGATGGTGGGTGAGAAAGCTCACGAGCATGGCTCGCGCCCGAAAATGCAAATACCCCGTGGCTTCTAAGCAGCGCATGCAGGCGTCAATGTAAGGAAATCCTGTACGACCTTCACACCAAGCGTTTACTAAATCGCTGTTTTCATCCCGAGGATAGTTTAAAAACCCTCGATTGATACTTTCAAATTCCATGGTGCATTCGCTCTCAAACTTTTGAATAAAGTGGCAGTGCCAATGCAGACGTGATTCGAAGGCGCTTAAAGGCCGCGTCCAACCCCCTTGGGATTGGCGAAGCTTCAGGGCCTGTTGTACTTGGCGTATTGATAAATTGCCCCAGGCCAAATGGGGTGATAAACGAGAGCAATGTTGACGACTGCCCTCAGGCTTTGAGATATGTCGCTGATAGCCACCGGCCCGGTGGGACAGAAAATCCTCAAGGGTATGGTGAGCTTGCTGTTCGCCACCCAGCTGAAAGCTTGGGTGTTGGGGTAACCAGCCGCTCAGTCGCTGACAAAGTGCCCCCTCCAAACTTTGAGGTAGATCTGTGTGCAGCGCGCTGAGCTGAGCAAGCTCTATTGTCTCGATGGACGCTGACATTAATTTGCCCCAACGATGATTCCAGCCTTTGCGATTTTGGCGCCGTCGCTGTACGCCGTTAGTTGGAAACTCCTGCCAAAAGACGCCCTCGCGGCTTGCCCAAGTCATCACCTCACGGTCCCTAGCGAAGGTCACTTCGAGCCCGGTTTCTTCGTAGCTCAGCAGCTGACAAATGCCTTTTGCCCGATGAATCGCAGCAAAAAGTGGTACGGGTTCGCCCTCTAGAACCCACAGTTTCACCGTCAGAGGCTGTAGTTGACGATTTAGGTCGGCAAGAGATTGGGTAATAAAATGCCAGTGTCTACGCCGATAGTGGGCGTTTTTCAGTAATTCGGGTTCAACAATGTAGACCAGCAATATGGGCTGTCCCAGAGCAACGGCTGCCGAAAGTGGGGCATGGTCTGCCAAGCGGAGGTCACGCTTGAACCAAACAACCGATACACTCAAAAGTCGCGACCTGATCCCAATAACGGATTATCAATGGGCTGTCCGGATTTCGCATCAAGAATTTCGAGGCGCCCCTTGCGCAATGCTGACAACAACAAGTGGTAACCATCCCGATCAAACAGACGCTGCGCATCCTTGCTAAGCGCTTCGGTAACCTCGGCAAGTGTGGCGAAGGTACCCATATAGGCCCAGTGGTTAACCCAGTGGTACTGCCGGGCAGGTTGCTCTGGAAGGGGGTTAATGTTGCGTTCGAGCAGCGCGAGGGGGCCCGGAAACGGCCATGCGGAAATGCGGTCTCGGTCTAAAGCCGAGAGCAGCCGGGCATTGTGATCTTCAGCCGATTCCTCTCCCGCACAGGCGCCGTCACAGCGGCCCAACTGATATTGAAAGCAGGGACCCCGCCCTCGATCCAGCCCCATGCACCTTAAACACAGACCGTGATCCCGGGCATGGCGCTGCAGCGTTGATTCGATGTGACGCTTGTTTTGGTACAGACCATAGCTATCAACCGCGCGTTCTGACTCGAGCACAAAGTCGGCGGCCGATGGCTGTAAAAATCCTTGTGGCGAATGTGCCAGATGCAGGGTCCACAACTTGCGTACGCGCCGTTGGCGTCGGTTGTAAAGCGGCGTTTCCGCCTTGATGGCTGCATTCTCGGCGAGTAAAGCCCCCACCTCTCCGGCAGTGGCTGAGCAGTCGATACGCGTGACTTGCCCCATGATTCTCTGGTGTCTACCGGGTTTTCGACCCTCTTGATAATGGGCGTTGATACGCGATTTGATATCGATGCTCTTGCCGATATACAACAGCGCCTCGTCGGCACCGAAAAATCGATAGACACCGCTGTAGGAAGGCAGGACATCGAGGGTCGCACCCGCAGCGGTAAAGTGCACATTTTCAAGCTCGGGCAACATGGCCGCTATGATCACCGTTCCCGTTTAAAAACACTGCGGTCGTCCAGCTTTTGTAGGGGTCGCTTTTATAGTCTGCAAACTTAATTCATGGGTTTTGACCGAGGGAATTATTGGGAAGCCGCGCGCATTTTGGCTGTTCCAGAAAAGCCACCTCTTAGGGGGTCGCGCTGAAAATGGTATTGGACAAATAACGAACGTGAGCGGGCTGGAAGACCCAGGCTGCCGTATTCTCCCTAATAATCTCAGATCGGGGTGTCAGCATGAAGATCACGTTGAAGGAATTGAAGAAGCAATCGGGGCTTATTGAACAATGGATAGTAGAGTCTGTTGATCTGAGTCTATACATTGCCCACGCGCGCATTAACGGCGAAGAGCGCGTTATTGCCGAAGACGAAAAAAAGATACTCAAGCGGCATAACTTGCTGGAAATGAAGCGGGTGCTTAAAACCGTCGCGGGGTGTGAGATTATTTTGCGTCAGCGCAGCGCCTACGATGAAATGGTGGGGCATAGCCACCCAGCCGCGGCCAATACCTTAGAAATTTCCTTGGGTGATGCACCACTTCCCGAGTGGCTCAACTGACACAGCACAGCTGCTAGCGGCTCAAGTCGTCCTCATCAATGGAGTGGCCCCATTCCCTCTTGGCCTGTAGATAACGTAAATTGTGATCATCGACACCTGTGACATGTTTAACCCGCTCTACGTTCGTCAGCCCGCTTGCCATCAGATCGTCGACCTTTTTAGGGTTGTTGGTAAGCAGGCGTAGCGGTCGCCCGCGACCGAAATACTTCAGCAGGGTTGCGGCGTCACTAAAGTCACGAGAGTCATCGGGAAGACCCAGTGACCGGTTGGCCTGGTAGGTGTCTTCCCCCTCATCTTGAAGTAAGTAGGTAGCGGCTTTGGCCCACAAGCCAATGCCACGGCCCTCGTGTCCAGCCATGTAGATTAAATAGCCTCCACCGGGCTCTGCAGCTAAACGATCAATGGCGGCCTCTAGCTGGGGCCCACACTCGCAGCGTCTCGATCCAAAAACATCCCCTGTCAGGCAGTTAGAATGCACTCTCACCAAAGGGGATTCAGCAGTTTCGGCATCGCCAATGACCAGAACGCTGTTGACCGCCATACTAGAGGCCAAGTGCGAGAACAAATGCTGTCCACCTTGT
>Ga0213863_10001536_pt1 | contig 16729 bp, 18 predicted proteins | sample PICome_8_FD_160128 | JGI IMG/M metagenome (GOLD analysis project Ga0213863, IMG submission 160128) | Coastal seawater microbial communities near Pivers Island, North Carolina, United States - PICO497 | ecosystem: Environmental > Aquatic > Marine > Coastal | place: USA: North Carolina... | reverse complement strand
TTTAAATCTTGGTCGATGGCTTGTTATCTTATCAAGGAGATAAAAAATAGTTACAAAAAGAAGCTTGTAAATTGGTGGGTCTGGGTGGACTCGAACCACCGACCTCACCCTTATCAGGGGTAACTATAAATTGCTTAGATCTCTAATTTTAATAGGGTTTAGACAGGTTCTAAAATTCAAATTGTAGTGCTTTTGTAGCAGATTGTTTTGTTTATATAGTCTGAACAACAGAAAATAGTACTTTTCTTCTAGTGGCAAAATCCACTTTTTTTCTATTTCTTGTTATTCCAGTTGTATATGGAACAACTAACTCAACTCTGAAACCCTTACTTCCTTTGCAGATACTCTTACCTCTTTTCTTCCAACCATTAAAGGTGTCCCAGTTTTCTCTTGAAATGCTTACATCCAATCCTCGATCTTTTACCTGATACTTAAGAAATGGTCTTACTAAGTCAAAATTTTGTTGTGAAATCATATGTAGCTCCTTATATATTTTTTATTAATTTGGTTCCTAGTCTTATAGAGATTCATATACCTACGGAGTATGGTAAGACAATCCCATGTCAGTGTTTTATCAAGTTCTGATATTTTGAATAGTAGAGATTTCAGCTCAGCCTCAACAAAGCTTTTTTCATATCCATAAAGCTCCCATTGATAATCTTCATAATTAGAATGTTCATGAATAATTTTATATATAAGACTGACTTCTAAAGTATAGTTTTTGTAACCTATATCCTTGTTAAAAGATCTGGCTAAACTATTTTTAACACTTTCAATATCTAAATTTGAATCGATTTTTAATACTGTCAAAAATACCTCCTTTGGTTATATAGAGATATTCTACAGAATTTTTTGACGTTGATGTCATATTTCAGGTCTAGACCTGACTTGACATTTGTCAAGTTAGCATAAAAACCTTGATTTGTCGAAATTTGTGACATTTTATTTAATAGCCAAATCTCTTTAATTCTTTTAAGTTCTCAGGAGAAATACTTATATATCTCTGCATCATTTTTGGTGAGCTCCATCCACCAAGGAACTGAACATAAGCAACTGGCATCCCTTCTTCAATAGATCTAGTAGCCCAAGTATGTCTTAGGTCATGAAATCGTATATTAACTCCAGCCTTTCTCTTAGCCCTTCTCCATGCAGACGCTCCGGGATCTTTTATTCGTTTCCCGTTATAAGTAAAGATAGGTCTATTTTTTAAATTAGTGCCCAGACCTCTAGTATGGATAGATCCATATTCTGTATTCATGATAGCTTTATGCGCCTCCAAATGCAGAGGAATATTTAATGATTTTTTAGTCTTCATAATCTCAGCAGGTATATATAACTTCCTCTCTGAAAAATCATACATATCGTAATTTAAGTTAACTATAGTGCTCTTACGAAGACCCGTATTTAAAGCAAAGATAACGATACGCTTTAAATGCGGTGGCAGATATCTCATAAGCTTATCTTGTTCATAAGCACTAAGAACTTTTTTTGGTGGCTCTAGTTCTTTTTCTTTTTTAAACTTAGGTACTTGTGATAACCATCCTAGATCTGTGACAGCCTTATTAAGGAGAGATCTAATGATTGCAAACTGTCGGTTAACAGTAGAGCCCTTTACTCTTATAGCTTTAAATTCTTGAAGTTGTTTAAGCTCAGGACCAGAGATTTCTTCAAGCTTTCTATCGCCAAGATGCTTTAAAAACCAATCAAGTGCCCTTTGATCATTACTGCTATAACTCTTGTAATAACGGTCTACAAGCTCTTTAAAAGTTTTATCAATATATTTAAATCTGTGACTGGTTATTTGATTTTTCTTTTCAAGATAAATCTCAAAAGCCTTGTCGTAGTTATCAGTTTTAGTTGATCCTTGGAATCTATTCCCTTTATATTGAAAGTTATAGTAATAATTCTTTCCATTCTTATGTATTGCCATTACTAACCCTCCTACTCTGATGGAAATTTATGCCCGTATTCTTTTTGACAGGCTTCATAGTGTGCTTCTCTACATATCGGACAAGCATATTCCCAGCGCTTTGGACGTTGACGTTCATCTGTATATACAAGGCAGGTTTTAAAAGGAACTTTAATATACGGAATCAGGGGTTGATCCGGGTGAATTTTACATCTCATTGTTCACCCCCTCTAAACAGAAGTGATTCCCATACTCAGCATGAGCAATTTCAAATGATTCTTCGACACACTCCTTACATAAATGCGCAACCATCTTATTATTTTCATAATAATGGATAGCATTTTTTGGTGTTTTAAAGATAGCGTAAATTTTTTCACGCTCACACGAACAGCGATAAATATCTAATTTCATAAGTTCTCCTATATTTGTTGAACAACCGCATCATTTTTTCCACCTTGCCGGAGTTGGCAGGTTGGAGAGGAACTTAATCCTGCTCTTGATACATTCACTCTATTGTAGCAAGTTTAGGATGTCGTTCAAGCAAAGCGACTTATTTCCTGTAGCATCTTTTTGAGAAAAGTCGTGTGGGTGGCTACAGTCATCATTATGAAAAAGAATAGATATGACAAAAAAATTGTTCAAAGACGAAAGAAAGTTAGCAAAAAAAAACTCTTCACACTCATGCCGGTTGAGATACTTGAAGATAAGTCTTTAAAGCTAAATGAAAAGATAATATTAGCTGAAGTCGTTACCATGCAAACCTATGCTGGAGAGTTTCATGCAACGAATCAATATTTAGCAGACCTTTTAGATCTATCTAAATCAAGCATCTCACGCATCATTAATGATCTTAGAAATAGAGGCTACCTGCGCTCATACCAATACTTTGATCCTGTGGACAAGATTACTTATAAGAGAACCTTGCATTCAAATGTATTTTTAGATTGTGAGGTGTTCAAGAAACATAAAAAATTACATGTATTTGATGAAGATTAGTTTTTTTCTCTTTTTTTAACTTTCTTTTGCTTTATTTTTGTTAACTAATGGTGCAATTTAATTTGTGTCTATGAGTATGGTCTATTTGTCTGTAAGAATACTCCTATCTAGAATTGTTCAATAAGGGGAATGGTTAATTTAGATTTAATATATTATTCCCTATCATCTATATACAAACCTATTGTATGTTCATATTGCTTTAATTTTATTTTTGATAGGCTGCTCCACTCAAGCCATGAAAATAGAGCCCTGACATAATGTTTGATTGATGATCTGTATGGAGGTGGATCATCAAGGACTGCATTGTGGAAAATGCTAGAAACCCAACCAAAGTTAGTATATTGATTAGTCGAGTCAGAGAGCTTTTTTAAAACAAATTTATAAATATTGGAGCTAATAAATTTTTGATCTAACAATTCTTTTGATAGATATTGCACATCCAAATTAAGCAGCTCTATGTCATGCGCATGATCAGAATTATTCAGATCAGGGGTTAACAATTCTTTGGGATCTGACCACATTAATTCATTAATCCATAAAAAGCTAATGGGCTTTTCTAATTTCTCTTTTAAGCTATCTGACCACTCTAGGAATTTAGGCTTATCAATTTTAATGTCTAAAATATGCTGATTAATCTCATTATAAATATCATCATTTAACCAAACAATTTCATCTTTCAAGAGCTGTAATTTTTCAAGATCACTTATATTTGCATCAATTACAGTGCCGACTTCTAGATTGCCTTCCCTTGATATACTTAATCCTCTATCAGTAAGATTAGCACTTCCGAGAAGAACCTTGGAATCATCAAAAATAAATACTTTACTGTGCAGGCTGCTTTGGATACCAAACTTCCAGCCCCTATCCACACAAAATTGATAAGAATTTAGGTCAGATGCATTAGATAACAAATCATTAGGTTGCCATCTTGCAACTACTTCTATTTGAATATCATCTGGAATAAACTTTGCAAGCCATTCTAGGGCTGATGTTTTAATAAATGCAGAATAAATTATTAAACTGCTTGATAAGTTACTAGTCTGCTCTTGGAGTTTTAATCTAAACTCCTCATTAATAAATATCTGGCTATGATCAATCAACTGTTTAGTCTACAAGTTTAGAATTTTCTATATAGTCAGCTACAAATCTTCCCCACTCATCTCTTAATCTTGCAAAAATTCTATTTTCCATATCGAGATAACTTAGCTTGTCTTCGGCTACAGCATAGCCTTGCAAAATTATTTTGAGAGCCTCAAGAGACTGCTGTGAGGCAGAATCCTGCTCAAATTTGTCATAAAATTCAATAAAAAAGGGGTGTTCAGTATTTACAACAACTTCTAGAGAGTTTCCAGCATGCTTAAGATCAATAAATTGACCAAATCTTCCAAATGGCTTCTTATTAAAAGTTAAAATCTGAGATAAATATTTTTCCACTTTTTCTTCTACCTCATCATCGCTTAGGTTTGGTTGATTTTCCTTGATTCTCTCCACAGCTTCTGCTTTTTTGACTTCAATATCTTTTAGTTGTGCTTCTTTTTGAGACCGCGACTTATCCAAAGTTCCTTTTTTCTTTAAATCTGCGTTAATAACTTTTTGAGGGTCTTTATTGTCTGACGTTTCTGATGAAGTCTTGCCTGCATTGCGGGAATCAATTTTAGCCTTCATTTTTCTTGCCTGCTTCCCAACCTCAGTATGTATTAGAAGATTTAATCTCTTAATTAGATCAGATTGATCATCTCCTGTAGCAGCACTATCTTCATATTGTTTTTTTAAATCAGGATTAATCTTTTTTATATTCCTAATTCTTTGTTTAGCTGCATCTACTCCAAATAATTTATCGAGCTCTCTAGTAAATCTCACTTCAGCACCCCACCACCTATGCCTTGGATCACTATCTGTGATTCCAACAATTTGTTTGGGTGATTGCTCAATTTCTCTGCAAGCTCTCATAAATGAAACTCCATTATCATTTTTGCCATAATGAACTCCAACTTTACTATTACCCCTTAGAGCCTGAATATCTGTATCAGCTATTGTAAAAATGAACTCTATGGAACTTTCTTTTAGTTCGCCCTCAACGTCCCTATATTGAACTTTTTTTGTGTATTGCTCAAAAATCGTATTGGTAGCTCTCTGACTCAGCATGTTAGAGCCTTGAACTTCTGTTTCTTTTACATCAGGTAATGTATTTGGCTTTAAGAGATACGTTGGGTCATTTGCTTTTAAGGTTATGATATCTCCCCTACCATTACCCTTTTCATCGACTGCGCGCATAGTAATATTTCTCTTTCTTCCATATGTATCGTCATCATCAAGGAAGTTACGAAAAATTCTAGATAGATCTTCAAGCATAGTCCCAAATAAACCTTTGGTTGTTTTATAATCGACTTCGTCAAGTTTTTTCCAAACAATTAAAGTGCCGGTGTCTGTTGCGAAAGGCTGAAAATGCTCTGGTAAATCTTTATTTTGAACAGCAGGTATGAATGGATTGCCTTCTCTGATTTCATCAAGGTCCATATAGCAGTATTTAACGTTTCCTTTGCTTTGCCAAGTATAAACTTCAAACCTTCTACATTGAGATATAGATCCTCCCTTTAGACCATAACCAAATTTACCTATTGAGTTTTTATTATCGCCGTCATTTGATTTGGTTCCATACCCGATGCTCAAGCAGTCATCCAATTTATCAGCAGAAAAACCCAAACCATTATCAATGACTCCAATTTCTGTAATCTGATATTTATGCCTGCCTTTAACATGGGGCATATGTTCTTCTTTAGCTATAAGATGAATATCATCTGCTTCAGCATCAATAGAGTTATCTATTAACTCAGATATAGCATAAGCAGTATTTTTGTAGCCCGTTTCTCTTAATGACTCCAGTGCATATGAGTCATTTAAAAATCTTTTTTGTTCAGCCATTCCAGCCCCCTTCAAAATATTTATACGCATCGGATGCGTCTGGTTGATTTAATATATTGTCCACAACATTAACTACTAAACAGTCTTTTGTACCACCGTTAGCAACTCCCCTAAGACCCCTTCCAATCATCTGAGAATATAAAACAACTGAAAAAGTTGGTCTTGTAATGATAATGCAGTCAGTTTTTGGCTCATCAAACCCTGTAGACAAAACATTATAGTTAACTAGTATTTGCGTAGTTCCATCTTTATAGCTTTTTATATTGTTTCTTCTGTCAGCAATACTTGAGTCGCTAGTAACACACCTTGCAGATAGGTCATGAGTATTTAAAAGAGCTGTTAAAATATTTGCATGATCTACAGATGCTGCAAATATTAGTATCTTTTTCTTTTCGTATTTTCCTAAATCAATAATATGGTCAATGATTTTTTTATTTCTTTCTTTATCACTTGAAATTTGTTCAATTATTGAAGATGGTAATTTGCCGTTAACATCAAATATATCTTCAGCTTTGATTCCAGCAAAATCTATTTTAAAACCAGTATTTAAAGGCTCAAAATTAATATTTGATAAAATGCCTTCTTCCTGTAAAAAAGTAATAGGGTCGGCAATTCCACATGCTGAGGTAATATCGATCTTATTATTATTAAAAAATTCTGCTAGTTTTTTTGTATTAATTAACTCTTGGTTGATACCATCTCTTCCTGGTGTTGCCGTTAAGCCAATTTTTTTAGTTTTACTTGATGAAAGAAAATCAATCGTCTTTTCAAAAGTATCTGCTAATGACATGTGAGCCTCATCAATATATAGCAATCTCATCCTTGATCTTAGCTCACTAAGCATTGACTCTACAGATATTTTTGATGTCTTTAGCATGGAGTATGCAGATTGAAATGTACAGACAACAAATGTTAAGCCTTCAGGTATTTTATCGATTTTATTTACATTGCCCCATAGTCTCAAAACGTTTACTGGGGTTGTACAAATTTTTTCATATCCAATTAAAAAAGACTGAATAGCCTGCTCACATAACTCATCTGTATGAGCTAACCAAAAAATAACATCATTTGATTCATAGTGAGTTCTAATTCTTACAAAATCATAAATTGATTCCATTGCAACCCTTGTCTTACCTGCTCCTGTTGGCATCTGAATCATTAATGAATCTTCTTCTTCGGAGCTAGTTATAAATCTTGAGATGTGGGCTTTAATTTTTTGTTGATATGGGTGCAAAGTTGATAATGGCGGCTCTGTGATCGCGGTTTCATAATTTATTTTTGTTATTAAAAAATCATCAGGATCTAAGTCTAAGGACTCTAGGAAGAGTCTTGATTTTTTATTGTCGCCAAAAGTAAATTTCTTTTCACTTCTTAGTTCTAGGACTTCTTGAAAAAGTTCTTTATCTTGAAATATATTGTAGCCTTTAACCATCAAGACTATTTCAGCCAAGGAGTAATTATCGGTAGCAAAATTATAAGATCTCAGAGTATCGATAATGTCTTTTGAAAGCGCGCCCTGAAGAACATAGGCAGGAAGCCTGCTAATAACTGGAAGTAGTGACTTTAACTTATCCTCTTCGATCATAATCGACAGACGTTACATGCTTCATCGCCATCCTCTTCATCAAGCTCTTGTGCAATTATTTCTTGCCATCTCGCTTCTTTGCTTTTATCAGTGACAATAATGCCTCCTTCATTTAATCTTTTCTCCTCTGCGATTTCAGCTCGCTCAATCAACTCATCGAGAGTATATTTAGATGACCATGTAAATCCTCTCTCTCGAGATTCAGATGTATAACCCTCACCAATTCCTTTTTCATATGATTTAGCCTTTTCAAACAGATCAGGATGGTTTCTCTTAAGTCCAAGCCACTCTCCTTGTCTTTGAAAAAAGCAAAAATAGCATCCAGATCGCGATCTCCATTTATAGTATTCTGGAACACCTACAGATCTTTCAAGAATATCAAAAACATCTTTTCTAATAATCCCATCATCCACAAAAGGGAAAACCGCCTTAACACTATCTTTAGAGCTCATATAACCGTCTCTATTTTCGTCCGCCCTTATACCAACGTAACTTATTACCGAATCATCGCCAATAAACTCTTCAAAGGGTTTAATTTTCATGACTCGTGTACACCACCTTTGCTTTGCAGATGGAAGAAAGTCATTATGTACTTTAAGCCAGTGATCAAAAGGCTTGCCACTGCTTAGTCTAGCAATATCCTTATCTAAATATGATTCCAAACGATCAAGAAAGTCATAAATTTCTTTTAGCTCAGATCCTGTGTCGGTAAAAAAATATTCAATCTTTTCTGAAAGTTCTGGGTATTTATCTTTAATATAAATTGCAAGTGCTGCACTATCTTTGCCCCCAGAAATGCCAAGAACATGCCTGTAATCTTCATTATTTATATGATCACTAAAATGCATTACTCTTCATCCTTAACAAGTTTTATGAAATCCTTCTTTGAGATATTTCCATTTAAAATATCATCAACCAATGGACTAATCAAAGACAATTGATCCTCTGAATCTCTTGAATATTTAATCAAAATTTTCATAACATCTTTTTTAAAATTCTCATAATCTACTCTTTCAGATTCTGAGAGAGTTGTAATAATATCTTTTTCATCGTAACCCTTCTTTTTGACTCTCATTACATATATGTCTAAATCATGAGCAGAAGAGATTTTGTTTCTATTCTCATATACTTTTAGTTTTGATAAGTCTTTTATTTTGTCTGAAATATTTTTTAACTCAACGCCTGCCTCTGTTGAGTTTTCATCGTTCCATTTTTTTGGATCTTTTTTAACAAGAAAACTTAATATTGATTCAAACCATTCTTGATCAGGTTTGTTCTTATCTAAGAGTTTTTTGAGAAAAGGTTTTATAGACTTTGTATCAACTGCATAGTCCTCTAGCATTATCAGCCGATCATATAATTGGGGTCTTAGCTCAGCAAAGTCTTTTGATGAATCAAGATCAAATGCTAGGCAAAAGTTTTTCTTTTGATTTAAGATTAAGTTTACGTAACATCCCTTAAGCTCACTTAAGACTTTATTTAAAGTTTTAGAAAAAGCGTCAAGCTCTTTTGTTTCTTTTAACTTGCCCTCCTCAAAACCAAGCGCAATTGGAATATCCTTCATTAAAAGATCTAAGGGGCTTTTAGAATATAAGAATGCCGATCTAAACCTTGAGGCTTTGTTGCTCAGTGCGGATTGAGTGGAAAGTGTGTACTCTGGGAGTATAGACATTGTTTTTGATAACCTTCTTACAATGTTTAAAATGTTGTTTTCTTTGCCTGCACCAGATATAACGCTTGAATACTCTTCAATTATTTTAGTCTGACCAGAGAAACTATGATATTTAAAACTAAATGATGGTGATTTTCTTGCCAGTCTCTCTATTGCCTCATCATTAAAATATGGCTTGTAGAGATTATTTTCATAAATTGCTACATTCTCTTCATTAGCAAAATAAAAAGCTAAAAAAATTACAGGATGAAGACCTGTCTTAATACCATAAGGCGGAGACTTTAATTCATTTGATAGTTCAGAAAAAGAAACAGGCTTCAAAGATTCTGTTAATTTTTTTTCAATAAAGCCATAAACAAACTCAAAAACTGAGCCCTTCGGTGGTTTAATAAATCTAATACTTTCTCCAATGTCTACTAAATCATGATCTAAAAATATTGATTGATACATTCCTTTTTCAGGTGGAGCCTTTTCTTCAGAATAACCAAGACCGGACAGGTTTCTATTGTTAAGCATGTCCTTCATTAATCTAATTCTGGCACCTTGACCCTGACTAGAAATTTTTTCTTTATTTATTAATTCATTATTAATCCTCGGTGACCTAAAATAAATATTTTCAAGAATATTTGAAAGATGCACCTGCGTCTCAATCTCATTTTTATGCTTAATAGGTTTTTTATTAAAAAACCAGCTAGAGTTTTTTGGTTTATAGAGCTGCTTTAGCTCATCTTCGATCTTCTTCTCAGATTGATCAACCTGGCTGATAATCTCTGCTTTAGCTATTGGATCAGATGCCAGCAAATCAGATGTATCTAACAAATTATTTAAAGCTGTTAGTTGCTTGCATTCATTTATTATGAAAGCATTATTCTTAACCTTTATGATTAGAAGTTCTTTATAAGTTTCTTGAATGATCGAAATGCTCTTTTGATTGATTACATTCTTATCATCAAAAATTATAATAGCCAGAGGATGTGAGTGGTCTAAGCCAAGCAATGTCTTGTTTATATTTTCGCTTGAGGCATATATTGTTTTAAAATATCTTAAAGTGCCGCTGTTGATTGAATATCTTCTTGCTAGCAAGGGTTTTGGAGGAAGAATATTATTAAGCTCATTGACTGGATCAAATGAATGCAATTGATCTAATTCAAATCTAATAGATGATTCAAAATCAAAATCACTTCCCTGCCAAACTCTATATTCATTATTAAATTTTCTATAAATAATTAAAGATTTTGACTCTAGTTTTCTAAGCATCTTCGAAAGCTTTGTTTTATCGAAAATGGTCACAAGCAAGTCTTTTGTGCACTTAAGTGATGAAAATGAGCCGACAAGATTTATTAATCCAATTGTTTTCAAAAGCTTTATCAGCTCTTGATCATCATCATTTAATCTATCTAATGAATTAAGAATTTCTATCCACTTTTTATTAACAATATGGTCATTAATGTATGAAGATTGATTGGTATAGAAATAATCAAAAATATCATGCGGCATAATAAATTCATGAGCATCTTTTGTCTGCAATAGCTCCTGAAAGCTAAATGATTCGTTGCTGCCTAGGTATGTGAATACTGTTCTTTCATTTTGCCCGAGTTTTTGGGCGAGTATGGGTAACAATGCAGAGCTTATTGGATGAAAGGGATAGGTATTTGAAAATAAATCTAGGCTGCTTTTTTTACCAGAAAGATTTGGAAAGATTTTTGATTCAAGAAAATAATAAACACAATCCTTGATCCTTGTTCTTATCTTTGAAGAGTCTTGTTGGCTAAAAGAATTCTTGATTGCACTCCCTAGAATTCTAATCATTTGCTCAGTGCTTTCTACAAATGCAACTTCTTCAAACCTTCCTTGAATTTTCTTCCATTCATTCTTTATCTCAAGGCTAAGGTTCTGAGCATAATAATCTAGTTTTTGATGAAGCATTCCAATAAAAAAGAGTGGAACTTGGTGCTTAGAAACACTCAACTCAGCAAGTTCTTGCAATAGAAATATATCTTTCTTAGTAGAGCCAGCATATTCTATGAACTTTCCAAGCTCATCAATTGTTATAAATAGCCCATTGAAACTTAGTGTGTCTAACTGATTTTGAAGATCTTTTAGTAATTTAATAATTTTAGAAGCTTTCGGCTCTTTTTGGTTTTTAAGGGCTTTAGCATCTTTGATAAGTTGAGGGTTTAACTTATAGTCATTAGATAGAATTTTAATTTCCTGAAAAATTGCATCAGCCAAATGAAACTCAAGAAGGTCGTATGAGCCACTTATATTTATAGATGAGATTTTTTTATCTCTTAAAATATTAGAAGTTTTCTTAAATAACTTTTGATCAAACTTATTAAGTTTTTGGAATGCTATCTTTCTTAACTCAGCATTATTTGAAGTTATGGCATTTAAAAATAAACCAAAAGAAGATTTGCCAGAGCCATACGGTCCTATTAATGTCCAGGCTCTACTGTATTGAGCTTTCTCAAAACCCTCCATTATTCCCTCAAGAGATTTTTTAGTCGAAGATGTAATTACATAGGCTGAAATAGAATCTTCAGAATTAATATCTCTTGTTAAATTTATTGATCTAGTAAACCAAGGGTTTGTTGATATTTTTTTGCTTAGCTTCATGAATAAATATCTTTTAGTAATTTCAAGATTGGAAAATCATTATCTTTAATAATAATATTTCTTTGCCCTGCTGTTTCTGACAGATCAAAGTATTTGCTATATTCTTGTACCATTTTCTCAATCAATTGCATTAAATAATTTTCCGATAGCTTAAACATATTTCGTATTGACGGATGATCTGATGAGTCGATTATTTCAATAAGCGGAATAAAGCTATTTTCATTCTCAGTAAAAAGATCTTTCTTGTTTATGTCTTCAAGTAACTTAAGGATGAAAAAGGTGAGCATCTTATGGTCTATTGAATCTCTATGCTTATAAACTGATGTATATGAACCGTCAGAGTTTTTATGAATTAGCTCGAGATTGGAAAAAGGATTCTCTAAATCATCTTCTAGTGACTCTGATTCATTAGTTTTTGTTGAATAAGTCTTTAATAATAAATTTATATCTCTTTCTATAGTATTAGAAGATATTTTCTTTGATGTATTGTCGCTTAACCAATTATAAAGGCTCCCTGTTAACTCATCTTTTGTAAATCTTGTACTTTTGAACTTGTTAAAGAACCAGTAATACAAAGTAGCATTTTGATAATTTGAACATAAGCGCCAATGCATCATCCATAATGTTTCTTCTCTTTCAATAAAAGGATCTAATCCACTATCTGGATTGAATATCATTTCAGAAATCTTATCACTGTATGCATTTCTATTTTCATCAAGTATTTGATACGCGCCCATCCAATATTTAATAGACGCAAGCATATTTTTACCAACACCTAGATCTAAATATGAGTTAGTTTTGCTAAAGAAATTATTGTTAGTTTTTAGCGCTGAGAGTGACTTATAAGTCCAATTATATTTAAGAAAAAATGTTTCATTTTTTCCGAATGATACTGGTCTGTTTATATGTTCCATTAATAAACATTATTGCATGTATGTTTTTATTTTTCTTAGTACTTCTATAAATTTTCTTTGAAAAATTAATTTGTAACATCTTTCAACCTGCTTCGTTAAAGAGTTAATAAATATATTTAAATAGTTTTATGGAGGCATTAGCCAAGGTTAGTTCGAATACTGTAATTAAGCAGAGAAGTTCTATTGCTCTTAAACACCCTGTTAAAGAAGTGTGTAAGAATAGAATAGACATGCCCTTCAAAGAATTAATAAAACATATCAGCAAAAAACTCATGGGATATGCCATGGTACTAACAACCAATAACGAAGATGATGCATGGGATTTAATCCAAATCACTATTGAAAAGCTTTTAAAGAATGAAGATAAGCTCATGGCTTCAGACCAACCCATGGCATATGCAAAACGCATTATGTATAACAGCTTTGTAGATATCTATAGAAAAGAAAAACGATTAGTTTCTATTGAAGCCAATGAAATTGAAGTGACTAATAAAGGTTTTCAAGATGAGCTTGTTGAATATCAAGAAATGCTTAGTCATCTTCAAGACTTTGATGAAACAGACCAAATTATCTTATCAATGCTTGGAGCTGGTCACAGTTACAAAGAGATTCAGGAAGTGGTTGGTGATATCAGTATGGCTAACTTAAGAGTGAAAGCTAACAGAGCAAGAATCAATCTTGCTAACTGTATGGGTAGAAAATTATGAATGAAGAAAATCAAATACAAATAATTGAATTAATGGATGATGGTGCAACGCTTGAGAGTTCACCTGAATTAAAAGCACTTGTTGAAGCATCAACAGAAGCCACTGAATTTTATGAAAGCTTACTAGTATCTGAGTCTATGCTTGAAGGATTCTTTGGTGGAGATAAATCAAAAGAGTTAAGTAATAAAATAGATTCATTTCTTGATGAGCAGTTTGAGGAATCAACACCCTCCTCTAACTTCAAACCTCTCATTGGTTTTGCAATGGCTGCCAGTTTAGCTGTTATAGCTTTTACATTTTTTAACTACCCAAATGAGCTTGTGGAAGAAACATTCATACCTCAAATAGCATCTATTGAAGAAGTTGTTGAATCTGAACCTTTGGTTGAGCTTGTGGCTGAAGAACCTGAGCCTATCTACATCTCAGGCTCTGAAATAGAAACTCTATGGAGTACAGCAATTGATTTAGCTGAGAGTCTTGGAGTCGATAAGTATCAAGTTATGTATGCTTTGTATGAAGGCAATATAGACTTCTTTGTGAACGCTAATATCAATGCTCCTAGAGCAGATAAAGACTACTTCTTAGATATGGCTTTAGTCGAAACAGTCGATGCAGTCTTTGCATCTGAAGAGGTTAAAAGACACATTTACTGCAATTGTTAAATTAATTTGTAACAAATCCTAAGCTGCTTCGTTGTCGAGGTAACACGCATTTTTTAGGAGATACAAATTGGAAGAGTTCATTGGTTTTGGTTTAGTTGGTTTGGTAATTCTAGGTCTTTTTTTTGGTATTAAAAAAATAACAAAGAAAAAGAAAAGTCTGTTTGAATATGATGATGAGATAATTTTAGATAATAACATTGTGCATTATGGTCCTTTCTCTGGGAGCGTAATGTACCCCCATCGCAAGTTTATCTTTCTCCTTGCTTTCTCATCATCATTTCTCTCAGCAGACTGGACAAGAACTATCGATGGCTGGGGAATAGATTCATATTCTGATGTGAATTTAATCCTACAAAAAACTGGTGAAGACACGTCCACAAATCTGTATTTGGAAATGGCTAGACCCTTTTGCATTCTTTCAGAGCCCACCTTAACTATTCCTGTTGGAAATACTAAATATTCAGAGGAGGATGAAATCCAAGCAACTATGACTGTAGATAGAGGCAAGCCAAAAGAGATAGTTCTAGGTGTCCACAATGTAATAGGTAAAGGTTCTGATGTCGACTATGTTTTAAAGCTTTACTACTTTCCATCAATCAGAGGCGGTAAATCCTTTGATATTAAGTTTGATAGCAGCTCCCCATTTGAAGACATGAGCTTCTCTATAGCAGGATTGTCCCATGCAATTAAGCACTCAGAGAGAATGTGTATGAGTGGATATGATTTACAAGAACCTGAGATAACAGAAACAAGCCATATTTAGTTTGTATAAACAAAATACATTGATTAGGATTAAGAAATGGACGAGAAGTTAGATTTAATAATTAAGAAGCTTGAAGCAATTGAAAAACATCTCGATATAAAGCCAAGAACAATTTACGATGATATGTTAGAGGCTTACTCAGTGAAAGATACTGCGAAGATACTTGGATGTACTGAGGTAAAGGTTAGGCAATATATTAAATGGGATATGCTTAAAACATTTAAAGTTGGTCGACAACCTAAAGTTATATCAAGCTCTATAAAAAAACTTATCGATGATAATCAGGTAAATAGTAAAAATGAAAGTTAAGAAAACTAAACTTATTAAAACTTTAGAAAAAGTGTGCCTCGACATCTATGATGAATTAGGCGGTCTTAATTTTGATGAAAAAGATTTTCAGGTTGCGCTAGGCTATGAACTTTCTTCCTTGGGCATTGAGTACCTTCGTGAAACACATATAGAGCTCTACTATAAAGATATTCCTGTTAAGCTTGGGGCTCCTGATTTTTATCTAAATAAAGAAAAGCCGGCAACTATTATAGAAATTAAACTGTCATCAGGTCTTGATAATTCTAATAGGCAGCAGTTAAAAATGTATCTATTATCAATAAAAAGAAATCCTAAAAGTGTTCTTAAAAATGTTAAGAATGGGGTTCTAATAAATTTCTTAAAGAGCAACCCTCAAACATTTGTGCACGAGGATGCATCAGCCAAAAAGAAACAGCAGTATAAAGTTGAAATTGAACAATTTACTTTAGATAAAGAGAATGACCTCAAGCTGTTAGGCTCAAGCTCTATAGGAGAAGTCTAGGAATCAAAAATTGTTAAATGATTAATGAATTTAAACGAAAGATTATATGGACGTAGGAACAGCATTAGTAATAATTAATTCTTTAACGCTAATAGTTATAGTTATAGCTGTTATTAGGCACTGGAATAAATAAAAGATGGTATTTGAGAAGATCTGCTTCTTGAGTAAAGCAATCTAATCATAATCTTCGTTAAGAACATTTTCAGGATCTTTAATTCTGCTATAACTGCTAAAACCTCCAAAAATTGCGCTAATCAATATTACTGTTGGGTAAATTATAATTAAAATTGCATTAAGTAAACCTCGAGCGCTGGTCCAATTAACATCATTTTCTTCGGATGTAACAAAGCTCCAACCTGATGCTAAAGAAAAGTCTGTAAAACCGAAAAGAGATACGACAAAGACAAATATAAACATGTAAAAGATATTTATTGTTTTTATATAAAATGAAAAAAGGTCTGTTTTCTTAAATACCTTTTCTCCTATAGATCTAAAAAGACTGTGAATTCCCGGATAAAGAACTGACAAAATACAAATCAAAACATTTACGAGAGTGTTTTCAAAAATGAGACCTAGGTATTTATTTGGATATATATAAAAACCAAAAATATCATCAACCCATAAGCCTATGAAAATATATATGCCAACAAAGTAAGAAAAATAATATAAAGGTATCATAAGATCTCCCCTAGACTTGTTGTCTAAAAATAAGCCTGGGAAAAAGATCAAAAAACACATACACCCTATAGCAAGAAAAATAGAAGTAAGGGTAAAGAAAAAAAGTTTGCTAAAAAATAAAAGGATTATTTCCATATAATAAATTCTGCCATAACTCCTTATTGATGTCTTATTTAATCATATAAGAGACCTCAAAATATAAAGTTTAAATGGAGGGCTGGTTGAGCTAACTTCACCGTAGCACTTTTGTAGCACTTTTCTTCTACTAAATGATGAATAATGATGAGATTTGAGGAATTGCATTTCATCATTAAAAAAATAAATAAAGCTTAAAAAGACTATAAATACGCTATATGTTGGACTGTTTAAGAATGATGAATGGTGGGTCTGGGTGGACTCGAACCACCGACCTCACCCTTATCAGGGGTGCGCTCTAACCAAGCTGAGCTACAGACCCATAAAAATGGGAATGTGCATTCTACCTTTGAAATTAG
>Ga0213863_10001527_pt1 | contig 16767 bp, 22 predicted proteins | sample PICome_8_FD_160128 | JGI IMG/M metagenome (GOLD analysis project Ga0213863, IMG submission 160128) | Coastal seawater microbial communities near Pivers Island, North Carolina, United States - PICO497 | ecosystem: Environmental > Aquatic > Marine > Coastal | place: USA: North Carolina... | reverse complement strand
TGCAGGGCTGGCCTGGCTGAAAATATCAGTCGTATTTTTTTCGTCGTCAGTAGCGAAGGTCAAATAATCGATAGCGGTGCTTGCTTGAAGCACAGCGCTGCCTAAAACACAGCAGCAAGCCAGTATTTTTAGAGGCCAGCGTCGCAGCGTTTCCAGAAGGTCTTTCATGGGTTTTGTAACGCTACAATACGATCCTCGAGGGACGGATGTGAGCGAAATAAATCTGCGATGCGCGCCTTGCCAGGGCGAATACCGAAGGCAGTGAGCTCACCGGGGAGCTCACTGGGTTGCCCTTGATCCGTGCGTAGACGTTGCAGTGCCGCAATCATGTCTTGTCGCGTTGTCAGTCCCGCGCCCGCTGCATCGGCACGATATTCTCGCCATCGAGAGAATTTCATAACCACCATGCTGGCTAAAAAGCCGAGGGCAATTTCAGCCACGATAGTGACCAAAAAATAGCTAATACCGTAGCCACGATCGTTCTTAAACACGACCCGGTCTATGGTGTGCCCAATGATTCGCGCTGCAAACATCACAAACGTGTTGACCACCCCTTGAATGAGCGTAAGCGTGACCATATCGCCGTTGGCTACATGCCCGAGTTCGTGGGCCAGCACAGCGCGAACTTCATTGGGGGCAAAACGTTGGAGCAGCCCGCTACTCACGGCGACTAGAGCATCATTTCTGTTCCATCCAGTGGCGAAAGCGTTTGCGGAATTGGACGGAAAGACACCAACTTGCGGCATTTTTATACCCGCTTCTGAAGCCAAGCTACTCACCGTCTCTAGCAACCATTGCTCGTCTTTATTGCGTGGATTCTCAATAATGACAGTGCCAGTGCTTCTTTTCGCCAGCCATTTAGACAGCAGTAGAGAAATAATGGCCCCGCCAAAGCCAAAGAGCGCACAGAACACGAGTAATGCTGAGAGGTTAAGATCCACGCCGTTCGCGTCGAGAATTCCGCTAAAGCCCAGTAGATTGAAGACGAGCCCTACTAAGACCAATACGGCCAAATTAGTCCCTAAAAATAAAAGAATGCGCAATGTCAGAGCTCTCCAGTGTGATTCTCATTAGTGTTAGAAATAGGGGCAGACGGTTCTTTTTCAAGGAGCGCTATCTCTAAGCTCTCCTGACTATTGAGTTTGGCCTCCTCCTCAGTTTCCGGTAATGGAATAGTCGAAACCTGCAGCTTGGGCAGCTTCCCGTCTATAAGGTTCAATGTGAGAATGTCACAGCGTAAAAGTACGTCTTTAGAGCTCAACTCGAAAACGCTATTAACGGCCTCATCTCGATGCGTTAGGGTGAGTACACGACTGCTGTCCTGGCCATCAACCCATCGTTTGCCCCGGCCCCAGTAGTGGCCATCGTGGTTGCTAACAATAAAAACGGTGCTCATGAGATACCTTGATATTTATGGGGGAGTCGTAGCTTTACTAACTTGCCATTTCTTTGATCAGAAAGTCTTTTGCTTCGTTGATTTTAGCGGCTAGGTAGTCGTTGCCGCCACGGTCGGGGTGTATTTTTTGAATCAGGCTACGATGCGCTGTGACCACATCATCTCGTGTAGCATCTTCAGCCAAGCCTAAAACTGCTAGCGCTTCGCTTCGGGTTATCGAGCCTGAAGGGGCTTGCTCGCTTGACTGATTGGTTTCATCGTGTTCCCAACCATTAGGAAAACGCTGTTCAAGGTAGCTGATTAAAAGCTGCTCCGAGTCGGCGTCTTGCTCCTGACAATAACTGTATAGGGCCTGCAACTGTTCTCGACTCATTTCGGCCAGCGTCCAGTCAGCGAAGGGGCCTGCCAGAACTTCGCCTTGCAACTCACCACTGCTGTGATCGAGTGTCATGCGCAGCAATGCGGTTTTCACCTCCGAGTGTTGACCATCGGGGGAGGGTTTCTGGCGAGACCATTGTTGCAATAACGGAAAGGCGCGTATTAGAAGCGGTAACATTTGACGTGCTGCTACGAGTAATCCGGTAACAGCGGCGCCCACCCAATGCATTTTCCCCATTGCGGTGAGAACAATCGCAGCGAGAGCTGCAACGCCCAGTATGAGCTGAATATAGCCACTTCGGCGCTTGTGCGGCGGCATGGCCTGTATTCGACGCACGAGGAGGACCAGGGCGATAGCGATGGCTATTAAAAGGATAATCCTTGGCACTTTTAAGAGGTTTCCTTATTGGTGGAGCTGCTTTGAGATTACTTTGGCAGCTGGGCAAGCAAGAGTTTATCACTCTCAGTACCCGATTGAGTAAGTGCATGCCGTCCTCCGGCGGCGTAACGCGCTACAGCGCCCAGTAGCTGTCGAAGGTGATCTGCGCTTTGTTCTCCAAGCGCAGCAAAAGCCCCACCGCTGATTCGCGCAATTTCAGAAAAAACATGTGCCGTTGTTGGGTCTGAACCCTCCTGAAATGTAAAGATGGGCTGACCTTTCAGCCGGCACTGTCCCGCCAGCTTTAATAAAGTGGCCGGTGGCTCCTCCACAGCATCTCCAATAAAGATCAAGGCGCGGACGGGTGTTGCGGGAGTCCCAACCTCGAGATAATGACGGAGTACACGGGCTATTTGTGTCGGGCCGCCTTCGCAGGTGACGCCATCCATGCGCGCGCGCAATTCTGGCCCAGAAGTTAACCAATGACTGGTGTTAAATTCATTGAAGCCTCGGTAGTAGCAAAGTTGAATAGCGAGGCTAGAGGTATCAGCCGTGGCATCATATAGCTCACGGTGATGGCGCCTTGCTGTTTGCCAGGTTGCCTCTCTACTGGCGGTGGCGTCCAGCGCAAACAGTAACCGTGACTGCCGAGTGCTAATGGTTTTAATGGCTTTGGCCTTGCCAATAAAGGCGGCAACATCGGACTGACGGGCTTTTGGAGTGAGATCTTTGCTAATGAGCGTATTTCTCTACATGGAACTGAAGTAGCGATGAGACCTTGATCAGCGCTGTTGGTCAAGTCACACAAAGTTCAGCTACCCATTACTGATTGAGACCGCACCCATGGATGGGTTGAATTTGTCGTTAAAACTCAGAGTCTTTGCGACTACGCTCAAGATTTGCGCCAAAGACAAACAGCAAAATGGGATGCCAGGCGCAAATTATGCGTGCATTTGTCGACGAAGGGTGAGGTTGGCTACACTCTAGGCCTCATTAGACGCAGTCAGAGATCACATGAGCCTTTTTGATATTCGCCGTAAGCGGGCACTGCCCAGCGAAGAAACGGCCTTGCCCGGGCGGTCTACGCCTCTGCCAGTCACCAATCACCATGCCGTATTGGGGCATCCTATTTGTCCGCCGTACCCGGAGCATCTTGCAAATGCAATGTTTGGTATGGGCTGTTTTTGGGGCGTTGAGAAAAAGTTTTGGCAAGCTGAGGGTGTTTATACTACGGCTGTTGGCTACGCCGCCGGTATTACCCCGAATCCCAGTTATCAAGAGGTCTGTTCGGGACAGACGGGCCATAATGAGGTGGTTTTGGTGGTTTTTGATCCGGAGCAGATACCCTATCAGTCACTATTGACGCTGTTTTGGGAGGGCCATAATCCAACCCAAGGCATGCGACAGGGTAACGATATGGGCACCCAGTATCGAAGTGGTATTTACTGCTTTGATCAAGGCCAGCGTAAGGCGGCCAATGATTCTCGAGATCTATATCAAAGTGAATTAAGTGCCTCCGGGTTTGGAGAAATCACGACGGAGATTTGTGATGCCCCGGTCTTTTATTATGCCGAAGACTACCATCAGCAGTATCTACACAAGAATCCTGCGGGTTATTGTGGTTTGGGCGGTACCGGCGTCACTTGCCCCGTAGGTACAGGTGTTGCAGAGGCTCTGCCCCAGTCGGGCTAGGCCCCAAAAATATTGCAGGCCTCACGGACAGAATCAAGCACTGAGCCACTTTATTGCCTAAGTTAATGCTCTACCCAGTACTGCCGGGACTGCTGTATCAACGCTGAGAATGCGCGTTCCTAAGGTTCTGGGTTGCGCACCTGCCTGACAGGCCAGGTCCACTTCATAGGGTATGAAGCCCCCTTCAGGGCCAATCATGATCAACCGCGGTTCGGTAAACGAGGTCTCCATAGGGGAAAAATCCCCCGGATGCGCCAGCAATATCGGTGTTCCCTCGGCAATTTCCTTCAATTGGTCTTCGATAAAAGGTTTAAATCGTCGATGCAATGTGATTTTAGGCAATCGAGTGTCACCACTTCGTTCAAGTCCTGCCAGTAAAGCCTGTCGCACTTTTTGTGGTTGTAGCAGGGGACTTTGCCAATAACTCTTCTCGACTCGGTAGCTCTGGATGATGTGAATATTTTGAACCCCAAATTCTGCGCAGCTGCGCAGAATCCGGCGCAACATTTTTGGGCGGGGTAATGCCAAAATTAGCGTGGCCGGATGGTAGGGGAGCGGCGGTTCCTTCAGTTCGACCTGCAGCTCTAGTGTCTCAGTATTTATTGCCAATACTTGTCCAGTTCCCTTGGCCCCATCAACGATGCCCACACGCACTTGGTCACCCACGGCGCACTTGAGAACGTTACGTATATGCTCGTAACGTCGCCCAGACAGCCTAATCATATGATCCGATGACAACTCATTGGCTTCACATAAAATAATATTCACCGGATGAGTCCTAGGTCATCCAGAGATCGTAGTCGTCTGCGGCAGAAACTTCACCCTCTACGAGGTCACCGGGTTTAAGTCCAGGAGGCGCCGTAAGATGCACCACGCCATCGATTTCTGGAGCATCAGCCATGCTTCGACCCACGGCGTGATCACCCTCAACTTCATCGATAAGCACGGCTTGGGTGGTGCCAACTTTGTGGGCTAGTTTGTTTGCACTAATGGTTTGCTGTCTTGCCATGAAGGCATCCCAACGCTCCTGTTTTACCGCTTCGGAAATGGGGTTGGGCAGGTCATTGGCGGTGGCCCCTTTCACTGGCGAATATTGAAAGCAACCCGCGCGGTCAATCTGGGCCTCGTCAATAAAGTCGAGTAGTTCTTGGAATTCAGCTTCAGTTTCGCCCGGATAGCCGACAATAAAAGTAGAGCGCAAGGTGATATCAGGGCAAATTTCTCGCCAGCGCTTAATGCGCTCTAGGGTCTTTTCTGCGGCGGCGGGTCGTTTCATACGCTGTAGCACCGATGGACTGCCGTGCTGGAGGGGTATGTCTAGGTAGGGCAGGATTTTTTTCTCCGCCATGAGCGGAATGAGGGCATCCACGTTGGGATAGGGGTACACGTAGTGGAGGCGGACCCAAATGCCAAACTCTCCCAAGGTTTTAGCCAGTGTCAGTAGGTCAGATTTAAGGGGTCTGCCGTTCCAAAAGTCGGTTCGATATTTCAGATCTACACCATAGGCGCTGGTATCTTGAGAGATGACCAATAATTCTCGCACCCCAGCTCTCACTAGCGCCTCGGCTTCTCGCATGATATCGCCAATGGGTCGACTCACAAGATCCCCTCGCATGCTGGGAATGATGCAAAATTTACAGCGGTGATTGCAGCCCTCTGAAATTTTCAAATACGCATAGTGCCTTGGGGTGAGCTTGATTCCCTGGGCGGGAATCAAATCCTGCAAAGGATCAGGTTTTCGGGTCATGGGAATGACCTCATGCACGGCACCAACCACTTCTTCGTAGGCTGCCGGTCCTGAAATGCCTAAGATATTCGGATGGAGATCTTGGATCCGCCGGGCATCATCGCCTTTGCCCATACAGCCAGTGACCAAAACTCGGCCGTTTTCCTGTATGGCTTCACTAATGGCTTCGAGTGATTCTGCTTTTGCACTATCGATAAATCCGCAGGTGTTCACGATCACAACCCCTGCATCTTCGTAGCTGGGTGTGACCTCGTAACCATCAGAGCGGAGCTGGGTGAGTATTCGCTCGGAGTCCACCAGAGCTTTTGGGCAGCCAAGTGAGATAAAGCCAACTTTTTCAGAATTCGTGGTCATAACGTTCAAGGCCGTTTGGGGCGATGTGAAATAAGGCAAGAGGAGCGCAGTGTACCTGTGAAGTCCTTAGGACCTCAAAGTTGTCTGGCTCCGGGTGCGCTATGCGTGCCAACTTTTAATTCCTTACGGACTAGCGACAGTAAAAGTAAGCGGTCGTCGCGGTTCAGAAAATTGCCGATTTCAACGGTTTGCTCTCGGTTATGTATCGCAAGCTTAGGACCTTCCCAGGGATGTTTCTCCGGGGTTACGGCCAATGATGACTCTTGGCGATCGAAGTGCCAGCTTTTTCGCGGGGCGTAATGACCAATGTCAATTTGTACGCTGTTTTGATCCAGTGAAATAACATGCCTGTACTGCAACTTCCAATTCACATAATACAGGGCCCCACTCAAGCAAATCAGCTCCGCCCCCGCGAAGGGCAGGATGGGCCAAGCACCGAGAAAGGCAAAGCCGATGGCCGCGCCCAGAGACGGAACTGCGATCGCCGCCAGGAACCAAAGATTATTTCTCCACGTGGAAGAATGATCAGGCTTAGCGATGATGGTATGCACATCGTTCTTATGGGAGCTACTCACCACGGTAGTGTTCCTTTGGGGGCTGCGGTAGTACTACGCACAGACCCCGTTAAGTGGACTAGCCCGGTCTCAAGGGCAGCAGTCCGTTTACATCAAAGGGTGCTGGAGAATAGGCACTTAAAAGCCCGTGGGTTATTGGATGCCTGAAAGTTAATTGGCAAGCGTGGAGCAGTAGGCGGGGTGCTGCCAGTAATGCTTCCTGATGGGCATAAAGATCGCATCCCATTATTGGATGACCCAGTGCCATAAGATGAATGCGCAGTTGATGGGAGCGCCCGGTGATAGGCTTTAATTCTAATAGAGAGCCGTTGGACCGCCGGTCAAGCACTCTGTAGTGGGTCAGAGACGGCTTGCCGGTATCGTTGCAAATCTTCTGCTTGGGGCGATTGTGCCAGTCTCTTATGAGGGGCAGGTCTATCTGACCAGCATCATCTTTCACCGAACCATAAACTAGTGCGCGATAGGTTTTAAGAACGGCGCGATCTTGAAATTGCTTATTGAGTGCTATGAGCGCTGTTTTATTTCTCGGAACAACGAGGATGCCACTGGTATCAAGGTCTAGGCGATGGGCAGCGGCAACACCTGGGTAACGACGTTCTAGCCGACTGATCAGACAGTCGCGGTTGAGTGGATGACGCCCTGGAACACTGAGCAGCAGGTGTGGTTTGTCGATAATGAGTAAAGAATCATCGGCGTATAGGATACGGATGTTTTCTTGACTGTGGGGTACAAGATAGGGCGGAAGATCAGGATTAATGTCATGGCTCGATGTCATGACCGGTTAGACAGTTTTGCCAAGGGCCTGTTGATAGCGCGTTACAGTTTCAGTGATACCCCAGCGAAGGGCATCTACGGTAAAGGCGTGGCCAATGGAAACCTCGTCAAGGTGTGGCACTTTGAAGTCAGGCAAGTTGGTCAGATTAAGGTCATGCCCTGCGTTAACTCCCAATCGAGCCGCGACAGCGGCTTCTGCCGTTTCTGTAAAAGCATCAAGGATTTTATTGTAGTTGCCAAGCTCATGGGCTCGGGCATAACTTTCTGTATAGAGCTCGACGCGGTCAGCACCCAAAGCTGCGACCATGGCCATGGCTTTGGGATCTGGATCCATAAACAGGCTGACACGAAAGCCCTGGTCTTTAAAAATCTTGATGAGTGGTTCGAGTCGCTTTCCATCCTTGGCAATATCAAACCCATGATCAGAGGTAAGTTGCTGGTCGTTGTCAGGAACCAAAGTCACCTGTGCGGGACGCACCTCTTGCACGAGTGCTACAAAACCGGGGTAGTCCCCCACATGTGGTTGATCGCTTGAGCGGGGCTCGGTAAACGGATTGCCCTCTATGTTTAGCTCAACAGGCAAATTCGATTGGAGATCAAAACAATCTTGTGCACGGATGTGTCGTTGGTCTGGGCGAGGGTGAACGGTTATTCCATCTGCACCCGCAGCAATACACATTTGCGCATGAGTGACGACATTGGGAATCTTCGTGACCCTAGAATTACGGATCAGGGCAATTTTATTCAGGTTGATACTGAGTGCTGTCATTTACCCGGTACGCGCACTATGTTCTTGATAACGATGGCTTCTACTGGCACATCTTGGAAGGGACGTTGCCCCGAACTGGTAGTCATTAGGCTCGTGTCGGTTTCCGCCGTGGCTATGAAGTCGACAACGCCCATTCCCTTCACAACTTCGCCAAACACGGTATAACCCTCTTTCCCCGGTGCCCAGTCGAGTTGCAGGTTGCTGCGTTGGTTTATGAAAAACTGGGCCGTCGCTGAATCGGGTTCGCTGGTCCTGGCCATCGCAATCGTGCCGCGAATGTTGTGTAGCTTGTTGCGGCTCTCGTTAACTATGGGCTCACCCGATTCTTTCTCAGTCATCGCAGTGGTGAAACCCCCGCCTTGCACCATAAAGTTACTGATCACCCGATGAAAAATTGTCTCGTTGTAGAAACCGCTATCAACGTAGGCAAGAAAATTAGCCACGGTAACAGGCGATTTTTCCGGATATAGCCTGATAGTAATATCCCCGGCCGATGTGACGAGCTTGACCCGGAGTGTTGTTGCATTGTCTTGTGCCAACAGCATGCCTGAGCTGCTTAGCAGCCCAAGTATCAGCAAAATTCTGCAGAGGTATTTCATTTTAGGGACTCCAGTTAGTGGGAAAGAGTTGCTTAAGACCAACCATCATTGCGGCGTCGTTTGGGTATAAGTTTTGGCGCGATAGCCATAATAATAACGCCTAGTAGTACGGCGAGCGCCCCGTCGATCATTTGATTGCTTTTAATGCGCTCTTGCAAACGTATGTTTTCCAGTTTCAACAGTTCCGCCTCAGAGCGTTTTGTTTCGAGGCTCTCAGCTAAAGTTTGGTTTCGTGCATCTAACTCAATGGCCGCCCCAGAAATCTGCTTTATTTGACTGAGTTCAGCCTCAGTGGCGGCGAGCTTTTCCTTGAGTTCTGCGAGCTCTCCATCGGCTTCATAAGCAACCGATTGCGAGTTATCGAGCAGGCTACGAAGTTTGTTTCTATCGATTTCTAGTTTGGCGTACCGCTGTTCAGCATCCTTTAGCAGCAGCGTAGTGGGCCTTTCGACTTGAGTATACTGCGCCCGCAACCAGCCTCGGGTACCTCCGCGTGTTTCGACTTCGGCCCAAACACCGTCCTCGGAAAGCCCAAATTGGGTAATCGCCGTGCCCGATGATAAGCCTTTATTTACGATGCGGTACTCGCCGCCCGCACCACTGCGCAGAGGGACTAGAATTTCATCAGTGATGTAACGCTGTTCTTCGCCAAAGCACAGGGCAGGGAAGATCGTGCCGTTTAGGAAAAGCAGCGCAACGACTGCCATAGGTGCTCCAATGGGCCTTTTATGTGGGGTCATTAGTGGCTCTCCTTGTCTTTAACGTCCCAAATACAGGTGTGGTATCGATTATGTGCATTGTTTTACAGCTCACTGTTGTCTTTGCTGACACCGTCAGATTTTATCCAGGGGCCAATGATGATCATTGTTATCACCATAATAAAAAAGGTGAAACCTATACCCGACCACAGCTTGTAGGATACCCAAGTCGCCTCTGAAAATTGATAGGCTACATATAGGTTGAGGGTGCCGACCATGGAAAAATGCGCGACCCATACCCAGCAAGTTCGCCGCCAAATTGCCCGAGGAATTTGAATTTGTGCGCCCATCAGTCGCTCGATGAGATTTTTTTTGCCCCAAAATTGTGACACGGCGAAGGCGGCCGCCATGCCCCAATTGAAGACGGTGGGTTTCCATTGAATAAATAGTTCATTTCGAAAAAATAGTGTGGCACCTCCAAAGACGAATACGGCGGCACTCGTCCAAAGCAGGCGTTTCTCAATATAGCCTGTTAGCCACCATTGAAGTGGCAGGATAAACAGTGTTGCCACTATTAAGGCCTTAGTGGCGCTGTAAATTCCATCAACCGTATGTGACCAAGTGAAAAGGTTGATCGTGCTGCCATCCATTTGGTAGATCACAAAAAAGATAATAATGGGCAGGAATTCGGCCAACTGTTTCATGAGCTACTCCCAATTCTGGGTAGGCCTAACTGCGGGTGCGTCGTCTCGATCATGATCTCTGTTAACCTTATGGATTACTTTAGAGAGTTTAGAGCCCTTGTTGATTGACTTCCACACGCATACAACCGCATCCGATGGCGCGCTAACTCCGGCTCAGTTGCTTTCGAGAGCCGCTGATCGGGGTGTAGAGGTGCTTGCACTGACTGATCACGATACGTTGTCTGGCTGGCAAGTTGCTCAATCCCTGCAGCGTGACGGTATCACCATTGTCTGTGGCGTGGAGTTGTCCTGCCAGTGGGGCGGCGCCACGATTCATGTTGTGGGCCTGAATGTCAACGCAAATTCTAAGGCGCTGGTCGATATGCTCGATCATCTTCAGCGCATACGGCGTGATCGCGCGGTGAAAATTGCGGCAAAACTTGAGCAACTCGGTGCGCAAGGTGCGCTGGATGGCGCCCAGGCATTGGCCGGGGAGGCCGCTATTTGCCGGCCACACTTTGCACACTGGTTAGTGTCTGAGGGATATATGCCCACCGTCAGTCGCGCCTTTGATAAATGGTTGGGTAATGGCAAGCCCGGAGATATTAAAACACCGTGGCCGAGCCTCGCTGATTCGGTTGCGGTTATTGTGGCTGCAGGTGGTGTGCCCGTTCTGGCACATCCTTTGAAATATCGTTTTTCTCGAACCAAATTGCGCGCTTTGTGTGACGCATTCTCTATCGCTGGTGGCGCAGCTATTGAGATTGTTAACGGCCGGCAGTCGGATTCGGAGATTGTCGAGCTCAGGCGTCTGGCAAAGGAGAAAAAACTGTCGGTATCATTGGGTAGTGACTTTCATCGCGAGTGGGCTCACGGCGCCGATCTTGGTGTTGACGTCTCCGTTGCGGGCGACGTTTCGGGTGTTTGGGAGACGATTCTTTGAGCCAATTTTTTGCCATCCACCCAGAGACACCTCAACTTCGCCTAGTCCGCCAAGCGGTGGAGATCTTGCGGACTGGCGGGGTCATCGCCTATCCCACAGATTCTGCCTATGCGCTGGGTTGCCGGTTGGGGGATAAACGCGCGTTGGAGTGTATCCGGCGCATACGAAAACTCGATGACAACCATAACTTCACCTTGGTATGCCCAGACCTCTCGGTTTTGGGCACCTATGCCAAGGTCGACAATAGTGCTTATCGACTAATCAAGAGTGCCACCCCGGGACCCTACACGTTTATTCTTGAGGCGACGGGAGAGGTGCCTCGACGTCTACTCCATCCCCGGAGAAAAACCGTGGGGGTTCGTGTACCCGATAATGCGATTACTCAGGCACTATTGGCCGAGTTTTCGGAACCCATCATGAGTGTGACCTTGCAATTGCCCGGGGACGATTACCCGCTGACGGACCCTTACGATATACGTTCTACCCTAGAGCATGAGGTTGAGTTAGTGATAGATGGCGGTTTTTGTGGTCTTGAGCCCACTACGGTCGTAGATTTATCGGGCGAGGGTTACCAAGTGCTACGGGAGGGTTTGGGTGATGTAGCAAGACTCGCACTAAGCTGAATCTCTCACTCTTTGGCAGACGCCGCGAGGGGACTGCGGTATGATTGGCGCGTGAACACAACAATACCCCCCGATGCGCCAGAACCTGTGGATGAGTCTCCAACGCTCCGTCCTGCAGATCGTGTAGAGCGCCGCTTAAATAGCCCCCAGCAAGGTGAAATGCCTTTTGCAATCGTTATGGGGCACGAGATGACAGAGCTCCCTAAAGATCTCTACATACCGCCTCAGGCTCTTGAAGTCTTTCTCGAGGCCTTTGAAGGCCCACTTGACCTCCTGCTCTATCTCATACGTCGACAAAATCTTGATATTTTAGACATTGGTGTGTCGCAGATCACGACCCAATACATGGAATATGTCGAACTCATGGATGCCATGCAGTTCGAATTGGCCGCTGAGTACTTATTAATGGCGGCCATGTTGGCAGAAATTAAATCCCGTATGTTGCTGCCGCGATCTACAGATATTGAAGAAGACGAGGAAGACCCCCGAGCGAATTTGATTCGCAGGCTCCAGGAATATGAGCGATTCAAACAGGCCGCAGAGGAAATAGACGGGCTGCCCCGAATGGAGCGGGACACTTGGGTCGCTAAGATTGAGCCGCCTGATCTCAACCGCGATCGGCCACTGCCGGACCTCGATATGCGTGAGCTTTTGATTGCTTTGGGTGAGGTGCTTAAACGCGCCGATATGTATGAAAGCCATCAGATACAGCGGGAGTCTCTATCAACCCGAGAGCGTATGTCGGATGTGCTCGAGGTCCTTCGATCGAGCAATTTTGTACCTTTTGTTTCTCTCTTCAAGGCCGAGGAGGGGCGGTTGGGCGTGGTTGTTACTTTTCTCGCGATTATGGAGTTGATTAAGGAGTCTCTGGTGGAAATCGTACAAACAGAGGGTTTTGGACCCATCCATGTCAAGGCGAGGATCGACTGATGGCGGAGATAGGACTGGTTCAAATTCTGGAGGGTGCACTGATGGCCGCGGGAGAAGCGCTGTCTATCCAGCGACTCAGCCAACTTTTTGATGAGTTTGATCGTCCGGCTAATTCCGATTTGCGGGAAGCGCTTGACGAGGTTGAACGTCGCTGTGAGGGCCGTGGCTATGAGTTGGTACAGGTGGCGACGGGCTATCGCTTTCAAGTGCGTCAAAATTTATCCACATGGGTGGGACGGCTTTGGCAGGAACGCCCACCGCGCTATTCCCGAGCGCTGTTGGAAACCCTGTCTTTAATTGCCTATCGGCAACCCATTACTCGAGGCGAAATTGAAGAGATTAGAGGTGTTGCGGTCAGTACAAACATTATAAAAACGCTGCAGGAGCGCGACTGGGTTCGTATCGTTGGGCATCGTGATGTGCCGGGTCGACCGGCTATGTATGCCACTACGCGACAATTTCTTGATTATTTTAATCTGAAATCTCTTGAGGAGCTCCCGCCGCTTGCAGAGATAAAAGATTTAGAGAACCTTTCCGGGAACCTGCCGCTCGAGATTTTGGGCGCTGAGGTTGTAGAAACAGAGGAAGAGACGCAAGCGGAGGCGATACCTGCCAATACTGAGGGTGAAAACCCAGACGAGTCCCCCCCGGAAGAAATTGCCCCGGACGATGATAAGGTATTGGCAGAGACGGCTCTGGAAGAGCCGGGGCTTGAAGAACAAGCCATGGCTGAGGGCGCTTCAGAAGAAGGCGTGTCACTGGGGCGGACATTCGACGATCAACTGGCAGAAGACGCAGCTCTAGAAGAGCCTGCGGCAGGGGAGGGAACGGCCGCAGCGCAAGTTTTTGAGCAGGCAGCTTCAGACGGCCACTCACCCGTAAGCCCCGCCTCCGATGAGCAAAATTCAGATGGAGAGCGGCGACATGAGCAAAGCCCAACGCCCTCGAAGTAAAAGGCCCGTAGAGCCGTCAAGTGAGCCTTCAAAAGGCGATAAGCTACAAAAGGCCTTGGCAAAAATTGGCTTGGGCTCCCGTAGAGAGGTGGAACGCTGGATTGAGCAAGGGCGCCTGACTATTGGCGGACGCCCGGCGAAAATTGGCGATCGCGTACTGGCGGGAGAGCGTGTAACTCTCGATGGAAAGCCTGTAGAGCTCGATGACTCTGAACGGGTGCGATGCATTCTCTACCACAAGCCCGTTGGAGAGGTGTGCTCACGAAAAGATCCAGAAGGTAGACGCACCGTTTTTGACTCGCTGCCAGAATTGCAAGGTGGGCGCTGGATTGTCGTGGGTCGTCTGGATTTCAATACCTCAGGGCTACTGTTATTTACCACCGATGGTGAGCTAGCCCATAAGATGATGCACCCTAGCAGTACGATAGAGCGCGAGTATTTGGTGAGGGTGATGGGGACTGTTACCGATGAAATACTTGATACGCTTCGTGCCGGGGTAATTCTCGATGATGGGCCGGCAAGATTTACAGATATTGTCGACGGTGGTGGAGAAGGCATTAATCGCTGGTTTTATGTGGTGCTGATGGAAGGCCGCAATCGAGAGGTTCGGCGTCTTTGGGAGTCTCAGGGGCTTACCGTGTCGCGTTTGAAACGTGTGCGTTATGGCGAGGTTTTCATTCCCTCAAAGTTGAAAAAAGGGGAGTGGACTGAGCTGCCCGAACGCGATGTTGAAGTGCTGTATAGCATGGCGAAGCTGCCTTCTAAGCCGGTTATGCCGCTGGATGACAAGTCTCGAGCCAAGCTCGAGCGCCTTGCCAAAAAGTCGGGTAAAGAAACCGTTCGACGTTTAGCGAGTGGCAAGGGTGGTTTCCAGCGACGTCGCAAGTGAGGCTCAGCTTTGTGCGCTTAATGCCTCGCCATTGATATTCCTACTGTCGTCACTCATCAGAAATAGCCAGTGTTGCATCAGAGCTTCGGGGCTTGGGTTAGTTTGTGGCGGTTCAGCCGGATAAGCCGTGCGGCGCATAGCGGTATTGACGGCGCCAGGATTAAGACTGTTCACTCGAATATTGCTGGTCTCGCCTAATTCGTCTGCAAGGACCTGCATCAGGCCTTCGGTGGCAAACTTTGATACTGCGTAACCTCCCCAAAAGGCGCGTCCTTGACGGCCAACCCCCGAACTGGTGAACACGACTGACGCTAAAGGCGCCTGCTCAAGCATGGGCAGCAGGGCTTGGGTTAGCATAAAGGCCGCGTTGACATTGACCTGCATAATCTGGTGCCAAAGTGCTGCACTGGTTTGGGCGAGGGGCTTACGATCTCCGAGTATGCTGGCATTGTGCAGTAATCCATCGAGCTTGGGGATTGAGTTTGCCAACTCACCAGCTAAAGCAATCAAGTCGTCGTGGCTAACTTTAGCCAGGTCTGTCGGTATAATTCCTGGCACGGTACCGCCTTCGGCAATGATGGTGTCATAGACGGCCTCCAGCTTGGCTTCGGTCCTACCCAGTAACAGAACTTCCGCGCCATGTCGGGCAAATGAAAGTGCAGCGGCTTTGCCAATACCATCGCCAGCCCCAGTGATTAATAAGGTTTTTTCAGCCAGCATATTGGGTTGAGGACGCCACTGATCGGGTAAAAAAAATGTCATTGGATTAGCTGCCTAATAACTGTATTGAGTTCAATGCTCGACGACACGACTTTGTCAGCTCCCCACAAAGCGGGGTCCTCTTCAGGGGATAGATAGCCATAGGCCGCCGCGATGGTGTAGCAGCCTGCGCGTTTTCCCGCTTCAATATCGCGCACGTGATCCCCCACGTAAATAGCTTGAGCAGATTGACATTGAAGCAGGGAGCAGCCAGCTAAAATCGCTTCAGGATGAGGTTTGGGTTCGTTGACGTCACAAGGCGTTATTAGAGCTGCAGCTGGGGGATCAAATGCCATGGCTTGCATGAGGGGTTCCGCAAAACGACGCATTTTATTAGTAACCACACCCCATGGGATATGTTGAATTCTGAGATCTTGTAGTAACAGTCTCACGCCTTCATAGGGTCGGGCTGAGCTACCCAACTGATGCTCATAGGCGTCCAAGAATTCGTCTCGCAGCGCTTCAAACTGGGGCATGTCCGGCGTGCAATTAAACGCCAATGCAATCATGCCGGCGGCACCGTTAGAGACCACAGCTCGTATGCGCTCGTTCGGGATGTCCTCAAGGTGGCGAGCGCGCCGCATTTGCTGCAAGACGGTGACAAATTCGCTGGCAGTGTCGACAAGCGTGCCGTCAAGATCAAACAGTATTGCCTGGGGTCTGCTGGCCGTTAGCATTGACTCAGGATGCCTGTGGCTTTGTTGCTCTTACCATATAGTTAACAGATACATCTCGTGGATGCAGCCGATAATGCTGGGTGATGGGATTGTAGGTAAGGCCAGACATTTGTGTCAGCGTCAGTCCAGCTTGACGTATCCAGTTTGCCAACTCTGAGGGTTTAATAAATTTACTGTAATCATGAGTCCCCTTGGGAAGTAGATTCAGCACATACTCTGCCCCCACGATGGCAAAGACAAAGGCTTTGGGGTTTCTATTGATGGTTGAGAAGTACAGATCAGCACCCGGTTTTGCCAAATCGGCACAGGCCTGGATGACGGCTCCGGGATCGGGAACGTGCTCTAGCATTTCGAGACATGTGACAACGTCATAATGGCCTTTATCACGCTCAGCCAATGCTTCAGCGGTAATCTTTTCATATTCGATATCGAGGCCACTCTCGAGTTGATGAAGGCGGGCTACGCTCAGGGGGGCTTCCCCCATGTCGATGCCTTTAACTGTCTTAGCGCCGCGCCAGGCCATGGCTTCTGTTAACAGGCCTCCCCCACAGCCGACATCGAGCAGATTTTTTCCTGCGACACCCGAATACTCGTCGATCCAGCCGGCCCTAAGAGGGTTAATCTCATGTAGGGGTTTGAACTCACTGTTGGGATCCCACCAGCGTGCCGCTAGTGCTTCAAATTTTGCGATTTCTGCCGGATCAACATTAGGTGTTGTGCTCATGAAAGGTGATTTCCAGTTAGATCAATGGAGGCTTGATAGGCCTTGAATTTTTCCGGCCAACGGGCGGCCCGCTCGACGATATCATCTGGCGCCAGTGTCAGTGGCTGACCATCTCGGACCAATGCTTGTCCCGCTACCCAGCTGTGCGTTAATTCCGTACCGTTAGTGGCATATACAATATGTGAAATAACATTGTTCAGTGGTTGAGTGTGGGATTGGCTTAAA
>Ga0213863_10001524_pt1 | contig 16770 bp, 16 predicted proteins | sample PICome_8_FD_160128 | JGI IMG/M metagenome (GOLD analysis project Ga0213863, IMG submission 160128) | Coastal seawater microbial communities near Pivers Island, North Carolina, United States - PICO497 | ecosystem: Environmental > Aquatic > Marine > Coastal | place: USA: North Carolina... | reverse complement strand
TGGTATGCCCTGGAGTGTCCATGACTTTCAAAGTAATCTCTCCACATTGTAAATCATCCCCTGCAATCAACCCCGTATTTACTCCAGGAATTGAATCCATAGCATCTTGATGCGCAACTAACTTCGCGCCTGTTGCAGCAATCACTTGGTCATTCCCTCCAATGTGATCATGGTGATGGTGAGTATTGGCAACTATTTTTATTGTCCAACCCAACTCTTCAGCAACTTTCAAACAGTTTGCATGATCTAGTGGATCTATTGCTATAGCATTGGAGGTCTTTTCACATGCTAGTAAATACATGTAATTGCGTAAATCATTCCTAATTGGTATTTGTTTAATTAGCATTCAAGAATTATACAATAAGTTACTATGCAGCCTTTGATTAACGATTGCCCTAGAATTGGGTCTTTAATTAAGACTCTTCCATAAATAAAGACAAAAATAGGTCCTGTATGGAGAATAATGATGGCCAGAGTAATTCTTTGTATTAAAAAAGTTTAAAAGCGCTTTGTTAATACCTAGATCGCCTTCTAAAAAAACATCCGTATCTTCGATGAAAAACATTCTAACAACACCCAAGGTCCATGGTCCAACCCCTTTCAAACTCAAAAAAAAATGGGTTAAGTCCTCAACGGATAATTTCTTTAAACTTTCTTTCGTCATTTTTTCAATGCTTTCGTCTTCAATAATCCCTAGAATGTATGTTGCTTTAGGCGTTGATAGGCCTTGTTCTTTTAAAATATTTAATGTGATTTGTGATTGAGGATTATCCAAAACAGTTTTTACTTTCTGCCAAATGGATTGAGCTGCTTTGGTGGAAACTTGCTGGCCAATAATTGTCTTAACTAAAAAATACTTTAACGACAGAGAGTGATCGGTCCTTGTTTCTATTGAGATGAGCTCTGTACTTTGCATAAATTTATAAAATTCATGATGCTTTGCTTTTTTTGAAACATTCAGCAAAAACGTGCGGGCTTTTTTTGCGCTCATCGATTGCTCTTAAATATTTGCTGGCCGTGCTTTATTCATGATGAAAGGCGCATGCTAATGATCCCAACACCATTAGATTTCTAAAGTTTTTCATATGCCAAACCAAGCTAATAACGCTGTTGCTCCCATCAGATAAGCTCCAGGCATTTTGAGCAAAGTTTTATGATTTCCAAGTCCTAAAAAAATAAACAATAAAGCGCCCAATAGATTTACTCCAATAATCGGATATGCGGCCATAGCCATGTTGGGGTTATAAGCTGTATAAAATAAAGTTACAGCGCTAATAAAAAGAAAGATTGTAAAAATATGCCAAGAAACTAGGCTTAAAGATTTGGTTAAAGGCTCCATTTCACTTTTATAAATATTGGCCATGTATTTTGTTTGTCCAGCCACTCCGTGAAAAAACATTCCAACCAATGAGATGATCGCTCCTATAATTAAAAACCAATTCATATTTTTTCAACAATCTTTTTTATTTCTTTTATGTGATCGGTTGTGGTTCTGCAACATCCGCCAATTACTGAGGCTCCATTCTCAACCCATTCAAGAACAAAATCTTTGTAGTCAACAGAGCTGATAGGCTGATGATTGTGGTAATGCCATTCATCTGAATCACTAACAAACCCCTCTAACTTATTTTTTTTATATATCGAAGAGTTAGCATAAATTCCAAAACTTTTTTCTTTCTTTAGCTTATCAATTGCCATGCTTGCAGTATCTGCATGAACACAGTTAACCAATTGACAATCGATATCTAATTTTAGACCTTCGCTGATTGCAAGATCTAACAGCTCAGTGCTTGGCAGTCTATTAAGTTTATTTCCTCGGGTTGTCCAGCTTAACCAAACTTTTTTAGAAAAATTTTTAGCTGTTGAGGCAGCGATGATGCCTTCATAAATTGATGCCATGGTTTCGCAAATAATGACATCAACATCGTTCTCATAAATTTTGCCCAATGTCTCATAAAACTTTCTTAGTGTTTTTTCTTTTGAGCTTAAATCCGGTCTGAAGGTAACATGAATTGGGGGGTAACATCCAGCAATCATAGTTTTTGCTCCTGTTTTAATTATTGCCTCCTTGCACAATTCAATTGATCGCTTTGCTAAATCCTCATATGGAGGAGCAGAAGGCTCTCTTTTTAATAATTCTGGGGTAGCCTGATAATTTGAGGTAGTAATAACGTCTGCGCCAGCCTCTATATTGTCAATATGTATTTGTTTAATGGCTTCTGGGTTGTGTATTAAACAATATGCTGACCAAATAGATGTTTTAAAACTTGGGAGATACTCGCCACGATTTTCAAGCTCGGTACCTAGCGCAGAATCTAATATTAAAGGTTTCATAGTTTTTTGCTTGTTGAGGAATATCATAAACTTATTTGTTGTCTTTAAATTCTATATTTAGAAATTTTATTAAAATTTTGCAAAAAAATTGCTAGAAAGCGATAAACTCAAAATTTTATAAAAACTTAAATATAAGTCTATAATTAATTTATGTCTTAATTATTACAAGGAGGTATGTTGGGCGACAAAATCTCCCTTTTGGACAAATATTCCAAACGAGATGGTCCGATTTTTATATCCGGAGTTCAATCTCTGGTAAGAATGCCCTTGATTCAAAAAGACAGAGATGTGTCTAATAATCTAAATACTGCCGGATTTATATCTGGATATAAAGGGTCCCCCTTAGGCGGCTATGATCTAGAGCTTTTAAAAGCACAAAATTTTCTAGATGATAAATCTATATTTCATCAACCTGGTTTAAACGAAGAGATTGCTGCAACTTCTGTTTGGGGATCTCAACAAGGAGAGTTTTTGGGCAGAGGGAAATTTGATGGAGTTTTTGGTATTTGGTATGGAAAAGGGCCTGGCGTAGATAGGGCCATGGATGCCTTAAAGCATGGAAATGCTGCGGGAAGCTCAAAGCATGGCGGTGTTTTAGCCATTGCTGGAGACGATCATGGAGCAAAATCTTCAACACTTCCCCATCAATCTGACCATAACTTTATAAGCGCCTTTATTCCATATTTATATCCATCAGGCGTTAGTGACATTGTGCCTTATGGTTTATTGGGTATAGCAATGAGTCGGTTCAGTGGATGTTGGATTGGAATGAAAGTGGTTTCAGATGTGGCTGATGCGGCAATGGTATATGACACAGGTTTGGAAAAAGCCAATATCATTGTTCCTTCAAAAGATTTTTTTGGAGAGTACGAAGAGCTATCAAGAAACATATACTATAAGGACAATCCTCGAGATCAAGATCACAGGCTGCAGAGAATTAAGGGGTTTGCTGCTCAAGCTTTTGGCAGGGTTAATGGTATAGATAAAACTATTTGGAAAGGGCCCAAAACAAAAATTGGAATCATTACATCTGGCAAGTCTTACAATGATGTCAGAGAGGCGCTGAGATGGCTCAAAATAGATGAAACCTCGGCCAATGATTTGGGAGTTGGGCTCTATAAGGTTGGAATGCCATGGCCCCTTGAACCAGAAGGTATTCGAGAATTTTGTGAGGGATTGGACCATGTTTTGGTGGTTGAAGAAAAAAGAGAGTTGATAGAACATCAAATTAAGTGGCAGCTTTATAATTGGAGTGAAGATGCAAGGCCAATGGTGGTTGGCAAACAAGATGAGTTTGATAAATGGCTTTTGCCGCCTGAAAACGATTTGCCTCTTGAAACAATTGTAGAGGTTGTTGCAAAAAGAATTTATAAAGCAACTAAAAGCTCAGACCTCTTGGATAGATTGGAGTGGTTTAATAAAAGACATCAGAAGCAAAAGTCTGCCCTATCTCCAATTCAAAGAAATCCATATTTTTGCTCGGGCTGCCCACACAATACCTCAACCCTTGTTCCCGAAGGGTCAAGATCATTGGGTGGAATAGGCTGTCATTACATGGCAGTAGATATGGATAGGGGCACGGAGCTTTATACACAAATGGGAGGAGAAGGAACCCCATGGATTGGACAATCTCCCTTTTCTAAGGATTCTCATATATTTGCTAACTTGGGAGACGGCACCTATAAACACTCAGGTATATTAGCTATAAGGGCTGCTATTGATGCAGACATAAACATAACCTATAAAATCTTATATAACGATGCAGTGGCAATGACTGGGGGTCAGGCTATCGGAAATAACTGGGATGTAAAGGGCATTACCAGACAGCTCTTGGCTGAAGGCATAAGTAAAATTTACCTACTTTCTGAGAACCCCGCTCAATATAAAGGCCTCACATCAGCAAATGTGCTCTCAATGCACAGAGATAACATAATTGAAGCTCAAAAAGACCTAAAAAAAATTAGCGGAGTCAGCGCCCTTGTTTATGATCAGACTTGTGCAGCGGAAAAAAGGAGGAGGAGAAAACGTGGCCTATTAGAGGATCCCATAAAAAGAGTTTTTATTAATCCTGAAATATGTGAGGGATGTGGCGATTGCTCCATTCAATCAAATTGTGTTTCGATTGAGCCACTTGAGACTTCTAATGGAAGAAAAAGAAAGATCAATCAAGCAAATTGCAATAAGGATTATTCTTGCCTTAAAGGTTTTTGTCCCTCGTTTATAACCGCAGATGTGGTTCCGAAGAAAATAGAGCTTTCAAAAAGTTTTCAAACACTTCAAAACCCAGATATCGGTAAAAAAGATGAAACAAACATTATGCTTACCGGCATTGGAGGAACTGGGGTTTTAACCATTTCAGCGCTTTTGGGGATGGCAGCACATATAGAGGGAAAGATCTCCACAACCCTTGATCTAACTGGGCTTGCCCAAAAAGGAGGGGCTGTATGGTCTCACATAAAAATTTTTTCAAAAGAAAAGACGCCCTTTAGTCATAAAATTTCGCCCGCGAGCACTGACTTACTTCTGGCTTGTGACCCTGTGGTTGCAGCAAAAGAAGAAATCCAAGAGACATTCTCTAAATCTAAAACTTACTCTGTTGTAAACTCCTCCCTTTCTCCGGTAGCAGATTTTGTTAAGGATAGAGATCTTGAGTTTATGGAGCAAGAAACGGTTGATTTAATTAAAAAATCTTCTTATGAGTTGGTTTGCTTGCTCCCTGCATCAAATATTGCAGAGCGCCTAAGCAATGATGCCATTGGTTCAAATCTGGTTATGTTGGGAGCTGCTTTTCAGGCAGGACTTATACCCCTGAAAAAAGAAAGCATTGAAGCGGCCATTATTTTGAATAAAGCAGGAGTGTCAAACAACCTGCATTGCTTTAACCTAGGCAGGGCATATGTTCAAAACCCAGAACAGCCAATATTTGAAAATTTTTTGGAAAATAGCCCAGATGAGACTCTTGAATTAGTTCTGTCTTCCAGGGAAAAGCTTTTAAAGCATTATGGCAGAAAGGAATTTGAAAAATATAATAGTAGCTTTTCTGAGGCAAGAGAACTATTAAAAAATGAAATTGGCTCTGAGCCTACATTGGTTCGCTTAGCCAAAGAGCTATATAGGCTACTTGCCATAAAAGATGAATATCAAGTTGCTGAGTTTCATTTGCAAAGGTCAAAAGAGCTTGTTGCCAGTTACGGAAGTAAGTATTTGAATCTTAACTTCTATCTTGCTCCGCCCTTGTTATTTTTTATTAAAGATAAAAAAACTCAGCGGCCTAAAAAATTTAAGATACCAGCATACTTAGCATTGCCAATTTTTTATATTTTAAGGTCATTAAAATTTTTGAGGGGATCGCTTCTGGATATTATGAAGCATTCCAAAGATCGAAAGCTGGCATTAAAACACCAAAAAATCTTCTTCCAAGACTTAGCAAACATTTCAACTCTTCCAGAAGGAAAAAGATTATCCAGCGTTGCTAAGCTCCTTTCGCGATCTGAAAAAGTCAAGGGCTTTGGCCCTGTGAGAGAAATAGCATTCAAAGCATTTTTGAGCAAAAAGTAATACGTAGAAAAATTCTTCTGCAAGAATTCTGGTTTTGAAATAAATTATTGCAGTTTATCGGTTTCTCTAGTCTTAGAGCCCACCTCTTCAGCTATGGCATTAGGAATAAGCATGGTCAATGCATAATGAGCTATTTTCCATTCGCCATCGATCAACTCAACTACTCCAGTCCCCCTACAATGTCCTAGCTTTTCGTTGAGAAGAATTTCATCAAACCATCGCGTATCTCCGGCTCCATCCCAGTTACGCTCGACCACCGCATAGGTCCATCCATGGCCGTCTGAGAAGGCTGGTTTGGCATAGGCTTTGAACTCCTCTATCGTCCAGCGCTCTTTTTTATCTGTTCCTAAAAAAACAGCCTTAGAGCTGTAGCGGGCAAAGTAGGCCTCGAAGTTTCCCTCATGTGCATCTTGATGAAGGCCATCTAAAAGGGCATCAAGTTTTACTTGAGCCCAGCTACTGAAGGGAAACAGCACCAAGATTATTAATATTAATTTTTTCATTATGTTTATATTAAGCAATCAACTTAGGTATTATTCCTAGTTGAGCAAGAACACCAAGGGTGGTTAGCAATATAATACTAGAGATTATTTTGATATTCTTTTTTTGGATCCATTCAAACAATTGATCTATTAATTCTCTTATCAATCTATCAGCTTTATCCATCCATTTAATAGCTTTTCTTGTCCATGTGTCAGTTACATCGATTAATGTAAGAAAAATCGCTGCGATAACTAGCCACACAAAACCGTTAAGAATCATGTCTATAACCCAGCCGACTGCTGTCCAGTTCATTTCCATAATCAATTCCTAAGAAATCAATCTTTTCTTACTCCACCGTCACGGAGTAAATGAACCTCGACTTTCATTCTCCGCTATTTCTGCGGAGAATAAAAGTGTTGAGGTTTGGTTGCATGAATAACTTAATAGTTTCTCTTATTTAACCAATAATCTGTCTATTGCGTCTTAATTGATTTTGTCTTTTCTTTTTTAGAAACCCTTTTATTTTTCTCTTTTGTTTTATAGACGAGATGTCTCTTGGGTTTGCTAATTTCCAATCAATTTGTTCTTGAGTTGGTAGAGGTTTGCTCTCAAGTTTTGCAATCCTCTTCTCTAACATATTTGCTCTTTCTTCGGTTAGGTCACCTGAATTAAGTCTCTCTGTGATTTTATTAATAACCGTTGCTCGATATTCTTTTACATCTTCAACAGTTTTAATATCTTTTCTTTTCATCTCAGAATCTGCATAAACACTAGAAGTAAAGAGTGTTGCAAATACTAAGGGTAGTAAATAATTTTTCATAAGTTTCTCCTGTTTAAAAATAATACTATATAGACACAATAAATAACCATTAAGTTTCATTTAAATCGCAACAAGTCATATCAACACCTTATGACTTCCGCTAACACAATCAACGGCAAGCTTGGTGAAGACGACGTCTTAGATAATATATTTGGCTTAGGTTCGTCTGAGGTTTTTAGTAAATTTCAAAGTAATGTTTTATGTGATAGGGTTAAAAGATGAAAGATGAGCTTTGGGGTTATGATAAATCGCCCTACGATGAAGAATTATTAAGTTTTTTTGGTAGCGATAGCGGTTCTGTCCAAAAAATAGATAAAAGATTTAGCAATATTTCGTTTACTTTTATTTGTTTCCATAACAGATGTGGATCGAACATGCTTGCAGAAATTTTAGGTAAATCAAATATTAATATTGCTGGAGAATTTCTGAATGAAGATGGGGTAAAGGAAATTTCAAGCAAACATAAGTTTACATCTTTAGTTGATTACATATTCCATATTGCTAACGAACTATCAATAGATGGAAATTTTGCTATAAAATGCGGATACGACCAATTGATGTTTTTATATAAAAATGACTATTTTGGAAATATTTTCCAAAACTATAAATTCGTCCACATCAAACGCAAATCAGTATTTAAGCAAGTAGTTTCTTTTGAAGTTGCAGATGCAACAAAGCAATGGGCTTCTTACCAAGATAAAAAAAATGATATCACTGATATCAACATAGAAAATAATCAAATTCTTCAACGTGCAAAAATATTTGTCGAAGCTGATATTAAATTCAAGGTGTTGCTCGAATTTATGCAAATAGACTGGATAGAGATTAATTATGAAGACATAATTGCTGATCCTATAAAATCTTCAAGCGAACTTTTTAGTTTTTTATCTTTAAATAATGTGGAAGTTAACGTAAATGAATTGAAAACAAAAAAACAAAAAGATCCGCTAAAAGACAAGCTATTAAAAAAATTTTTTGAGGAGGCAAGCCTTCCAAATAATTAAATCTTAAGGGATGGTTGGGATACAATATTTTGTTTCTGAGTAGTTATATAGAGTTTTGGAACAGTACATTAATCTTCCTTAATGGAAATAAAAAACTCGATAAGAATTTTTTAGGTATCCCAAAAGAGCAATATGGGTTTTCTAATAATGTGATGGGCAGAATGTCGCCGCCAACTCTTGATCAAGCAAAATTTGCGATTGTAGGACCTGCTACACAAAATATAAAAACTTAGAATTGGTATTCCTAAGCAAGACTAAAAAGAACAGCGATCAACCAAATTATATTTATACATCAATGATATTAAAAATATCAATGTATGGACCTTCATCACACATCTCTGCCATTTTCTCGCTAGTACCATCTTCTCTTCTCTAGACAACATATTCCATATATTTCGCTTTAGAATCCCAAACTTCAGTTAAGACAAATTTATTTAGTTCTTTGGTGTGGTAAGTAAAATTGATATTTTGACATCCGTCAGATTTTCTTGTGCTATCAAGTGAATCACTGCAGATCTGAGTAAACTGATCGACCATGCCATCTTTTAGCATTCCGCTTAATAAAACACTTACTGCCATAATCTCCTCTCTTTAATTCTTTCTTTTTTTTGACCAACCGAGAAATCTTTCTTTATTCAACAGTCACGAAGTGTATAAAGGTGTCTACTTGTTGGTTTATGAAATTTAGTCAGAAAATCAAGGTGCTTCTTTTTCATTATTTTTAATGTAAATTTTTCCAAAAATTGCAAATAAACCAAATAAACCAATTAACCACCATTTATAGTCACCTGCATTTAATAAAATAATCGTTACTATTGCTGCACCCCAAAATGGTGAATGGAGAATTTGAATTAATTTACTCATTTTTAATTAGACACCTTTATCTATTCCACGGTGACTGATTTGGCTAGGTTCCTAGGTTGATCTAGATCGGTTCCACGTTGACAGGCAACTTGATATGCAAGAATTTGCAGAGGGATGGTGTAAATAATTGGAGCGAGCAACTCGCTGCATTTAGGCATTTGAATATAAGCACCTCTTTCAAGATTAATTTTAGCGTTTGGACCGCCGAACACATACAAGGTTCCGCCTCTAGCTTTAACCTCCTCTAAATTGGAAACAAGCTTTTCAGTTAATGTGTTTTCGGGTGAAAGTGCCACCACGGGAATCTGATCATCAACCAATGCAAGGGGGCCGTGTTTTAATTCGCCTGCTGGATATGCCTCGGCATGAATATATGAGATTTCTTTAAGTTTTAATGCGCCTTCTTGAACAATAGGGAAGAACATTCCGCGACCCAAGAATAGCGCGTTGTGTTTATCTGCAATGTTTGGAACGATGCTAAGTATTTCATCGGAAAGCTTCAAAGTTTCTTTGATAACTTCAGGCAGTGCCCTTAGTTCTGATGCAAGTTTTTTTCTTAGCCCCTGGTCTCTGTCTAAGCTTTTTGCAATTGACATGGCTAGCAGCATTAGGCCTGCAAGCTGAGTGGTAAATGCCTTAGTGGAGGCAACACCAATTTCTGGGCCAGCATTGGTGAATAAGACATGTTCTGATTCTCTGGCCAATGAGCTGGTTGGCACATTGCAAATTGAAAGAGTGCTTAAATAATCTTTTTCTTGCGCATATCTCAGGGCGGCAAGGGTGTCTGCGGTTTCACCGGACTGAGAAATAGTGACAAATAAGGTGCCCTCTTCCACAAGCGGCTCTCTGTATCGATATTCACTGGCAAAATCTACATAACATGGAATTTTGGCTATCTGCTCAAACCAAAATCTGCCTACCTTGCCAGCATGCAAGCTGGTACCACAAGCAACAAACTGAATCCTTTTAATTTTACTAAAAACCTCAGACGAACCTAGGCCAAATATATTATCTAAGACGTCGTCTTCACCAAGCTTGCCATTGATTGTGTTAGCAACCGCATCTGGTTGTTCATATATTTCTTTTTCCATAAAATGAGAATATTCGCCTTTGGTAACAGCATTAACGGCTATATCTATCTCTGTAATATCTCTTGTTACAAGGGAATTTTTGCCATCATATATCTGGTAGCTTTGCTTGGTGATTTCAGCAACATCGCCGTCTTCAAGAAAGACAAACTCATTGGTAAGCTGTGAAAGGGCTAATGGATCAGAGGCAGCGAAATTTTCTTCTAAACCAACTCCGATTAAGAGCGGGCTTTTGTTTCTCGCGACAATGAGTCTGCTTTTATCGTTGATATGTATGGCTGCAATAGCATAAGCACCATCCAGCTCTTTGGTTGCATCATGCATAGCAGTAAGTAGATCACCAGAAGACTGAAGGTGTTGATGAAGTAAATGGGCTATAACCTCAGAATCGGTTTCTGACTGGAATTGATAACCATCTTTAGTTAATTTTTCAGTGAGCTCAAGATAATTCTCTATGATTCCATTATGAACAATGTGAACCTCTCCGCTGGATGCATGGGGGTGAGCGTTTTGTTCTGAAGGCTTGCCATGTGTAGCCCAGCGGGTGTGTGCGATGCCGAGTTTGCTTTTTGGGCGATGCTCAATCATTCCATCTTCAAGCAAGCTAACTTTGCCTAGAGTTCTTAAGTTAAAAATATTGTCTTTTTGATGGAGAGCTATCCCAGCAGAATCATAGCCTCGGTATTCCATCTTGTGTAGGCCCTGAACTAACAGCTTGCCGACGTTGCGAGATGATGCAGCTCCTATAATTCCACACATATTATTTTTTGTTTTTTACCCAATCTTCTTTGATCACCTGTTTCCCTCGACCTACGGCCAAGGCCTCATCGGGCACGTCTTTGGTGATTGTAGAGCCTGCTCCCACATAGGCGCCTTTGCCAATATTAATTGGCGCTACTAATGAAGAATTTGTTCCAATAAAGCTATCTTCACCGATAGATGTTTGATGTTTGTTTGTCCCGTCGTAATTGCATGTGATGGTTCCAGCCCCGATATTTGTTTTGCTGCCTATGTCTGCATCGCCCAGATAAGCTAGATGATTGGCTTTAGCTCCGTCTCCAAGTTTAGTTTTTTTAGTCTCAACAAAATTACCAATTTTGGCATTATCACCTATTTCTGAGCCTTCTCTGAGACGGGCATAAGGGCCTATGTTGCAATTAGAACCCACTGTTGCAGATGAGAGGTGGCTGAAAGATTCAATAATGGTGTTATCCCCGATAGAAACGTCTTGCAGGACAACGTTTGATTTGATGGTAACGTTTTCCCCCAGGGCAACCTTGCCTTCAAATATTACATTTACATCAATGGAACAATCTTTGCCGGCCTCAACTTCACCCCGCACATCAACGCGATTAGCATCTAAGAGAGTGATCCCTTGTTCTAATAATTTTTTAGCGCTCATGTTTCTTAAAATTGATTCTAGTTCATGTAATTCATGCTTGTTGTTTGCCCCTAGTACTTCGGTGGGGTTAGCTTGAATACAATTTATTTTAACTCCTTTTGTAGAAAGTATCTCTACCAAGTCAGTAAGATAGTACTCATTAGCAGCATTTTGGTTATTAATTTCATCTAAAGCAGGTCTCAATAAGCTGCCATCAATCAATAAAATGCCAGTGAAGACCTCTTGAATTTGTCTTTGTTCGTCCGATGCGTCTTTTTCTTCAATGATTCTTAGTGCTAGATTTTCTTCATTGGTCATTATTCTTCCATAACCAGTTGGATCATCTAGTTTCATAGATAAGAGCGTGCAATTTTGTCCGGAATTAATAAGCGCTTCTATGGTCTCAGCTCTGATTAAAGGAACGTCTCCATATAAAACCAATACCTTTTCATCGACCTTGATCAAATGAGAGGCGGTTTTAATTGCATGTGCTGTTCCCAGCTGTTCGTTTTGATCTGCTGTCTGAATATTTTGATCAATGTCAGTTATATGTTCTTTTAAAAGATCTTTTTGATGCCCCACGACAATCGTTATATCTTTGCTGCAAGATTTAGCGGTTTTAATCACATGAGAAATAAGGGTTTGCCCGCCAAGAGGTTGCATAACCTTTGGCAAATTGGTGTTCATTCGAGTTCCTTTACCTGCTGCAAGGATAATAGTATGAATATTCAACGTAATGACGAATTAAGCTTAATACAAGTACCTTACTTGTTTTTTCTTAATTTTTGAATGGTTTTGATTCTGGCGGCTGCCTCGGCTAGTTGTGCTGCTGCTTTGGTGTAGTCAAGCTCTGACTCTTTGTCATGCATATTTTTTTCTGCAAGTTCTTGTGCCTTAATGGCTTCAGCCTCATCCATTGATTCTGCGCGTTCAGCTCTATCTGACAAGAAGGTTACTAAGTCAGGTTGTATTTCAATAAATCCACCTGAGCAAAAAAAAGTTTTTTCATCATCGCCGTTTTGGACTCTCACAGGGCCAGGCGCTAGACCAGTTAGAAGAGGTGTATGTCCAGGCGCAATACCTATCTCACCAAGAGAACCAGTTGCAAAAACCATAGTCCCTTCGCCAGAATAAATCTCTTCACTTGATGAAACTATGCTGACTTTAATGGTGGACATAAGTTATAAAGTTTTTGCTTTTTCTACAGCTTCTTCGATTGTTCCAACCATATAAAAAGCCTGTTCTGGAAGATCATCATAATCTCCCGCAAGGATGCCTTTAAATGATTTAATTGTGTCTTCGAGTTTTACGTATTTTCCTGGAGAGCCTGTAAAAACTTCTGCAACAGTGAATGGTTGAGAAAGAAATCTTTCAACCTTTCGGGCTCTTGCGACAGCTAGCTTATCTTCTTCAGATAATTCATCCATACCCAAAATAGCAATAATGTCTTTAAGCTCTTTGTATTTTTGAAGGACTCCTTGAACACCCTGAGCTACATTGTAATGCTCTTCTCCAACCACAAGAGGATCTAACTGCCTGCTGGTTGAGTCAAGCGGATCTACCGCGGGGTAAATTCCCAGCTCAGCAATTTGTCTTGAAAGCACAACCGTAGCATCCAAGTGAGCAAATGTAGTTGCTGGTGATGGATCTGTTAAATCATCAGCCGGAACATACACGGCTTGGATTGAGGTAATAGAGCCGTCTTTTGTTGAGGTGATTCTTTCTTGCAAAGCTCCCATTTCCTCAGCCAGTGTTGGCTGATATCCAACCGCTGATGGCATTCTTCCTAACAAGGCAGAAACCTCAACTCCAGCTAGAGTGTATCGATAAATGTTATCAATAAATAACAGCACGTCTCTTCCCTCATCCCTAAATTTTTCAGCCATTGTTAGTCCTGTTAAGGCAACTCTGAGTCTGTTTCCAGGAGGCTCATTCATTTGTCCGTAAACCATAGCTACTTTTGATTCGCTTGGTTTCTCAACATTCACAACTCCTGATTCTTGCATTTCATAATAGAAGTCGTTTCCTTCTCGGGTTCTTTCACCAACCCCCGCAAAAACTGAAAGTCCTGAGTGCTCTGTTGCAATGTTATTAATGAGCTCCATCATATTCACAGTCTTGCCAACACCTGCTCCGCCAAATAGACCAATTTTTCCTCCCTTAGCAAAAGGACATATCAAATCAATAACCTTGATACCAGTCTCAAGCAAGTCATCAGATAAAGATTGATCCATATAACTTGGTGGCTTTCTGTGAATAGGCATTTGTTCTTCAGCGCCAATGGGCCCACATTCATCAATGGGGTTGCCCAATACATCCATGATTCGACCCAGTGTCTTTTCACCCACCGGGACAGAAATAGGCGCGTTGGTTCTCTCGGCTGTCAGACCTCTTTTTAATCCCTCGGTTGTTCCCATGGCGATTGCTCGAACGATTCCATCGCCAAGCTGCTGTTGAACTTCAAGCACCGTGCCTGTATCTGAAATTTTAATAGCTTCATATACCTGTGGTATGTTGTTTTTTTCAAATTCAACATCGATAACCGCTCCGATAATTTGTGTTACTAAACCATTGCTCATTTCTTTCTCCTTAAACCGCAGCCGCTCCACCAACTATCTCAGATAATTCCTGAGTGATGGCTGCTTGTCTTACGTTGTTGTATAACAGTTCCAATTCTTTAATTAAATCGCCAGCATTTTCAGTGGCATTTTTCATAGCCAACATTTTTGCTGCTTGTTCACATGCACTATTTTCAATAACGGCATGATAAATTAGCGACTCAATGTACCTTGTCATTAAGCCCTCCAATAACTCTTGAGCCTCTGGCTCATAAATATAGTCCCAATGTGTTGCTGTAAGCTCATCTGTCTCCTCGGCCGGCAGGGGAATCAATTGCTCAACTTTTGGTTCTTGTGTCATTGTGTTTACAAAACCATTGCCACATAAATAAACTTGGTCAACTTCGCCATTTCTATGAAGATCTAAAACAGTTTTGGTAAGTCCAATTAATGCATCTGGGTCAGGCTTGTCTCCCAGTTTTTGAACATTAGCAACCACATCGCCGCCAACAGATTTAAAGAAACTTGCAGCCTTTAAACCAATTAAAGCAAAGTTTGATTCGATGCCTTTTGCTTTTAATTCTGCTGATTTGCTTATCACTTGTTTGAATAGGTTAATATTCAGACCCCCACACAAACCCTTGTCAGAACTCACAACCAAAAAGCATGCTTTTTTAGTTTCTCTATGTTCGTAGAATGGATGTGAATATTCAGAGCTTGAGTTAGCAATATGAGAGATTACTTCTTTGATTTTCTCAGAATAAGGCCTGCCAAGCTGCATTTCATTTTGTGTTTTTTTAATCTTGCTAGCCGCAACCATTTCCATAGCCGAAGTAATTTTTTGCGTGCTTTTAATGCTCGCAATCTGCTTTCTTACTTCTTTGGTGTTAGCCATTATTAATTAAATTAAAAAGTTTGGGTTTTTTTAAATTGCTCAACAATCTCAGTGAATTGTTTTTCAATATCATCATTCCAGTCGCCTGTATCATTGATGCTTTTTTCAAGATCAGCCTTTTCCGAGGTGAAGTAACCATGCAACGCCTCTTCAAAGCTGCCAATTTTTTCTACATCAACATCATCCATGTAACCCCTATCAGCTGCAAAAATGCTGAGGGATTGTTGAGCCACGCTCATGGGTGCATATTGTTTTTGTTTGATAAGCTCTGTGATTCTAATTCCTCTAGCTAACTGGGCTTTCGTAGCATCATCTAAGTCTGATGCAAACTGAGAGAAAGCCGCCAGCTCTCTATACTGGGCCAATGCTGTTCTTACTCCGCCACTTAGTTTTTTCATGATCTTAGTTTGAGCTGCACCACCCACCCTAGAAACAGATATGCCTGGATTAATAGCAGGCCTGATGCCTGAGTTAAACAAATCAGTTTCTAAGAAAATTTGGCCATCGGTAATTGAGATTACGTTTGTGGGAACAAAAGCTGATACATCGCCAGCTTGTGTTTCAATAATTGGAAGCGCGGTTAAAGATCCTGTTTTGCCTTTCACTTTTCCATTTGTAACTTTTTCTACGTAGTCTGCGTTTACTCTCGCTGCTCTTTCTAATAGTCTTGAGTGTAGATAAAAAACATCGCCTGGGTATGCCTCTCTTCCTGGAGGTCTTTTTAGAAGCAAAGAGACCTGTCTATATGCAACCGCTTGTTTGGAAAGATCATCATAAACAATTAATGCATCCTCTCCTTTATCTCTGAAGTATTCGCCCATTGAACAACCTGAATATGCAGAGAGGTATTGCATTGGTGCTGGATCAGAAGCAGAAGCTGAGACAACAATTGTATGCTCAAGGGCGCCGTGCTCCTCAAGTTTTTTAACTACATTTACTACTGTTGATTGTTTTTGCCCTATCGCAACATAAATACACTTAATCCCTGTGCCTTTTTGGTTAATGATTGCATCAACTGCAACAGCAGTTTTACCGGTTTGCCTGTCGCCAATAATAAGCTCTCTTTGACCTCGACCAATTGGAACCATGGCATCAACAGCCTTAAGACCAATTTGTACCGGTTGATCAACTGATTGTCTTGCAATAACACCTGGAGCTACAACCTCCACTGGGGCAGTTGACTCTGCTTTGATTTCACCTTTTCCATCAATTGGATTTCCCAAAGCGTCTACAACTCTTCCTAATAACTCTTCACCGACGGGTACTTCTAAAATTCTTCCTGTACAAACTGCTTTTTGGCCCTCAATCAAGCCTAAGTAGTCACCAAGAACCACAGCACCTACAGAATCTTGTTCAAGATTAAGAGCCAGCCCAAGAACTCCGTTTTCGAACTCTATCAGCTCACCGTACATAACATCGCCCATGCCGTGAATTCGAACGATCCCGTCTGAAACACTCACAATAATGCCTTCGTTTTTTCTTTCCGCTGAAAGATCAAGACCTGAAATTTTTTCCTTTAAAACGCTGGAAATTTCTGATGGGTTTAATTGGCTCATTTTTTCACCTTAAAAATTTAATTGGTTGACTAATTTTTTGACCTTTCCCCTAATGGAAAGATCCAGAGTTTCATCTCCGATTTTAATAGATAGACCGCCCATGATTGACGGATCTTCTGAAAATTCTATGTTGGAACCCTCTCCATGTTCTGAGAGAAGTTTCTCGATAATCATGTTTTTATTGTCTTCAGAGGGTTGATTTGCAACATTAACAACTATGGAACTTGTG
>Ga0213863_10001523_pt1 | contig 16771 bp, 11 predicted proteins | sample PICome_8_FD_160128 | JGI IMG/M metagenome (GOLD analysis project Ga0213863, IMG submission 160128) | Coastal seawater microbial communities near Pivers Island, North Carolina, United States - PICO497 | ecosystem: Environmental > Aquatic > Marine > Coastal | place: USA: North Carolina... | reverse complement strand
CGCTGAAGCGCCCCCCTGGGAGGTCTGCTCCGTCCCCTCGGGGCCGCCCAGGGCGGCCCAGGCTGCCCGCGGGAGGTCGCCGCCGCGCATCACCTCGTCTCTCCCCCGCCCTTCCAGCCGGCGATCGCGACACAGATCTCGTCCTGCATGGGCTTCCACGCCGCGGTGTTCACGCCGTCCACGAGGGGATAGCCCACGAGAATCGAGAAGACCACCTCGGCGCCCCCCACGGTCTCCGCCACGCCGGAGAGCCCACTGGCCCCCTTCACCCAGCCGGTCTTGGCCCGCACCCGCCCCTCCGCGACCGTCCCGCGCATGCGGCTGACCAGCTTCCCAGAGCGGCCGGCCACTGGCAGCGAGTTGAGGATCGCTCCGCGCATCTCTCCCCCCTGGTGGATCACCGCCGCCACCAGCGCCGACAGCTGCTGGGTCGTGGCACGGTTCGCCTTGGACAGTCCCGAGCCGTCCACCTGCACCAGCGGCCGCACGTTGAGCCCCAGCCGCTGCAGCGCCTCGCGCACCGCCTTCGCCCCAGCCTCCCGGGTACCTGCGCCGCTCACGGACGCCCCAGTCGCGAGGAAGAGCTGATCGGCCACGGCATTGTTCGAGTCGAGCAGGATGGCCTCCATGACCGACGAGATCGGCGTTCGTATGGTGTGCACGAGCCGAGCGCCCTCAACGGACACTCCCTCCGCTCGCCGGAACCCGCCCGAGACCTCGATCCCGCGGCGGGCGAGGCCTCCCACCAGCGCGTGGCCGAAGAGCTCCACCGGGTCGGGGTGACTGAATTCGGCCGTGTACGGTCGCGCGTCGGCGCGGATCTTGCCCCTCACGGTGACACCGCTCGCGTTGGCTCCGACGTTGACGACCACGCGCTTCCCAGAGGTCTGAACGGTCCCCTTGCGCGTCAGGCCGTGATCGCGGGGCCTGAGCACAACGCTGGCCCGCTCTCCCTCACTGGTGGGGGTCACCGTCGCACGAAAGCACCCGGCGTTGGCCGTGAAGCCTGCCGCGAGGGCGCAATAATCTCGCCAGTACTGCTCCTTCGCAGGCCACCTGGGGCCCGGACCAGGCTTCAGCCAGCCGCCCTCGTCCAGCACAAGCGCCCCGGCCACGCGCTGGATCCCTGCCCCGATCAGCGCTTCCGCGAGGGGGTCCAGCCATGGGTCGAGCGCCCCGTCCCCGTCCCGTCGGTGAAGGGGATCGCCCCCCGCCACTACCACGAGGTCCCCCTCCAGCACGCCGCCCCCGATCTCCCCGACCGCCAGGAATGGGGTCACGAACGCGCCATCGGCGCCAAGCACCGCGAGCCCAGCCGCGGCGGTCATGAGCTTGAGGTTGGAGGCCGGGACCAGCGGGTGCTCGGCGAGTCGCTGCACGAGGATCCTGCCCGTACTCGCGTCGATCGCCATGACCGACACCGTCGTATTCGCCCCGTGCACCTTGCCCTTGGTGGCCTTTCGCGCCCGGTCGAGGGCCTTGGCAACAGCACTCTCCACCGCGCGAGTCAGCCCATCATCAAGCGCAACGGCGTCGTCTCCAGCTTGACCGCCGCCGGCTTCGTCCGCCGTGGGCGACTCCGCGAAGCGCCCGACGGCCTCACCGCCCAGCTCCGGGGCAGGCGTCCGCGAGGGGTCGGCGCTGCTCCCCGTTCCTGGGGTCCCGGCTTCCCGGCTCGGGCCCTCCGCGTCCAGGGGCGGTCGCGGAGTGAGCGTGTCGAAGGAGACCGGATCCAGGTCGCCCAGATTCCCCCCTCCGGTGGCAGCAGGGTCCGGAGTCGGTGCAGTACCGGGCGACTGGTCTGCGCAGCCACAGAGGGCCAGCGACGCAGCGAGGAACAGGTCATGAAGACGCATCGGGCGCGCAGTGTGCCGAACCTCGCCCCGGGAGTCGCCCATCAAGCGCCGTGGGGCATCAGCTCGGACCAATCTCCCGATGGGCTGGGAGCCTCAGCGGCATCGCTTCAGCCACCTGGTCACGGCCAAGTGATCCAGCCACGTCGCCCCAGCGACAGAGACTCCAGCCGCAGAGGCTCAATCCTCCAGGCCCGTCGCCGGCAGGGGCCCGCGACGGCTGGGGAGGTGACCTTCAAAGGAAGCCCCGCAGCCATCAGAGCTGGGCGCCATCGATCAGCTCAAGCGCCGTCACCAACGCCTCCAGCTGAAGCGCCTCGCGCCTCGCCGAGGGCCCCAGGCCCGCCTGGTCAGGCGGTGCCAGCTGGATCAAATGGTCCGGCTCCAGACCCCGGGCCTGAAAGTGCTCGCAGGGCTCGAGCATGCCGCCAGCGCCCCCGACCTTGAAGAGCGACCCGTCCGGCCCGCGGAGGGCCGTGACCGCCAGCTCCGCGCCCACGGTCCGCTCCCCCACGAGCCGCGCCCCCCCGATGGCCCTCATCGAACAGGCGAGGATCTCACCGGAGCTGGCGGTGCCTTGATCCACGAGCACGAGCAAGTTGCGGGGGAGCACACAGGGAACCTCGACGCGCACCTGCTGCGCCGACCATCGCTCCAGGATCGGAATGAACCCCCAGCGGGTTCCCTCGCGCACGGCCCGAACCTCATGGGGGATCAACGGGAACTCCTCCGGCAAGAAGAAGCTGAGCATCGTCCCCAGATCCAACCACCTGCCCCCGTGATTCTGGGTCAGGTCCACCACCCAGTCCTCGTAGGGCCCGAGCTCCTCCATCACGGCCCGCAGCCGCTCGAGCAGCTGCTCGTCCCGCTCGGCCGGGACGGCTCCACCGGGCCAGTCGGTTCGCTCGAAGTCCCCCATCCGCAGGTACCCGACCCGACGCCCGCCGGGTGAGGTCAGGACCTTCGCCTCGAGACCGTACTCGCGCGCCAGCGCCCCCTCGACGCCCCCGACGGGCGCGGCGGACCTCAGGATCTGCCGTCGCCGGAGGCGCTGCGCCTCGGCCTCGACGTTGACGGACCAGGCGCGGCGCGGCAAGGGCACCTCCGGGTCGAGGATCCGGGCCAGCCGCCGCGGTCCAAACGGTCCCTCGTACTCGTCCTTGTCGGGCTCCCATACTCTCCCCGCGTTCCGAAACAACCCGAGGGTGACGCCCTCGCCGTCCAGCGTCCCCGACACCTGGACGCATGACCCCAGCGCCCCATCAAGCAGCAGCATGGCGCCGTGGGGGGACCTCACCGAGACACCTTCCACCGTATCGAGGGTCATCCAGCGCATGGGAGCGCCGGAACCGGCTCGAGAGGTGGCGCTCCGGGCCAGCAGGCGAGCGCTCGCTGCTCGCTCCCCCGCCGCCACCTTGTCCCCGATCCCGTCCAGCCACCCATCGAGCGCCTCCGCGAGTCCTGCCGGGGTCCGAACGGACTCGGCGGGGAGCGCCAGCCAGACCTCCCCATCGGCGACCGTCACCGCGCAGCGCTCTGGCGTCGCCAACGGTCCGCTCCAGAATCGCTCCGAGGCGACAAGGGAGGCGTGCGGGTCGTCAAGGTCCGCGGCCATGCGGCGGAGCACTCCATAGAAGTCCTCGGGACTGGACGCGGCGATGGCCTCCGCGCGATGGTCCTCTCGCAGCGCCGTCAGGGTCGTCTCCGACGACGACATGCCCCCGAACTCATCCTCGATGAAGTCGAGATAGGCGTCCACGGTGGCCGAGCGAAGACGGTCATCGAGGACGCCCTCGTCCAGGGATCGACAGGAGCCAAGGACGAGCAGGGTGAGCAGGAGACTCAACCCGGCGCAGGCGACGGGTCGCCTGCGTTCAAGGGGCGGCGCCGACGGCGCCCTGCCAGGCGCGTCAGCCCGGTCAGCCCGCGGCATAGCCGGCCGGGTGCTCCGAATGGAAGGCCCACGCGTCCCGGATGACATCGCGGACGTCTCCCCTCGCGGGGCGCCAGCCGAGGACATCGAACGCCCGCGACCCGCCCGCGACCAGCATGGCTGGATCCCCCTCACGCCGCGCCACGATCTCCGCCGGGATTTCGTGGCCCGTGATCTCGCGCGCGGCCTCGATGATCTCCATCACGGTGAAGCCGTTGCCCGTGCCGAGGTGACACTCGAGATCACCCCGTCCAGCCTGCAGGTGAGACAGCGCCCGCAGGTGCGCGTCCCCAAGGTCGTCCACGTGGATGTAGTCCCGGATGCAGGTGCCGTCGCGGGTCTCGTAGTCGTCTCCGAAGACCATGATCTTCTCCCGCTGGCCGAGCGCGACCTCGAGGACCAGGGGAATCAGGTGCGTCTCAGGGCTATGGTCCTCCCCGATCCCGCCTGCGGTTGCTGCCCCCGCCGCATTGAAGTAGCGCAGGGCGGCATAGCGCATGCCGTAGGCCCGGGAGTAGTCCCGCATCATGTGCTCCATGTGGAGCTTGGTGCGGCCGTAGGGGTTGATCGGGTCCTGGGGGTGATCGTCCGGGATGGGCACCTCCCGGGGCTCGCCGTAGGTGGCGCAGGTGGAAGAGAAGACGATGTCGGTCACGCCTGCTGACCGCATCTCCTCGAGCAGGTTCCAGGTGTAGTGCACGTTCTCCCGGTAGTAGATCGCCGGGTCCGTCACCGACTCCCCCACGTAGCACTTGGCGGCGAAGTGGATCACCGCCGAGGGCCGGTGGGCCTCGAGCGCTGCGGCGATCGCCTCACGGTCCCCGAGGCTGCCCACCACCAGAGGCGCGCTGATGGCCTCCGCGTGCCCGGTCGAGAGGTCATCGAAGACCGAGACCTCCACCCCGCGCCGCTGAAGCAGCGCGACGCAGTGACTGCCGATGTAGCCAGCGCCTCCGACGACGAGGACAGGGCCCTTGGGCTGGGTGAGATTGACCGCGCTGGTTTCGGGAGTCATGACGAATAGAGCCTACCCCCCGCGACGGCCAGATCCTTCCAGAACCCAGGCCATGACTTGCGGACGCAGCCCGGTTCGAGGCACACGATTCGCGCCTCAAAGAGGGAGAGGAGGGCCCCGAAGAACACCATCCTGTGATCGCCCTCGGGGTTCAGTTGAAGCGCCTCCCTCCGCCCTCCCGGCGCGGGCGGCTCATCGCTGATCGTGAGCGACGCGCTTCCCTGCTCGACCCCGAGCCCGAGCGCACGCAGCCCGGTCGCGAGGACCGAGATCCGGTCGCACTCCTTACCCGGGAGGGTCTCGAGTCCAGTCAACGCAGAGCCGCCGAGACCGCGAAGGGCCACAAAGGCCGCGACCGCCGCGAGCACGGGTGCGAGGTCGGGGAACGGCCCGCAGTCGATCCGCGCCCCGCGACTCGGTGTCCCCGTCGCCACCAGGCGATCGCGCCCGCTGCCCTCGACGGAGCACCCGAACGCCTGGAGACAGGGGACGATGGCCACATCCGGCTGCAGCGAGCCCGTCCCGATCCCATCAACCCAGGTCCTCTCCCCACCCGTGAGCACGCCAGCGGCGAGGGCCACCGCAGCCGCGCTCGCGTCCGGCTCACCGGCGAAGGGCGACGCGGGCGCGGTCAGGGGCCCGCGGATGGTGAAGAGTGTCCCGGCCTCCCCAGCGGTGTCCGAAGCCAGCGCCTCGGCCCGAACAGAGCCCCCGAACCGGCCCAGGACCCCGACCGTCATGTCCACGTAACCACGGCTGGGGATCGGCCCAAGCACCCGCAGCCGGCGCTCGCCCGCGTGGGACGCCATGGCCAGCAGGAGCCCGCTGACCTCCTGGCTGGAGACAGGGTGACGCAGCTCCACGGAGTCCCGCGGCGTCGCGGCGGTGAAGAGGGCCGGCCAGCGATCCGGGGCGCCCGCGGGCTCGACCCCGGCACCCGCCCCGCGCAGGGCTTCAAACAGCGGCCCGCTCGACCGCGAGCTCAGGGTCCCCGCGGGCACAACCTCGGAGCCGCTGCCCTCGGGACGCGCCAGGGCTCCGAGGGCCGAGAACAGTCGAGCGCAGGTCCCTGACTCTCCGGGCTCCAACCGGGCCCATGGCCTGGCGGCGCCCTCCGGCGAGGGCGGATCGCCCACGATCTGGCCCTCACCACCGCTTCGCAGCAGCGCCGCTGCCAGGGGATCGTCCGGTCGTTGTCCTCCGGGGAAGCGCGCGCCAAGGGCCCTCGCGCAGCGCAGGGCCCCGACCACATCGTCCGACGACGGCAGGCCTCCGAGCCGGGTGAGGCCCCTTGCCACCGAGGCCGCTGCGAGGATCCTCTGCGCCATCGACTTCGAGCCGGGCACCCGCACGGGCCCCGCGATGACAGACCCCTCGAGGAAGCCCGCAGCGCGGGCGAGGAGCGGGTCAGTGCGGTCAGGGTTCAAGGTGCGATAGAGGGGGGCCTGAGTGCCCAAGGCTAACGTTCCCGGACCCGGGATTCGCGGTCCGGCTCCGCCTTGCCTATCGTTCTCCCCATGACTGACGTCTATCTGGGCCGTGAGGACCGGCCAACGGGCCTCGAGCAGATCGCCTCGGGCAAGGTGCGAGACATCTATGGCCTCGATCCTGACCATCTGCTCTTCGTGACCACGGACCGCGTCTCCGCCTTTGATGTGGTGATGGACGAGGGCGTCCCCATGAAGGGCAAGGTGCTCACCGCCATCGCGGCCCACTGGTTCGAGCGGACCCGTGACCTGACGCCAAACCACCTCGTGAGCACCTGCGTGGATGACGCCGAGGGGCTCGACGAGTCCTGGAAGGAGCGGCTGCGCGGTCGCGTCATGATCGTGCGCCGCGCCAAGCCAGACCCCATCGAGTGGGTCGTGCGTGGGCATATCGCGGGGTCGGGCTGGAAGGAGTACCGGCAGTCCCAGACGATCTGTGGCATCCCGCTGCCTGCCGGCCTCTCCCTTGCCGAGGAGCTGCCAGAGCCGATCGTGACCCCCACCACGAAGCACGAGGCCCACGACCGACCGCTGACCCCCGACCAGGCCCGGGACCTCGTGGGTGAGGATCGATGGGAGCACGGCAAGGCCCTCTGCCTCGCGCTCTTCGAGCGGGGCCGCCAGCAGCTCGCGCCGCTCGGCCTCCGCCTCGCGGACACCAAGTTCGAGCTTGGCGTTCGGGACGATGAGCCCCTCTTGATCGACGAGGCCCTGACCCCTGACTCCTCACGCATGTGGGACGAGGGCGACTACCGGGTGGGGATCAGCCCGCCCAGCTTCGACAAGCAGATCCTTCGGGACTGGCTCGAGACCCTCGACTGGGACAAGGAGTACCCCGCGCCACCGCTCGACCCCACCATCGTGGCGCGCGTAACGGCCCGCTACCTCGAGGTGTGCGAGCGAATCACCGGAGAAGAGCTCGTCCCCGCCTGAGAAGCCACCGCGGCGGCTCGGAGGCCCAGGAGAGCGTTCAGCAGAGCGTTCATCAGAGGGTTCAAAAGGGCTTTCAGCAGGGATCCCAGCAGGAGACCGGCTCGAAGACCCGTCCGAAGGCCGCCCGCTGCCGGGTGCCCCATTCGCCCGTGGCCACCTGTGCCCACCCATGGCCACCCGCAAGCCGAGCGAGGTCAAGACCGGGCCCCCCCCTCCGGGGCAGGGGCCCGTCCAACGGGATAGGCTCTGTCTATGAACGCCAAGATCGAACTCCCCTTCGAGACCCTCTCGTGGATCGGCAACCTGGACGGTCACGTCCAGATGCTCGAGCAGACCCGGCTCCCGCTCGAGGAGGTGCAGCTCGAGGTCAGGACGGTCTCGGAGATGGTGGACGCCATCTACCGGCTCGCCGTTCGAGGGGCCCCTGCCATCGGCGTCGCCGCTGGCTACGGGATGGTGCTGGGCATCCGCTCCGCTGGTCCGGGCGAGGTCCTCGAGGTCGCCCGCGCGACCAAGAGCACCCTCGACGCCTCGAGGCCGACCGCGGTCAACCTCAGCTGGGCCACCGCTCGGATTCTCAGGCACCTCGAGGGCCTGGAGGGCGCCGATGACGCGGCCCTCAAGCAGGCCACGCTCGACGAGGCCCGCGCCATCCAGGAGGGTGACGAGGACACCTGCCGGCGGATGGGCGAGCACGGCGCGACCCTGATCCAGGACGGCTGGACACTGCTCACCCACTGCAACGCAGGGGCCCTCGCGACGGCCGGAATGGGGACGGCCCTCGCGCCGATCTACACCGCCCATGCGCAAGGCAAGCGGGTGGCCGTCTTTGCCGACGAGACGCGCCCGCTCCTTCAAGGGGCGCGGATCACGTCCTGGGAGCTCATGAAGGCCGGGGTCGAGGTCCGGCTGATCACCGACGGCATGGCCGCGCGAGTGATGGGCGAAGGGAAGATTGACGCGGTCTTCGTCGGCTCCGACCGGATCGCCCGCAACGGGGATGTGTGCAACAAGATCGGCACCTACGGGGTGGCGATCTCGGCCCACCACCACAACGTCCCCTTCCACGTGGTCGCGCCACTCTCCACCGTCGACCCCTCGCTCGCCAGCGGCGACCTGATTCCCATCGAGGAGCGGCCCGCCGAGGAGATCACGGAGGGGTTCGGCAACCGCACCGCCCCAAGGGACGTCCAGGTCTACGCGCCCGCGTTCGACGTGACCCCGGCCGCGCTGGTGACCTCCATCATCACCGAGGTCGGCATCGTCGAAGCACCGGACACCGCGAAGATGGAGCGCGCGCTCAGGGAGGGCGGCGTTTCCTTCTGAGGCATCAGCAGGCCCGCAGCGAGAGCGACGCAGGCCCTGGACGCAGCCGCCTCACCCTCACGCCAGACCTCCTCAAGCGGACGGGCCGGGAAGTTCGAAAGGAGTCACGGGAGCGCCCGAGCAGCGGCGCCCGTCCCCGTGCCCTCGATCCAGCCCGCCTATGAGCCCCAAGAAAGACGACCCCGCCGGCGACACGCCCACCAAGGCCACGAAGCCCGCGACCAGCAAGCCGGATCAGATGGAGCCCGAGGTCCTGGAGTTCATCCAGGCCATCGACGACTACAAGCGCATCCACGGTCGCCCGTTTCCCTCCTGGACCGAGGTCCTCGAGATCATCCGGAACCTCGGCTACGAGCGCTCCGAAGCGTGAGCGCCGCCTAGGCGTAGATCGGCCTGCGGGAGGTCAGCTCCGCCACCGCGCCCGCGACTCGCTTGATCGTCGCCTCATCCTCGGGTGCCCTCAGGATCTCCCCGATCCAGCCCGCGAGGTGACCCATGTCCGTCACGTCAAGCCCCCGGGTGGTGATCGCGGCGGTCCCCAGCCGCACCCCGGAGGCCTCCATGGGAGGACGCTCGTCAAACGGGATGAGGTTCTTGTTGCAGGTGATGTCGACGCGGTGGAGCGCGTCCTCCGCCGCGGCACCGGAGAGCCCAACGCTGCCGACGTCCACGAGCATCACGTGGTTGTCGGTGCCCCCCGGGGCGATCCGGATCCCCGCCTCTACGAGCCCGTCCGCGAGGGCCGAGGCGTTCGCCACCACCTGCGCGGCGTAGGCCTTGAAGGAGTCCTGCTGGGCCTCCCGGAAGGCGATGGCCTTGGCCGCGATCACGTGCATGAGCGGCCCCCCCTGCCCGCCAGGGAAGAGCGCGCTGTTGATCTTCACGATGCGCTCCTTGGGGCACAAGATCATGCCCCCGCGCGGCCCGCGCAGCGTCTTGTGGGTGGTGAGGGTGACCACGTCCGCGTGGGGGACGGGGCTCGCGTGCGCGCCCCCCGCCACGAGCCCGGCGATGTGCGCCATGTCCACCATGAACAGCGCGTCCACCTCGCGGGCGATGTCGGCGAAGGCGGCGAAGTCGATGGGGCGCGAGTACGCCGACGCGCCGGCGATGACGAGCTTCGGCCGGAGCGCGAGCGCCTGCTCCCGAATCTTGTCCAGGTCGAGCCGCTCGGTGTCCGGCTCCACCCCGTAGCTGTGGAAGTCGTAGAAGACGCCGCTGAAGTTCTTGGTGTGCCCGTGCGAGAGGTGCCCGCCGTGATCCAGTGACATGGCGAGGACCTTGTCACCAGGGTCCAGCATGGACATGAACGCCGCCATGTTGGCCTGGGTGCCGCTGTGTGGCTGCACGTTGGCGCGCTCCGAGCCGAAGAGTTCTCGGGCACGGTTGCGGGCCAGGTCCTCGACCTCGTCGACAAAATCGCAGCCGCCGTAGTAACGCCGGCCGGGATAGCCCTCCGCGTACTTGTTGGTCAGCGCGGTCCCCATGGCGGCCATCACCTCCTCCGAGGCGTGGTTCTCGGAGGCGATCAGCTCCAGCTGCTGCTCCTGACGATCTTCCTCCCGGGCGATGGAGGCCCACACGGCGTCGTCGGTCTTCGTGGTGTTCGGGGCGGGGCTTTGGAGAGTCATCGGCGCAGGAGTGGGTTGAGGGCGAGCGCGCAGCATAGGCCCGGCTGGCAGGCGATTCCTCCCCGATCTCGGCGATGCGACCGACACGGGGCGTGCATCCTCAAATTGCGCAGGGCGCTCGGTCGCAGGGCGACCGAGCGCCCTGCGTGAGCACCGAGGGCCGCGCAGCGACCTCAGCCGCCGAGGGGTTCTCCCTGCGCGTCGTACTCGTCCAGGGGATCCACCACGACCACCCCGTCCTGGGCCGCGGGCTGCGGCGCGGTGTCAGCCGCCCAGGCCGCGGCCTGAGCCACGCCCGCCTCATCCAAGCCGTTGGCCCTGCGGTCCGCTGTGTAAACACCCGAGAGGTCGGCCACCAGCTGCCCCGCTTGGTCCCAGAAGGCCCAAGGGCCCTCCCGGAGGCCGTTCATGGAGACGCCGATCTGCTTGCGCCGGCCATTCGGCCACCACTCCTGCTGCAGACCGTTGGAGACCTGGCCCTCGACCACGCTGATCACCTTCGGTGATCCGTCCTCGAACCACTGCCGCAGGACTCCCGTGCGCTGGCCAGACTCGTGAGAGACCATCATGAACAGCTGGCCGTTGGGGTGCCACTCGCGGACCACCCCAGTGACCTTGCCCGCCTCCCAGCTCGTGATCAGATGGCGGCTCCCATCGTTGTGCCAGTGCCGCCCCTCCCCGACCTGGGCGCCGTTCTCCCAGATCTTCTCGTACATAGGCTGCCCGCTGGGCCACCAAGCACGCTCCGTGCCGTGTTGCTTACCCGCCACGAAGGGAAGGACATGGGCATCGGAGCCATCCTCGTGCCACCCCGTCATGGAGAGGACCTCGCCGTCGTCTGAGTGCTCCCCCGATCGAAGCAGCTGACCGCTCGGGCTGAACCCCTGATGGAGCCCAACCGGCTTGCCGCCGACGTACTCGCCCGTGACATAGACCTCACCGTTTGCATGCCAGCGCACGTGGAGGCCGACCGCCTCACCGTCCACGAACGAACCCTTGAAGGACTCCTTGCCGCCCTCGTGCCACTCCGCCCAGTCTCCGACCTTTTCGCCGCCCTGGTACTGGCCCTGCAGCTTCTTGTCGCCGTTGGGGAACCAGGCCTGGGTCGGGCCGGTCAGCGCGCCGTCTGAGTACTGGTAGCGGGCGGCCTCGAGGTCGTTGTTGTGGTACTCGACCCACTCCCCGATCTCCCGGCCCTGGGCGTCGTACTGGCCCTTCTTCTGGACCTTCCCGGAGGCGTCCCACCAGGTCCGCGGCCCCACAAACTGGCCGTAGAGGGTGGTGCCTTCGGATTTCTTGGCCCGCTTCAGCTGCGGATTGTGCCACTCGACCACGACGGTGGCCTCGGAAGTGCTGACCTCCTCACCCCCTGAACAGGCGCCCAGGAGGGCCCCCGTGAGGGCCCCCGTGAGGGCAATGCCGGTCCATACGCCGGTGCGGAGGGGTGAGATCGAGGCGAGTGCGGAACGCTTCATGCCCGAATTCTAGCCCGCCGGAGGGCTCGTCAGAAGCAGTTGCCCCCAGTGTCCCGACATCGACCAGGATCCGGCGCCCGACGCTTCGCCACCAATACCCCTCGCCTCCCTGAGCTCGCCCGGCCGAAGTCGCCATGCAGCCGCAGAGACCACTCCGCCTCAGTGGCCCTCCCGCCGCTGGGGGCCGCCGGCTGCTTCGTGCTCACCCGGAAGGGTCCATCGCGTACGGAGCCGGTGGGGCTATGCTCCCACGAGTCATGATCCAGCCCCAAACCCAAGGTCAAATGGCCCCTGACGCCCACCCTTCACGCACCCCGTCGATCACCACCGCGGCCGTCCTCCTCGGGCTCCTTGGCCTCGCCAGCTGCGGCGAGCCCCAGCCGGCGCCGCGTCCCAACGTGATCCTGATCACCCTCGACACGGTCCGGGCGGACTTCCTGTCGTGCTACGGGTCCACCAGCGGGGCGACGCCGGCGGTCGACCAGCTCGCCGCGGCGGGGACGCTCTTCGAGGACGCTGCCAGCTCTTCGGGGCTCACCCCGGCGTCACACGCCACGATCCTCACCGGCAACTTTCAGTACAACCATGGCCTCAGGGTCCTCGCGGCGGAGAGCGGGTTCAAGCTCGACCCCGACAACGAGACCCTGACCACGGCCTTCAAGGCCGCCGGCTACCGGACGGCCGCGATCCACAGCGCGTTCCCGGTCTCGGCCTTCTTCGGCTTCGACGAGGGCTTCGACGAGTTCGAGTCCTTTGACGCGACCCTTAAGAAGAAGAAGAACGACACCAAGGTGGGCTGGGACGTTCGGAGCTATCAACGGCGATCCGACGAGACAACCCGCATGGCCACGGAGTGGCTGAAGGGGGCCGCCGGGGGCGACCAGCCGTTCTTCCTATGGCTCCACTACTGGGACCCCCATGACCCGGTGAAGCTCCCCGACGCGGAGGACTTCGAGCGGCTCCGCTATGACCCAGGTACGGGCGAGCTTCAGGACCAGCAAACCCTGGAGTACGCCGTGGAGGTTCGTTATCAGGACGGGAACCTCAAGACGCTGCTGGACGTCATCGACGAGACCGGCCTCGCGGACGACACCCTCGTCGCCCTGACCGCCGATCACGGCCAGGGGCTCACCGATGGCATGCGCAAGCATCGCTGGGGCATGCACCGCATGCTGTACCGCGAGCAGACGCACGTCCCTTTCATTGTCCGCGGCCCGGGCATTCCGGCAGGCGCAAGAGTTGCGGACCAGGTCAGGACCGCGGACCTGGCTCCGACGCTGCTCGACTACGCCGGCCTGAGCCCGTTCACCGATCCGGTGGACGGCGTCAGCCTCCGGCCCTGGATCGAGGGCGAAGGCGCAGGCGACCTCACCGCCTATGGGGAGCAGATCAACGGCTACGACCACAACGCAGGGATGCGCAAGTTCCGCCCCGACGCCGCGTTCCTCTATATGGTCTCCGACGGGGAGTGGAAGCTCATCTACAAGCCCCACATGCCGTCCGCCAGCGAGCTGTTCCACGTGGGCATCGACCCCCTCGAGGAACGCAACGTGATCGCCACCAACCCCGAGATCGTGAAGGTCCTGCTCGCGGATCTTGCGGAGCGAAACCCATGGGTGACCGCGCCGTTCCCTGTCACGGCCACCGGCGCCGGCGGGGCCATCGCAGGCCCGGACCTGAGCGTGCTCGGCTACTCCGCCGCCGAGGTGGAGGGCAGCGGTGACTGGTGGTGGACCTGCCCTGAGCACACCGACGTCCACGCAGAGCGCAGGGGCCGCTGCGAGGTCGACGGCTGCGAGCGAATCATGATCTCCATGGGTCGCTGGTCGGATTAGCCCCCAGGAGATCCAAGGCGCCAGCCGCTTCGTCGCCCTCCCTCGCTTCAGCCCGCCCTCACCAACCAACACGCCGCCTCCCACGCACGCCATGAAGCCCCTGCTCAAGTTCCTCCTCAAGCCCCTCGTCATCGTGGGCCTCGGGGTGATCGCCCTGATCGCTGCCGGTATCGTCACCGTCCCACCCGCAGCCAAGGCAGCGGTCGAGAAGGGCTCAGCGTTCGCCTTCGGCGTCCCTGCCACCCTGGGGTCCATCAAGGCCTCACCCGGCCTGACCACGACGACGCTCGGCTTCTCCGACTACGAGATCCAGAGCCCGGAGGGCTTCGAGGCGCCGCTGCTCACGTTCGGACGCTTCGAGGTCGGCGTCGGGACACGCTCCCTGGTCGGCCCGGTCAAGGACCTGGGCGTCCTCGAGATCCAGGACGTCGAGCTGACGATCCTCCAGAACGGACTGCGGAGCAACCTCGCCCCCGTGATCGAGCAGGTCCGCAGCCTCGCGCAGAGGTCCAACGAGGCCGCGCAAGGCAAAGGCGCGTCGGATTCAACGGCCGAGGCTGAGGTGGCCGGAGGCCCCGGGCCGCGCATCCGCGTGGGACGGGTCAAGATCAGCGGGATTCGAGCGCGCCTCAAGGTGGACGGGATTCCAGGGGTGAAGCCGGTGGACGAAGCCGTGGAGCTCCCGGCGCTCGAGCGCGACTGGACCGACGCGTCGGGTGAGGACGGGTTCACGGTGGCCGACCTGGGAGCGCGCCTCCTGGAGGACATCGAGATCAGCGCCATCGACGGCCTACGGGGCCAGGTCCCCGATGAGGTCATCGAGCTCGTGGAGAAGGGCCTCCAGGGTGGCATGGACCAGATCTTGGACCAGGCGACAAAGTCCCTGGAAGGGGAGCTTGGAGAGCAGGCTGGCGAGCTACTCGATCTGGGCAAGGGCCTGCTCGGCGGGCGCTAGACCGCGCCCGGTAGCGGCGCCGGCTCAGGATCACCATCAGCGCCGTAGTCGCCAAGCAACCAAACCTGCCGCCGGTAGTTCCGGATGTCCAGCAGGGTCAACGACTGCGTGGCACGCAGCGCGACCACCTGCTCGGTCGTCCGCGATGGGTGCCGGAGCGCCGACGCGAGCCGCTCCTCGGCCGCCAGGCGCTCGGGGCTCCCGGTCCCCGAGAGCGCGCTCACAAGGCAAGCTCGGGCCCCGTCGACGTCCGCCGCCACCACCCGCCACGCCGTCCGGCGAAGCCGTCTCCGCGCCTGACGTCGCCGCCAAGCGAGGTCCGAGGCCTCCGGCGACGCCCCGTCAGCCGGTGAGCGGTCCAGCCGCTCCCCGGGGCCCTGGGGCAGCGCGCCCCCCGCCAGCGCAGCCCTCGTCACACGCTGCTCTCCCCCGCTCGTCCACCAGCGCTGGAACGCCAGCCGGAGTCGGAGGCGAGGTCGAGCCGAGGGACGCTTGGCCCCGTGCAGCAGCGCGTCCACCACCGTGTCCACCAGCACCTCCTCTCCGAACAGCGCGGAGCGAACTCCATCCGCATCCGAGAGCACGTACAGGTAGAGGCACCGCAGGCTCTCGGCGTCCACCGTGGGATCCACCCCCAGCCGCGCAGCGAGCCTGTCCTTGAGCCCACCAAGCAGCGACGCCTCGAGACGGGCGACGTCCCGGCCGGCCCGTCGGCGCAGGCTTCGCAGCAGCCGAATCGACGTCGGGTCGGCCCCCAGGAACCGGGCGTCGGCGAGCGCCGCGGAGGGCTGCGCGCGCCAGGGAACGCCCGCCCCCGCCAGGCCCGCGCTCGATTCCGCTGCGCCCATGGAATCCGACGATGCTGCCGGGAGCGTCACCCCGTGGTACTCCGGGTCGAGGATCGCCCGCAGCTCCATCGCTGCAACGGCCGCGGGGCCCCGCATACGCTGGATTTTCCGCGCTGCCACGTCGAAGCCAGCCTCGTGATCGGGGCCAGACTCAAGGGCCACGCCTGGACGGCGGATCACTCGCACGGCCTTGATCAGGCGCCCGAAGCCTGCAGCGAGGAGCCGCGACATGACCAGCCCGAGGCGCAGAGGGAGCACCACGACCCTCCCACCCTGCAGCCAGTCCTCGTAGAGGCTGCGGAGGTTCAGGACCCGGGACTCCAGCGGCAGCAGATGAAGGGGGTAGGTCCCGAACACAGAGCGCACGAGCGCCCTGCGATCGCGCCGCATCTTGTCGGCAACCGCCGTGCCGAAGCGCCGCTCGATCTCCCCGTCACGGCCAGCGTGAGCGTCCAGGAAATGCAGCACGGTGAAGGCCGTCGTCAGCTCCCCCGCACGAAGCTCCAGCCGGCGCTTTCCGCCTCCCTCGTCTCCGTCGTCTCCGCCGTAGAGCGCGTCGCCATCGGCGCCTCCTCGCCCCTCTGCCTCATCCCCCTGGGCCGCGCCGTCAAGCCATCGGCGGTGCGCGGCTCGCTCCCCTTCGCTGGCCCGCTCCAGGTCAGACTCAGGAATCGCGTGAGCGTTGTACTCGACGATCAAGCGCGCCGCGCGAGTCTCCAGTGACCGGCTGATGGCATGGAACCAGAGGTAGGGACCCCGAACCAACGTCCGTCGGCGCTCGAGGTCAAGGCTCTGCATCCATCGCAGGCGGGAGGCCGTGACGCGGCCAGAGGCGCCCGCGAACCGGCGCACGGCGAGGTTCCCGAGGAGCTGGCTGGTCGCCCGGGTATCGGTGTGGGCGAGCAACGCCCCATCCAGCTGATCCCGATAGAGGAGCAGGGCGCGAGCCACGTGATCGAAGCCATCCCCGCCCGAGCGGAGCGGTTCCCCGCTCTGGAGAAACTCCTTCAACCCGGAGTGAAACCGCCGCCCGTCCGCCTCAACCAGCGCGTCGCTCTCACCCCGAAGCGCACGCTCGGGCCGAAAGACCCGATCCCGAAGGAAGCTGGCGTCCTCGTCATGGCGCCGGGCCTTGAGGCTGTCCATCAGGTAGAGGAACTGCGCTCGTGCCACCTTCTCGTGAAAGGTCGTCGTGTCCCGCGCCATTCTCTGGAGCCATGACCCGATCGCGAGGAGCACGAGGCAGCTGCCCCCGAGCACATAGAATGCGGTCCCGACCACCCCGGAGATGAGGCGAATTACCGCGAAGCTCTTCAGCTCAGCGTCGCCTTCGGGGTCCAGCGCCATGAGCGCGAGCTGCACGCCGAGGAAGGGGATCCCGAACAGCAGGAGGCGGACGGCGGGGCGTGAGGTGCGCGCCACGAGGGCAGACCCGATCCGCCCGACCACCTCACCTGGCGTGAGGGTGCCGTGGAGGTCG
>Ga0213863_10001521_pt1 | contig 16790 bp, 15 predicted proteins | sample PICome_8_FD_160128 | JGI IMG/M metagenome (GOLD analysis project Ga0213863, IMG submission 160128) | Coastal seawater microbial communities near Pivers Island, North Carolina, United States - PICO497 | ecosystem: Environmental > Aquatic > Marine > Coastal | place: USA: North Carolina... | reverse complement strand
TGTGCATCATCATGATTCCTCTTGCGACCACCGAGTTGGGCACAGATGGGGCCATATCAGGTCTCATGGAAGAGCCCATGAAGGCGGCTGGTTACAATGGCCTTTGGGTGCTTATCTACACTTCTGCAATCATGATGGTTTTACGTTTCTGGTTCGCTGGACCAATCGTGAATGCACTTGGACCTTTGGGACTATTAGCAACTTCCGCAGTGCTTGCAGTTGCAGGTCTTTTTCTTCTGAGTTCCGCTTCCGGGCTGACCATGATCTTCATCTTCGCCACTCTTTATGGCTTTGGTAAAACTTTCTTTTGGCCGACTACCCTGGGGGTGGTCTCCGAACAGTGTCCTAAAGGGGGTGCCCTTACCCTGAATGCTATTGCTGGAATTGGAATGCTTGCAGTTGGAATTCTGGGTGGGCCCGTGATCGGTAAGATGGCCGAGGATTCGGTTAAGGCTTCTATTGAAGAAGCTACCGACACTGAGACTTACTCTTCGATTTCCAATGAAAGTACTTATTTCCTCGGCGATTACACCGCGGTTGATGCCGGTAAGATAGGAGATCTTGCAGAAGAAAAGCAGGAGGTCGTGAAAGAAAGTATTCAAAAAGGAAAACAGGGATCTCTGGCCAGCGTGGCAATTTTTCCTGTATTTATGCTGATTTGCTACCTTGCTTTGATCTTTCACTTCAAATCCAAAGGTGGCTACAAGCCCGTAGAGATTTAAAGTTTCCAGTTTATTAACTTTACAAAAAAAGCCATATCCTTTGGGATGTGGCTTTTTTGCGATTTAACCCCTCCCTTAAATAGTTTTAAACCCAACCCCCCCAACTGAATTACGATACATTATGGCTAAGAAAAAACCCTTGCGCATCGGATTAATCGGCTATGGCTTTATGGGCCGTACCCACTCCAACGCCTTCCGAAAAGTTCCTAACTTTTTTCCGGAATTAAAATATGAACCCCAGTTAGCTGCGGTTTGTGCCCGAAATAAAGAACGGGCCGAAGGTTTTGCCGAACAATGGGGCTATGAATCAGTAGAAACAGATTGGAAAAAATTGGTCGCCCGGGACGATATCGATGTTATCGACATTGCGGCCCCCAATAATGTTCACCACGAAATTGCCATTGCCGCGGCCAAAGCTGGCAAAGCAATTCTTTGTGAGAAGCCACTTGCCTTAAATTGTAAGGAGGGCGAAGAAATGGTTCGTGAAGTCGAAAAAGCGGGTGTGGCCAACATGGTATGGTACAACTACCGTCGAATTCCTGCGGTTACCATGGCCAAAGAAATGATTGACGAGGGAAGGTTAGGAAAAATTTATCACTACCGTTCCAACTTCCTTCAAGATTGGACCATTAGCGAAGATCTTCCTCAAGGTGGGGAAGCCTTGTGGCGCTTGGATGCAAAGATTGCCGGTAGCGGGGTAACCGGAGACTTGCTTGCCCATTGCATTGATACTGCCATTTGGTTGAACGGACCGATTGTGGAGGTAAGCGCAATGACCGAGACTTTCATCAAGGAACGGATACATGCTAAAACCGGAAAGAAAGCAAAGGTAACCATTGATGACGCTTGTGCATTTTTGGCAAAATTTGCCAACGGTTCCCTGGCGATCTTCGAATCCACCCGTTATGCAAGGGGTCACAAAGCCCTTTATACCCTGGAAATCAATGGAGCGGATGGTTCACTTGCCTGGGATTTACACGACCTCCATCGCCTTGAATACTTTGAGCATGATAAGGAAGACCCGAAGACCCGAGGATGGCGTTCCATCCATGTGTCCGACGGTGGTGAGCATCCTTACATGGACAAATGGTGGGTACCCGGCCTAAACATTGGATACGAGCATAGTTTCATCAATCAATTTGCTGACTTTGTTGCCGGTTATGGCTCCCGCAAGAAGCGTCCTTTACGACCTGACTTCCGGGATGCCTTGGAAACCCAATATATTTGTGAAGCAGTATTGGACTCGGCTAAAACCGGACGCTGGAAAAAAGTCGGTAAGATTCGCTCCAAGGCGAAATAATTCAAACTCAATTTTAATCGTTTATTCCTAAGGAGCCGGGTCCTTTTCCCGGCTCCTTTTTTGTATAAAAATGGGTTGAGAGCAGGATTTGATCTTGATCATTTCGAAGGAATCAAAAATGGTTTTACCATGAACTCGTATATTTTTATTCTTTTTTCACTTCTTTGCTTTTCAGTTTTCTCCCATGCCAATGATTGGCCAAGCTGGAGAGGTGAAGACAGAAGTGGCATTTCCAAGGAAAAGGGCTTATTGCAGTCCTGGCCTGAGGGAGGACCGAAAAAAATTTGGTCATCGGATCAAGCCGGCATTGGATATTCCGGTTTTTCAGTCTCCGAAGGTGGTCTTTACACCTTGGGAGCATTCGGAAAAGAAGAGCGACTGTTAGCATTTAATGCCTCCACCGGTAAGAGTGTTTGGTCCTTGAAGCTTGGAGAACTGCTCACCAATGGATGGGGGGATGGTCCCAGAATGACTCCTACGATTGCTGATGGAAAAGTGTACGCTCTTGGGGGTAAAGGAAATCTGGTTTGTGCGGATGCAAAATCAGGAAAAAAAATCTGGAGTGTTGATCTGGTTGAAGACTTGGGAGGAAAAATTCCGAATTGGGGATACACAGAATCGGTTCTTCTGGATGATGGACAAGTAATTTGTACGCCCGGTGGAGATCAAGGTGCGATCGCAGCCCTGAATGCAGAAAGTGGAAAGGTCATTTGGCGAAGCAAAGAGTTTACCGACGCGGCTCAATATTCTTCCCCCATCGTGATCACGAATCGTGGAAAAAAGGAGTATGTTCAACTGGTGATGAAAAACTTAGTCGGGATTGAAGCGGACACGGGGAAGCTATCCTGGAAATCTCCTTGGACTGGGAGAACTGCGGTTATCCCCACCCCCATTCATGACGATGGTCATGTATTCATTGCCACTGGATACGGTGTGGGCTGTAAATTAGTGAAACTCAGCCCGGGTGGAGTCAATGATGTCTATGAAAACAAATACATGAAAAACCATCATGGTGGGGTAATTAAGCATGGTAAATTCCTCTATGGCTACTCGGATGGATACGGGTGGGTTTGCCAGGACTTTAAGACCGGTGAATTAAAATGGAATGAAAAGAAGGCTTTGGGCAAAGGTGCAATCGCGTATGCTGACAATCGATTTTATTGCCTGGGCGAAGGTGACGGCAGGGTCGTTCTCATCGAAGCCGATCCTACGGGTTGGAAATCAAAGGGAGAATTTACCATTACTCCCCAGACCAAACAAAGAAGTTCGAAGGGTAAGGTCTGGACCCATCCGGTAGTTTCAAATGGAAAGTTATACCTCCGGGATCAAGAATTGGTTCATTGCTATGATATAAGAGGTTGAATGCCTCGGCCTATTCCAAGCCAAGAACCTTTTTTCCTTCCTCGGAAATCATCCGTGGGTTCCAAATTGGATCCCAAACAATCTCGACTTCAGCCGTATCCACCTCTTGGAGGGCAAGAATTCGTTGCTTGGCATCGTCGGCAATGACCGGCCCCATTCCACAACCCTGAGCGGTAAGCGTCATCTTTACTGCCACTTGTTTCCCCTGCTCCCCATCTTCGATTTGCAAGTCGTAAATTAAGCCAAGGTCGACAATATTCACCGGAATCTCTGGATCATAGCAACCACGCATCGCTTCCCAGACTAGTTCTTCGCTGAAAGGACCTTGGTCTTTGGTTGGTTCTTTGGAACCAAGCACTTCCTTTTTAATTTCTTCCCCAAGAGCATCGAGGGATTCCTCCCCTACCCGATACATCCCGTTGGGGTCCCGAAGAGTTACGGATCCACCCAGAGATTGGGCAATGGAAAAGGTGGCCCCCTCAGCCAAGGTAATTTCATCTCCGGCAGGGATAATGGTAGCTACGCAATTCTTTTGCAGTGTGATTTCTTTATTCATGATCAAAGGTGTAAATTATTTAAAGAGTGGGATGAATCAATCAACAAAGCCAAACCCCCGACGATACCAAGGAAGAATCCCATAAGCATGGCGGGGGTCGTTGAGGACTTGAAGAAAGGATAAGGATCGCTTCATCTCCTGGGTTATCTGGCCCAGTACATCACCGGAGCCTGGGGATGTTTGATTACTCAGGTTCGAGGATACCGCAAAAATTTCCTCCAATGCCTGCAATGGGGTTTCGACAGCCGGAATTTCCTCGACTCCATAACCCGGATCGAGCTTGGCCAATTCAGCCGCTTTTTCAATCGCGTCTTGAAGCCCACCAAATGCATCGATCAGGCCAATTCTTTTTGCGTCCAAGCCGGACCATACCCTGCCCTCCGCGATTCGGTTGACTTTTTTCTCGTCCAAATTTCTGGAATTGGCAACCAGCTTGATGAACTTACCATAAATATCATCCACATAATCTTGAATCATCTTAATTTCAGTTTCCGTTTTAGGACGAGCTAAAGTCATTACATCCGAATGCTCATGGGTTTTCACTGCATCCCAATAGATCCCATATCCAGCGGCAAAGCTCTTCAAGTTGGGCAAGAGGCCAAAAACTCCAATGGATCCAGTTATGGTCTGTTCCGAGGCAAGTAAATGGTCACATTCCGTTGAAATCCAATAACCGCCGGAAGCGGCAACCGAGCCCATAGACACCACAAAGGGAATATTCTCACTTCTTACCCGGCGAATTTCCTGAAGGATCGCATCCGAGCCGGAAACACTCCCCCCCGGACTGTTGACCCGAAGAACAATGGCCTTACAGTCCTCATTTGCCCGAGCCTTACGTAAACGGGAAGCAATTTCATGCCCTCCGACCATATTGCCGTCATCTCCCCATCCATCGACAATCGAGCCCTCCACATAAACTACCTGTACTTTGGGAGTACCTTCCATCAAGCTCTCGTTGATCGCTTTGCTTGAATCCGGACGATCCAGATACTCAATCAATGCAATCTCATTGAATCCATATTCTTCATCCGGAGAACCCAGTTCAATCAAGCGGTCAATCATTTGATCATAAGGAACCATGTCATCTACCAAACCAGCGGCCACTGCGTCTTCAGCCCGGTATAGAAAGTTTTTCTCCAACATCTCCTTCAGGCTGTTAAATTCCATACCACGATTTTGTGATACCGTAGTGAGAAAATCCCGCCAGCGGGCACGGATCAGACGATTAATTTGTTCCCGGTTTTCTGGACTGAATTCAGTGGAGGTAAAAGGTTCAACTGCTCCCTTGAAATCCCCGGTTCGGACGACTTGCATCCCGATTCCATATTTATCCAATGCTTCGCCCAGAAACATGGATTGGCTGGCCAGACCATTCAGTATTACACTCCCACTTGGATCAATGCTGAGCTGGTCGCAGGTGGAATAAACCAAGTAATCCAACTGGGAAGGATTTCGGACATATCCAACCACAGATTTTTTGGAAGTCTTGAAGTCCTCAATTCCTTTGAGTAATTCATGAATGGTTGCATATCCACAACCGTAGCCCGAAGGTAAAAAACCTCCCCGAATAAAAAGTGCTTCCACCTTGGGGTCTTCCTTCGCTTTTTCTAAGGCCTTCAGCACTTCCCATAGATGCAGTTGGGGGGGATTCGTTTCCTCTGTCAGTGCCTGGCGGGTTAGGTCCTCAAGCCGAAAACCACCGGGGCGATCGGTAAGGTTCATACTCAAGTCAAGGGTCAAGATGGAATCGGCAACATGCTTGGGTTCAACGTCTTCGACCAGAGATGAGATCAGGGCACCGATCAGGAAGATGGAAAGGATGGCAAATAAAATACTCGATACCAAAGTAACTGCCATTCGTTTAAGAATATCCTTCAAAAATGATTTCATTAGAATATACAAAAAACATTGCTTTTTCACTTTCGTCGAAGAAAAACTTTGCCTGTGATGAAAAAGAGCGCAAGTTAGCCCCTGATGAGTAACGAAGAACTATCAGTTGAACGGAAAGCCCTTCGGATTAATTTAGATTCCAGCAAGTATGGAACTTTTGCAGAAATTGGTGCGGGACAAGAGGTAGCCCGTCACTTCTTTCAAGCAGGTGGTGCTGCTGGAACCGTGGCAAAGACCATGTCCGCTTATGACATGAAATTCAGCGATGCTATTTATGGAGAGGCGGGCCGCTATGTATCCCGTAAGCGGCTCGTACAAATGATGGCACATGAATATGGACTGCTGGAAAAAAGACTTCTTGAGGTGCGTGGAGCCGAGACTAATTTCTTTGCCTTTGCCAACACCGTTTCTGCTTTAAATTATCAAAAAAACAACGAATGCCATGGCTGGATGGGGGTTCGATTCCAACTTGATCCCAAGGGTGCCTTTCATGATATCATCCTCCATGTCCGAATGTTGGACCAAGAAAATCGCTTGCAACAGGAGGCAATTGGAATCCTTGGAGTCAATCTGGTTTATGGTGCATTCCACCTTACTGAAAACCCAAATGATTTCATTTCCAGCCTGATCGATGATATCGGAAAGGAACGGGTTGAAGTTGATATGCTCGAGTTCAATGGTCCTCAATTTGATAAAATCGATAATCGAATCCTTTGCTTACAACTGGTAGAAAATGGTTTATCAGATGCCATTATGTTTGATCGGCAGGGTTTTGTGGTACAAGCCGCAGAAAAACTCTATAAAAATGCCTGCTTGATTGAGCGGGGAAGTTTCCGCCCGGTTACCCAAGTTAATCTGGACATGCTGGAAAACGCCAAATCTCAATTCGTCAATCGCGAAGATGTGGAAGAGGAAAATGTGGAAGTTTTCATGGAACTTACCTTGGGTAATCTTCTCACTGAAGGAGATATTGATCACAATGATTTCCTGGCCCGAATCGAAGTGATTAATGCCTGCGGTTACGGTGTGTTGGTTTCTAATTATTTTGAATACTTTCGCTTATCCGCGTTTTTAAGGAGACACATTAACAAGCCCATTGGATTGGTCATGGGGTTGAACAACTTAGCCGATATCTTCAAGGAAGAATATTATTCCAAACTAGATGGTGGAATCCTTGAAGCCTTTGGAATTTTATTCAAAGACAATGTAAAGATCTATGCCTATCCCATTGAACAAGAAAATTTCGAGCGCTACCGGAAACAAATTGGTCGTGGAGATAATGTGGAGACCATTGGGGATGAGGATGGATTGGTTACGATTGATAACCTACTGGTTGCCCAAAATCTTCGAAACCTCTACAAATATGTCCGGGAAAACGGATTTTTGGTATCCATCGAATCCTGGAACCGGGAAAATATGCAGTTTTTCTCCAGAGATATTTTAGACCAAGTACGAAACCGAGCGGAGGGATGGAAAAAAAGCCTGCCAGCGTCTGTGGTTGAAATGATTGAAACTAAAAAGCTTTGGTCCAAAACCTAAAGTTATATGTATTTGTCCAATCCGAGAAGAATTCAGCTTGTTTTACTCTATTTAATTCGAAATCCTTGGTTTTTTCCTCGCTATCTAAGAGATTGCTACTTCTCCAAAAGTCCACTTGAAAAAAGTCTGCCCTGGTGGGCCTACGAATCGATTGATTGGGTAAAAAAAAATCTTCATTCCAGCACGAAGGTTTTTGAATGGGGGTCTGGAGGCTCTACCGTTTTTCTCTCTAGGTTATGTCAAAAGGTGGTATCCATTGAAAATAATGAAAAGTGGCTTAAGAGGGTCCTTGATGCATTGGATAAAAAATCAATCCAAAATGTTTCGGTTCTTTTAAGGGAGACTAATCTTGCCAGCGAGAGTCAGTTTCAAAATTCCGATTACCTTAATGCTCTGTCCGAGAAATTCGATTTCATTGTCGTCGATGGTGAAGATTCTTTTGGTCCGGAAATGACATGGAGCGCGAGAGAAATATGTTTCAAAAGAGCAGAAGAATGGATCAATCCGGAAGGCTTTATTTTAGTTGATGATTCATGGCGCTACCCCAAGATCAGGAAAATTTCCAATGCTAAGAAAGTAATTCGTTTTGAGAGCATAGGACCGTGCCGGCAGGGAATCACCACAACGGACCTGCACTTTTATTAAAATTCGAAATCTGCGTAAACCATTCGATGGTCGGAGGCCAGCAGGGTATGGTAACCGTCATAAATTTTTGCAGAATCAGAACGGTAAAAATTTTTCATAGCGGGTGTAATCAAGAGATAATCCAAGCGGGCATAACTATCTTGCTTGGCATAGTAATGAGTCCAGAAATGTCGATTTTGATCTTCGCAGGGTAGCATCCATGTCAGCTCCGTATCGTTGACTTGAGTAAACCTTCGCAGAGCGGCGGTATTTCTGTGATCATTAAAATCACCAGCGACAATATATAAAGGATTGGTGCCCGAGGGATATTTTCTTCGAATAAAATCACGCATGGCCCGGGCTTCTTTTTCTCTTCTGATATTTGCCTCCGGGTCATCCTCCCGCTCGGTCCACTTACTTTTCAAATGTAAATTGAAAAGGGTCCATACTTGTTGGTTGCTGGAAAAACGAAGCTCCAGCAGGCCTCGACTTGGGCGGGTAAGCTCGCCAAAATAATTGAAGCTTAGCTCGGAATGCTTGCTTACAGACAGAAAGGGAATTTTGGAGAGTACCGCCAAATGCCTTTCTTCCTCCTCATAGGATCCTTGCATCCAAGAAGAGTAATGAAATTGAGCCCCGTCCGTGACATTCAAATCCATCCATAACTCATTAAGAAATGGAAGGTCCCCCATTTCCTGAATGAGGAGGACATCTGGATCCACTTGATTGATCATCGAGCGCAAAGCACGTTTTTCTTTTTCTGGCTTGGGGTAGTCCCTTTTCCACCTTCCATCAATCCATCGGTCCATGAGAAGGTAATTTTGCACATTGATGGAGGCCACCCGGACAGAGTCCGAGGCAACAAGTAAATTTAAAACAAATGGCCCAAAGACCAAAAGCGCGAAGAGTAGCCTCCTAGCCTCGCCCACGAGAGATATTTACCTGAAGTCTTTTACTTTTGGAAATCTCCAACCTGTCCTTAAAATCGTCAAAGTTTTTCTGCCGGCGAGCATTGTATGCATCTTCCGTACGGTGAGAAAGATGAATACCCTGAAAAGGAAAAACTCCACTGTATCCTTTCCCCCAGGTAAAATACATTCCACGGGTACTGGATGGGGTAACTTTAATCTTGTGTGCTCCAAAAGGAGTGCCCATGAACTCAGCAGACTTAATCGGATTCCAATCGGTACCTTTTGCTTTTCCTAAGACATCCGTCCATTTATCCATCATATCAATCTTTTGCCTTTTTGATTCGAGTGGATCCAAGTACATCACACCTGTTCCAACCAATGGCTCAATTTCCTTAAGGGACATATTGGTAACATTGGGAATAAAATTGGGGGAGTAAAAGGCTATGGTAAAAGTGGTCGGATATTTTTCAGATCTACTTTCATTAATCTTTCCCCAAAAGCTTAGCCCACGGTGAGAAATCTCTAGGTTATATTCAAAAGTTGCCCCATTTTCCAGGGTTCCGGTAACCGTGGTCTTTTCCCGGTCCGAAGAGACTTGGGGTGGGCTTTTAAAGGATGCAATTCTTCGATCTCTCCAGTCCCAACTTTTAGAATCGGGGGATGGATCATACCAGGCTCTAAATTGAATTTGTAAGGGGCGACGATCTGCCCGTTCTCCTTCTGCAGTATTTTCATCATCCGAGGCATCTTTAAGCCATAAACTAACATGTTTACCATTCGCACTAAGTGCCACATCGTAGACTGCACTTTCCAAGACGGTGTTATAATTTTTCCACTTGCCATCGAGATAACGAGGAAGCCTGGCTTCGGATTTTAATAAACCCTCATCATCCCTAGTTCCGGCGACATAGGGCCCCAGTCGGGGAGCTTTCGGGGTAAGTTTTATCTTTAGTTTTTTCAGTCCAGCGGCCATAGCTTGGGACTCAAGACTTAAACGTTCCCATGGAATTTCAACAGGACGATCCGGGCTACGCTTCATGAGAACAGTCACTGCTTGCTCGCTTGTATCCACAAAGGCGGCTTCAATTTTATTACCGTCCGAACTGGTCCAGTCGAGGTACCTTTTGAGGTCTTCGGGCTGAAGTTCCGGGATTTTCATGTTTTTTCTTTCCTTGGCCAGTTTGGCCCGAGCTTGATTTTTCTTGTTTACAATCCCCTGTAATTTTTTTGCTTGGGCTACCGAAGCATCCGAGAGTCGATTCAGAGGAATGGTTTGTTCAATTCGGCCACCACTCATCAGTACATTCAGGTCCTCCCCATCGATGGAAGAGAATTTGGCAAAAATGGTACGTCCGTCCACACTTCTCCATTCATGTTCTGCTTCCAAGGCAGAATCATCATTTAATATTTTGGGTAACTTTGGCTTGGCCGGTGCAGCTGGTTTGGGAGCCGGTTTGGGGACCACGGGTGCTGGAGCCGGGGCCGGAGCTATGGGTGCCGGGGTAGCCGCGGCCGCAAGTTGCCTGGCTAAGTTTTGAGATTGGGGACTGAAGTAAGAAAGATCGAGGGGGAAATCCTGTCCGTTCATGCGGATGGTAAGAAGGGTACCTTCCAATTTGACAAAAGATGCTTGCAGGGTTCTACCTTCGGTATCGGTCCATGAATAAGATGCGGAAGGAGCTTGGGCAAATGGCTGGTGTGTTCCGATTGCTAAAGTTATAAATAGAATGAAAAGAATATTGAAGGGTTTCATAGTAGATGAATTTTTTGTTATTTCTCCCAGTGAAGGTCAACCTTTAGTTTTTCCTTTTCCCAAGGTTTAAAAATTTGAAAGATTTTGCCGGGGTTAAGAATTCCCTTTGGATCAAGGCTTTGTTTGATTGATTTCATAACCTCCCATTCCGCCTGATTGAATTGATCTCGAACGAATGGAGTTTTTGCCAGACCAACTCCGTGCTCCCCACTGATCGCACCACCCAATTCAATTACTTTTTTCATGAGTGAGGTCAGAGCTTCTACGGAACGAGTTGTTTCTTCCTCGTCATTCTCATCATACATGAAATTAACATGGAGGTTTCCATCTCCACAATGTCCAAAGACTCCAATCTTTAAATTAAATTGATGTCTCAAGCTTTCCACGAAGCGTACCAGATCCACTTGCTGATCCAGAGGAACCACCACATCCTCATTTAATTTAGTACTAGCTAGCTTTTTCATTGCCGATGAACCTTGCCGACGAACTTGCCAAAGGTTTTCCGCTTCCTCTTCCCTTTCAGCAACCCGAAAAGCAAGGGAGTGCTTGCTGAGCCAATCGGTAAGAATTCCAGATTGCCGGCTTACCTCGGTCTCACTTCCATCCAATTCAATCAACAACATTGGATTCGCTGCCAAACCTTCAAATACCTGCACCCCGGTGTAGTCCTGCAGGCAGTTGATCGTCCATTTATCCATATATTCCAAAATGGATGGACGAATCCTCAACTCCGATAAGGCAAGGGAAGCGGATAAGGCTAATTCATCGCTCGCAAAAGCCCCGAGGAAAGTAGTCCGGCAAAGAGGTTTTTCAACCAGACGAAGCGTGATTTCAGTGACGACACCTAAGGTTCCTTCACTTCCAATCCATAAGTCCCGAACATTGTAGGCTGTGGCAAATTTTCGAGTCGCCCTGCCCCATGTGACCTGATCACCGTTAGCCATATATCCAGAAAGCGCGAGGACATAGTCCCGGGTTACTCCGTATTTTACGCATCTCAATCCTCCTGCATTGCAAGCAACATTTCCACCAATGGTACAAAAGTCTTTGGAGGACGGATCAGGTGGATAGAATAAACCAAGTTTCTCGGCTTCCGATTGGAGATTAGATACAACCACTCCGGGTCCACAACGAGCGATCCTATTTTTTTCATCCAGTTCGAGGTGATTTAATTTGGAAAGATCCAGAACCCAACCTCCCTGGATGGGGGTTGCTCCACCAGTCAAACTGGAACCAGCACCCTTGGTGGTAACCGGAACCTGAAATTCATTGGCCAACTTCAAAACTTCACCCACTTGCTTGGTGTGATCCACTACAATGCATGCACTCGTACTGCCCTGTATTTTTAATCCGTCATAACTGGCATGGAATAGTTCAGACGATTCAGTCCTAACCCGATCTCCAAGTTTATCTTGGAGCCGGGTGGTTGCTTGTAATCGTCTATCTTCGTTCACCATGGTTTCGATTCTAACATGAACCGGAGGAAGGAGTAAGTATAATTCTCTTCCCCGCTTTCCTCAAATTGCCTTGGTATCCAAGCTCAGTTTTGTAAGGTTTCGAGCTTTAAGCATATTGATGACATCAAATATCTTTTGGTACCTCAGGGATCGATCCCCGCGAATGTGAATAACCGGTTGCTCGCCGTCTCCAAGAGCGACTTCGTCCAATCTTTCCTCTAGTTCTAATTTACTCACTTTATCCTGTCCCCAATGGTAAGATCCCTCCGCATCGATGGTGATAAATTGATCATCCACTTGCGGAGGAGGCTGATTTTCGCTGGAAGCTTGGTCGGGTAAATCGATCCGATTGTACTGCTCAATGACAGGTGTGGTGATCATAAAAATAATCAAAAGAGAAAAAGCCAAGTCAATCAGTGGGGTTACATTTAGATCGGAGATAACCGCCAATTTATTCTCTCTTTTAAAATCTCTAGCCATTTGCGCGGAAATTAGGCGTTTTTCTCTAACTCAATTCGATCAGCCAGATTACTGGCAAAGTTTTCGAGCTTGGTCATCTCCCCACGAGCCTTTCCAAGCAGTCCATTGTAGGCAAAAACAATTGGAATCGCGACACAGAGAGCGGCGACTGTGGTAAGCAAGGCTCCTGAAACTCCCGGGGCCAGGTGCTCAATGGTTGCCCCACCACTCTCCATCGTACCAAACGCATCCATCACTCCCCAAACCGTTCCAAGCAGCCCTAAAAAAGGGGCCCCGGATACAATGGTGGCCAACCAGTACATTTTTCCTTCATATCGATCCCCGACTTCTGCTAAAGCCCGACGAATTGCATTTTCGACATAATTCATGCGAACCTCACCGGTTGATTTTGTTCTTCTTGCCGCTTCCATGGCTCGGGAACAGAGAACGAGGTAAGGGCTCCCTTCTCCTGCGAAAAGAGCATCGTCATAATCATAGATTGTGGGAAGATCATTTATCCTTTTTTCATCCCGAGCGTTGTTGACCGCAGCCTTTTTGAGTTCCTGATATTTAGACCACATCAGGCTGAGAGCATAACAATTCATGATCCCCAAAACGAAAATAACCCCCTTGCCCGCCATATTGGAATCGATGAAATAATCGATTAATCCAGAATCCGCCAGGAGCTCAAGGCTCAGTACATCCAAACTATTTCCCACACTCATAATTTTCCTTTATTCAAACACCACAATTTCTTTCTCTACATTTAAAGAAGTGAAATCAATGAAAAACTAATACTGACCAACATCTTCTTTCTTTCCTCCGATTAAGTTTGCCCCCACTTGGAAACAAATTTAGGCAAGATCAATCATGCGGATTTCAGAAAAAATCATTACGGAAATTAATCAGAAAGCATTTTCGACCACAGGGAAGTCATCCGTGGTCGGTTTGGATGGATTCGTCGATAAAATTGTTACTCCGGTCGATAAAAGACATGGCCTGGCCGGAAACTTTGATGCCATTGAAACCATTGCCGATTTAGGTGAAAGAATTTCCGCTGCCGCGGGCAAGAGTGCAAACCTCGAACTTTTTCCTCGTTTCGAAAAATTAGGTGGGAACGGCCCCATCATGGCAAATGCCATGCTTTCTCTCGGTTTAAAGGTTCGTTATGTGGGTGCACTGGGTCATCCTGCTATCCAGCCGGTATTTGAAGAGTTTGCCAAAAAAACAGAGGCCGTATCCCTAACTGAGCCCGGTATCACCACCGCATTGGAGTTCAAGGATGGAAAATTAATGTTTGGGAATACGCGAAGTTTGGAAGAAATTGATTTCGCCCGAATTATGGAGTGTTGTGAAGAGGGTAAATTTTTGGAAATGATGGCCAACGCAGATGTCGTCTCGATTGTGAATTGGACCATGATACCAAAGATGACCTCCATTTTGGTCGAGTTAGTGGACCGGGTTCTGCCCAACCTTCCTCCCCGTGACACCCGTTCTTTCTTTTTTGATCTTACCGATCCGGCCAAAAGATCCAAAGACGATATTTTTGAAGTCTTACAGGTTATTAGCCGCTTCCAAGCTCATGCTGAGGCTACCCTTGGTCTTAATTATAATGAGGCTCTGCAGGTATGCGAAACCTTGGGCTTAAATGGAGGGGATAAAGATGAGGAATCCCTCAAAAGAATAGCCAAAGAAATCAGAAGAAAATTAGATATCTCTTGTGTGGTGGTTCACCCCATCGAGTCCGCTGCTTGCGCAACCAGAGATGGGGAATGGTGGTCGGAGGGACCTTTTACCGAGAATCCAAAAATTACCACGGGTGCGGGAGACCACTTCAATGCAGGTTTCTCTACCGCTCGCCTTTGTGGCTTTTCCCCTCTTACCTCCTTGGCCCTGGCTACCTGTACCTCCGGCCATTATGTGCGCACGGCCCAAAGCCCCAGCACCAGCCAAGTTATTGAACTTCTTAAGCAAGCAACCATTATTTAAATTTATGAGTCATGAAACTGGAATTCTAATTTCCTTCGAAGGTTCCGAAGGGTGTGGAAAATCAACGCAAATACGACGATTGGCGGATCGGATGGAAGAAATCGATCACCGTGAAGTCGTCGTTACCCGCGAACCGGGTGGCACGGTAATTGGAGAAGATATTCGACACCTTCTGATGCATGCCGACTCTTCCAAGAATATTTTTCCCGAAACTGAACTGCTCCTCTTTGCTGCAAGCCGGGCACAACTGGTTCGGGAAATCATTTTCCCATCTGTTCAAGATGGAAAAATTGTCCTCTGTGATCGTTTTTTAGATTCAACCACCGTTTATCAAGGAGTTGCCCGTCAAATCGCAGATGATCCAATCACTCAAATTAATGCTTTTGCGGTGGGAGAAGTGGTACCCGATCTGACCGTGGTTTTAGATGTGCCTGCGGAAATTGGTCTGGAACGAATCAAGCATCGAGTTTCCGATATGCCAGATCGAATGGAGCAAGAAAATGTCGAATTTTATGGAAAAGTCCGAGAGGGATACCTTCATCTTGCTCGCAGTCTCCCCGATCGCTTTTTCGTTGTGGACGGGCTTGGAGAAGCAGATGACATTGAGATTCTTATCTGGAACGAAATTCATTCTCGTTTTTTTGCTGAAGACTAAGAATTGTGCATCGGGATCAAGACCGAAATCCTAACCTTGCCTTACTGAACCGATTTTCCGAAGGAAGGCTCCATCATGGTTTGATCTTCCAAGGAGATCCCATTGATTCGGTTCGTGACCAAGCCTTTGAGCTTCAGAAAGTAGTCTTGAATATGCAGGAAGGCAGCAAAGAGCATCCTGATTTATTTCATCTTCGTCCGAGCGGTAAAATGCGGATTATTACGGTCGAAAAGACCCGCTCCATGATCTCAGACTTGTATCGCACTTCAAATCAGGGAGGTGCCAAAGTTGCGGTGATCCACGAGGCAGACAGAATGAGAAAAGAGGCAGCGAATGCTTTCCTAAAGACTCTCGAGGAACCCCCCCCCGATACCTACCTGATGCTGCTTACTACCCGACCAAACTCGATGCTTCCGACGATTAAGAGTAGGTGCCTTTCGGTGCGTCTTGGATCCAATTATCAACCAAGAAAGGATGAAGATTGGATACTCTGGAAAGAAAAGTATGAAAGGTGGGTCTCTTCCCTTCTTGATCGTTCATCCCTGGCGAGGGATCGGGTGACTCCGATTTTTGCAGCCTATGGATTAACCGCAGACCTACTCAAAATAATCCGGGGGAAATCAGAACAGGAATGCAAGGCTGCAATAAAATCCTTGGTTACAGAAATGGAAGATAAGGAGAAAGATGCTTTTGAAACAGGCATTCGAAAAAGTATTCGTTCTCAATTTCTTCGCGAAGTTGCTGAGTTCACTAGATCAATCGTGGTCAAAACTGGAAAAACCGCGGAGGAAATGAGCAAGCTCGCTGAAAGGTTTGCCCGAGTGATCGACAAACTTGAAAAAAATACTGGATTACTTGAAGTAAACTTGAAAGACGAAGCGGCACTGGAAGACTTTTATCTCTACTCTTTAAGAATCTGGTCCGCAAAATAAAGTTTGAAATAAATCATTGATGACAACCTTATTTCAGAAAATTATCGCCCGGGAAATACCCGCTGAAATTCTTCATGAAGATGATGCGTGTATTGCGATTCGGGATATTGAACCACAGGCACCGGTTCATGTTCTAATCATCCCCAAAAAATTAATCCCTCGTGTCGCATACGCGGAGCAAGAGGATGGACCATTATTGGGCAAGCTGTTGTTGATTGCTCAAAAAATAGCGGTCGAAGAAAACTTAGAGGATGGCTTCCGCATGGTGATCAATAATGGCCCGAATGGGGGTGAAAGTGTACCTCATTTACATGTCCATCTTCTGGGTGGAAGAAAACTGAATTGGCCTCCAGGATGAAAATAAAAATGAATAGATTGCTCCTAGCTATAAGCTGCCTTTTTTCTACAAACCTCGGGGCAGACGAAGTCAGAACCTTGGATGGTTCCATATTGCGTGGGTTGATCTTGGGCATGGATGATGGAAACTTATCTCTCAAAACTGATTTTTCGGGCAAAATTAAAATTCCAGAAACCCAGATTGAATCTATTTCAACCGAAAATGAAGTGGCATTCAGAATGGAAGATAACCGAACCTTCAAGGGACGAATGAATTTTAATCAAGATGGGAATTTTACCATCGG
>Ga0213863_10001520_pt1 | contig 16791 bp, 15 predicted proteins | sample PICome_8_FD_160128 | JGI IMG/M metagenome (GOLD analysis project Ga0213863, IMG submission 160128) | Coastal seawater microbial communities near Pivers Island, North Carolina, United States - PICO497 | ecosystem: Environmental > Aquatic > Marine > Coastal | place: USA: North Carolina... | reverse complement strand
AGGAATTCCTGTAACAAAGTCCCTATCTATTTTTTCTTTCCAAGCTAGGTAACCCTCAGCAAAACAGGTATAGCAGTCATTGGTAGTCGGCAAATTAAACGGAAAATCCGTATCAATACCCGATGGTGCAGAGGCATAGCACTCAACATACAGAGTCTCATTTCTGGTAGCTTCTTCGGCGGCAATACTCGCAGCACGCGGATGCGAGTCATCAATCCAAAATTTTGCTTTGCGAAGATTATTGGCATCTAAGTAAGGAACCGCATTATTACTAACCAATACCGCACCATCAAAAAGCGGCATAGGCTTAGTTTTATCTAGACCAAGAATAGATACTTTTACTCTAGGATTTTGAGCGGTTATTTCTTTAGCCAACTCTTTCAATAAATTCACCTTATCAGGTAAATCTATTAGCAGTATTTCCCTTGGCGTCTCTTCATACCCAATATAGCGACTAACCGCTTTACCTAAACGCCCTGCCGCACCAAAAACTGCAAGCTTGGTACGACTAAATTCTAAGTTAGTCTTATCACAGGCAACCATAGCCCATTTCTTAAGCATTGCCGCTGTAGCCGCATGGCCAGTTGTAATATGTGGACCATCAGCTGCACGGGGTAGCTTTCCATAGTTGCATACATAGGGCGTTGATGCCCCCAAGGCGACGATGTCAATGCCACATTGCTTGGCGAGCCTAAGTGCAGGAAAAAGTTGTTTTTTACGGAGTTGCTTGATCATTCTCGGGCTGCTTATCCATAGATCAATTGGGACCGGCATTACAATATTGGCACCGATAACACGTTTGTTTTGATAGATTGGCGAACCGACAAATGGTGGGGTATCCCATAAAAGGTTCTCATCAATATCTTCTATATTAGGAACATTTTTAAAAATAATATCTAATGTATCCCAACTGGTTGCATGAAATAAAAATCCAAATCCACCTTCAGCGGGAAGGTTGTCTCTTATTTCTTCAGGCGAAATATGTCGCTTAAGTTCAAATTCAAAAGATTTTTTTATATGCAGTAAATGCGGGTTGTATGTTCATAATTATCTCCAAAAATAAATTAGTTTAGTGAGTGACAAGGACTGCTAAAGATTAAGTAATTACATTGCCAACAAACTAAACATAGCCCATATGTACTAATATTTTCGATTTACATTGAAAAAAAAGAGCCAAAAGATGAGATTATTTTTTTATGAATAAGGCGGATAGGAAAAGGCTAAAAAACTAACCCGCATAAAGGATAAATATAATTAGTTGGCGGTACTTAAAGTGAACTTTTTCAGGCATTAATCTAGTGAGATTCTATTAGGCACAAAAAAGCCCCCTGAAAAGGAGGCAATTTGGCGGTGAAGGAGGGATTCGAACCCTCGATACGCTCTTAACGTATACTCCCTTAGCAGGGGAGCGCCTTCAGCCACTCGGCCACTTCACCGTATTACTTGAATATCTTAACTAAACTACTTTCAAAAAGCAGGTAACTAAAACACTGAATTCCAAATTATTTAAATTTGAAACTAAGCGATTTTGTTACTTTATAAAGTTAAACTGAATTTAAACGGAATACCGCGCAAACCAGCCGCGGCATGATATCACATCGACAAAAAAATCAAAGACTATTTGTCATCTGAATTTGATGAGTCGTTATTATCACCTTCATTTTGGATACGTTGATAGATTTCTTCTCTGTGAACAGCAACTTCTTTAGGAGCGTCAACACCGAGTCTTACTTGGTTCCCTCTCACGCCTAAAACAGTAACGTTTACATCGTCACCTATAACGAGAGTTTCACCGACTCTTCTTGTAAGTATTAACATATTTAGCTCCTAAATTCCCTATTCGACGTTGACGTCAATTTTTAATCATTAATGTGTCAGCAGTGACATCCATTTAACAGTTTAATTGTAGCACTTAGTTTTACTTACGGCGCTAACTTTTTTTTGTATCTTAATACAATTAAAATCTATTTAAATTATACACTTACGTGCAAATCAAAACCTTTGTGAAGCGCACGAACGGCTAATTCTAAATATCGTTCTTCGACCACTACAGCGATTTTTATTTCTGAAGTTGTAATCAACTGAATGTTAATCCCCTCAGTAGAGAGAATTTCAAACATTTTTGCAGCCACACCTGCGTGCGATCTCATTCCCACACCCACGATTGAAACCTTGGCAATCGCGTCATCAGTTTCCACTTCTTCAGCACCGAGATCATCTGCAATTTGCAGAAGCAATTTGTGTGCAGCGTCAAGGTCATTACGGTGGACTGTAAATGTTATTGTAGCAGAATTATCTTTAGCAACATTTTGCACAATAACGTCAATTTCAATATTTGCATCACTAATAGCGCCCAATACCTTGTACGCCACACCTGGCTGATCGGGTATACCACGTATTGTTAGCTTTGCCTCATCGCGATTAAAGGCGATGCCTGATACAACTGCTTTTTCCATTAGATCGTCTTCCTCTAGTGAAATTAATGTGCCTGGACCCTCTTCAAAGCTCGACTTTACTCGGAGGGGTACCTTGTATTTTCCTGCAAACTCGACTGAACGAATCTGTAAAACTTTTGATCCCTGACTGGCCATTTCAAGCATTTCCTCGAATGTAATCTTTTCGAGTCGACGCGCATCACTGACAACACGAGGGTCTGTGGTATAAACACCATCTACATCGGTGTATATCTGACATTCGTCTGCTTTAAGCGCTGCGGCCAAGGCTACTGCTGTGGTATCGGAACCGCCGCGACCTAACGTGGTGATATTTCCGTGCTCATCAGTACCCTGAAAACCGGCAACAACCACAACCGAACCCGCATCTAGGTCGGCATGCATCTTATGGCTATCAATTTCTTTAATTCTGGCCTTACCATGGGCGCTATCGGTCATAATTCTGACCTGACCACCGGTATAGGATTTAGCAGCAACACCTATTTTATTAAGTGCCATGCAAAGCAGTGCAATGGTTACCTGTTCGCCAGTACTAACCAATACATCCATTTCTCTTGCTGGGGGCTGATCATCAATTTCTTTGGCGAGTCCAATCAAACGATTGGTTTCACCACTCATTGCAGACAGGGCTACAACCACCTGATCGCCTGCTTTGTGAGATTCCGCTACCCGAGCAGCCACCGCTTGGATACGTTCTATCGTACCCACTGATGTGCCGCCATATTTGTGAACAATTAAACTCATAGTGTCGCGCTACCTTTGAAGGGCGCAAATTAAACAGTAATTTGCCAGTAATGTTAAGGAATTTTTAGTTTTCTGTGAGGTTCTCTTCAACCCAGCCTGCTACAGATTCAAGTGCCTGAGGAAGATTCTCCAGCTCTGATGCCGCACCCATTGCCATATCGGGTCTACCGCCACCCTTGCCTCCAAGTTGCGATGCCACGAGTTTCATGAGGTCTCCGGCTTTGAGTAAAGAGGTAAGATTATTAGTAACACCTGCTACCAATGAGGCTTTATCACCTTCTTTAGCCACTAAAAAGAACACACCTTTATCAATTTTTGATCGCACCTGATCGGCAATAGTTTTTAAACTCTTAGCATCGGCACCTTCAACAAGAGTTGAAAGTACTTTTATACCCTTCACTTCCACTGCTGCAGACATAATATCCGAACCTGAGGCATTGGCTAATTTTTGCTTTAGCTGATCCAGTTCTTTTTGTAGACGACGATTATCGTCAACCACCTGTCGAACTTTTTCGATGACCTTATTTTTGGCAACTCGTGCAATGGCAGCAACTTCCTCAATTGTATCCTGTGATTGTTCACAATAGGCTAGCGCTGAGGTTCCGGTTACTGCTTCAATTCGACGAACACCTGAGGCTACGCTGCTTTCTGAGATGATTTTAATGAGTCCAATATCACCTGTGCGCTTAGCGTGAGTTCCGCCACAAAGTTCGATTGAAAAGTCCCCGCCCATACTGAGAACGCGAACTTCGTCATCATATTTTTCACCAAATAATGCCATGGCACCTTCTTCTTTGGCATCATCCATAGACATGAGCTGGGTAGTGATTTCTGTATTGCGCAAAATCTCAGAATTGACCATTTGCTCAACATTTCTAAGCTCTTCTGCACTCACTGCCTGTGTATGAGAGAAATCAAAACGTAACTTTTCACTGTCTACTAGAGAGCCTTTTTGAACCACATGTTCACCGAGCACCTGCCGCAGTGCTTCATGGGCAAGGTGTGTCGCTGAGTGATTTAAAGCAATGGCTTGACGTAGCCCTTTATCGACCTGTGAAGTGACGGAGGATCCAGATTCAATAGTACCTGATAGAACGCGCCCGATATGCAGACTGTGTTCTGCAGATTTTCGACAATCTAGTATTTCTATTTTTGCGGTTTCAGAATTAAGGTAACCGCTGTCACCTACCTGACCACCTGATTCTGCATAAAAAGCTGTATTGTCTAGAATGACAACAACCTCTGTTCCCTCTGATGCCGATTCAACAGGCTGTCCGTCTGCATAGAGACCGATAATCTTTCCTTGATCTTCAAGGGTTTCGTAACCTGTAAACTGAGTACTGCCATCTAGGCGGATACTGTCGGTGTAATCTATATCGAACTGGCTAGCTGAGCGCGCTCTTTCTCTTTGCTTGTTCATGCATAGCTCATAGCCTTCTAAATCAAGGGTATAGCCTCGCTCACGGGCAACATCATTGGTTAAATCTGTTGGGAAACCATAGGTGTCATAAAGTGAGAATATTAGCTCACCGGAAAGCACATCGCCTTTTAATTCACTTAAGGCGGCATCAAGAACGCCCATGCCTTTATCTAGGGTTCGAGCAAACTGCTCTTCTTCTGCCTTAATAATCTTGGTAATCAGTTCGCCTTTTTGGATTAGCTCCGGATAGGCTTCACCCATGACTTCGGCTAATGGCGTCACTAGTTTGTGGAAAAATACGCCTTTGGCGCCAAGTTTGTGACCATGTCTTAGAGCGCGACGAATAATACGACGCAGAACATAGCCACGACCTTCGTTTGATGGCTGAACACCATCTGAAACTAGGAATGCACAGGAGCGAATATGGTCAGCCAGTACCTTAAGCGAGGCATTTTCTGGGTCCTTACATTGGGTAATCTTGATAGCGACTTTTATGAGGTGCTGAAATAAATCGATATCATAATTATTATGCACACCCTGCATTACTGCGGCTACGCGTTCTAATCCCATACCTGTATCAATAGAGGGCTTAGGTAGTTCTGTCATCTCACCTGAACTATCGCGTTCATATTGCATAAATACCAGATTCCAGATTTCAATGTAACGGTCTAGATCGTCATTTTCGCTACCTGGAGGACCACCGGCTATATGCTCACCATGATCCCAAAATATTTCAGTGCTTGGCCCACAGGGTCCGGTATCGCCCATTTGCCAAAAATTATCTTCACCTAATCTTGATAGACGATTTGGATCTACACCAATCTCATTAACCCAAATATCAGCCGCTTCATCGTCACTGGTATGAACAGTCACCCATAGACGCTCTTTGGGAAGTTTTAGCTCTACCGTTAAAAATTCCCAAGCAAATTTGATGGCATCCTGTTTGAAGTAATCGCCAAAACTAAAATTACCTAACATTTCAAAAAAAGTATGATGCCTTGCGGTATAACCGACATTTTCAAGATCATTATGTTTGCCGCCCGCTCTTACACAGCGCTGTGAAGAGGTGGCTCGAACATAATCGCGCTTTTCTGCACCCAAAAATACATCTTTAAACTGCACCATGCCGGCATTAGTAAATAGTAAGGTCGGGTCGTTTCCTGGCAACAGACTACTACTATCAATCTTGCTATGCTCCTTTGAAGCAAAATAGTTTAGGAATGCATCTCTAATTTCGGCACTTTTCATATTTAATTCCGATGGCTCAACTTTAATATTTTAATGGTTATTGGGTTAAAGGTTTTGCTCTGAAAATGTCTGCTCTGAGTTTTTATTGGCTAATATGTGTAAATGCAAATGAGGAACTGTTTGTCCTGCACCCTCACCATTATTAACAACCAACCTAAAGGCCTCGCTGACACCCGCCATTCTAGCAACTTCCCCGGCAACCCACATTAGATGTCCTAGCAGTGAACGATCACTGTGCTTGGCATCAGATAATTTAGGGAGTGGCAGTTTAGGGATAACTAACATATGAACAGGCGCTTGCGGCGATATGTCGTTGATGACAATACATTGGTCGTCTTCATACAAAATATCGGCCGGTAGTTCCCTGTTTATTATTTGGGTAAAGAGGCTGTTATCACTCATTTTACTTTCCAATTATTTTCTATTTTAAGCTGGGAGACTGATAGCTCTAGCTGCGTTTTTATTTGAGTTTCTCGTCCGCATCGAGCTGTCTCGCCTGTGCTTCTAACATCACTGGAATCCCGTCACGAATCGGATACGCCAACCCACTGGCACGACAGACTAATTCGTTAGTCGTTGCGTCAAATTCGAGCGGTGCCTTTGTTACCGGACAGACCAATATACTGAGTAATTTCTTATCCACAAAAATATTCCCAAAAAAACGATGGCTAGTTTACGCAAAATCACATAAAACTGCCATTCCCATATGACAGATAGATTTCAACTACTTACTCTGAGAGGGTAAGACCTTTAAAACCAAATCAGGATCAATCCTTTGATCAAGCCAATTCATACGCCAATCTAAGTGCGGGCCGGTGGCGCGACCTGTAGCTCCAATCTTGGCAATTTCCATTCCTAGGGTAACCTGTTGATCCGGTTTCACTAGAATTTCACTGAGATGAAGAAAGGTGGAACTCAGCCCATGACCATGATCGATAATTAATGTACCGCCAGAATAGAAAAGATCATTGTGCGAAAAGGTAACCACACCAGCTGCTGGCGCTATAACTGGAGTCCCAATAGGAGCGGCATAATCAATACCATAATGGGGGCTTTTAGGTACGCCATTATAGAATCGCTGACTACCGTAGACGCCAGTAATCGGTCCATTGGCTGGTTTGATAAACCCTTTTAAAAAATCCTGTTTATTACTGACTAGCTTTCTCGATTCTCTAACCATGGATGCGTCTTGCTTGATTCGCTGTAAATCTGAGGTAGGTGGCGTCACTGTTTTAGAAGGTACGCCTTCAATTTTTTGGATGTTGTATTGGCGCGCTGCAATTTCAAGAGTAATGGTTTCAGGTTCTTGATCTTGGCTATTAATAGTAATACTAGTTAAAGCGGGCGCATTTCGACCCAATCCTAACAAAAATTGATTGGTTGTCGTAAGATTCAGGGTCTTCCCTTGATAGCTTACCGTTTGGCCCTCTTGCACCTGCCCTATCAGCAGACCGCCCTGCTTAAACTCGCCTTCAAAGCTAATAGCATGGAGCTCGACTGCAAAAAGTAAGGCGAAAGGAAGAATTAAAATGATGCGCTTTGAAAGATTGCCTATAGACTTCATCTCCGCCCTGCTTGACTAAAATAAGTAAGCTTTAGATTAGCTTAAATTGGAATAAAGGCAAAGCTAATCAATCAATTGATTATTGTTTTAGGGCGTAATTTATTTGATCAAAATTATAGCCACGATATTGTAGGAATCTCATTCTCTTGGCTTTTTCTTTGGCATCTGCAGGCTGGGACTGTCCAAATTTATTGGTGGCTGTTTGAAGGGCTAATTCATACCAATCAACCTCTGCCTCTGCTAACAGCTTGCTGACTAAAGCAAGATTGGCGCCTCGTTGCTTTAGCTCAAGACGAATTCGCGTTTCACCTTGCCCTCGTGAAATTCGTGAGCGGATAAAAGCTTCAATAAATCGTTGATCAGATTGAAGGTTCTCTTCAACTAGGCGCTCAAGTACCTCTGGGATAAAAGATGATTTATCAAATTTCTTTGCCAATTTTTCGGCTAATTGGCTCTGAAGATATTCACGACCCGCTAACATTCCCATTGCGGCAATGCGGATTTTACTAGGTGTTATTTCGTTTAGTTGCTGTTCCGTCATAGGTTGCTCTCATGCACCCTTTGGCTAGCATCCGATTAATTAGACTGTGGATAGTCACTCTACCCACAGTCTATTAAATCTAGGCTTCTTGAGGCTGATCTTTAGTCGGCTTTAGGTGGCTTAACTCTATTTCACGTATCTGTGACTCAATTTCAGTAGAAATGTCAGGGTTTTCTGTGAGGTATATACCCACATTAGCCTTACCCTGACCTATTTTATTGCCTTTGTAAGCATACCAAGCACCAGACTTATCGATTAGGCCATTCTTTACACCCAGGTCTACTAATTCACCGTAACGGTTAATACCTCGACCATACAGAATTTGGAACTCTGCTTTTTTAAAAGGTGGTGAAACTTTGTTTTTAACCACTTTAACTCGAGTTTCGTTACCCACAACTTCTTCACCCTCTTTGACCGCACCTATACGGCGAATATCCAAGCGTACTGAAGAGTAAAACTTTAGGGCATTACCGCCTGTGGTTGTTTCAGGGTTACCAAACATTACACCAATCTTCATTCTGATTTGGTTAATAAAGATAACCAAGCAGTTGGCTGTTTTGATATTACTGGTTAGCTTTCTGAGTGCTTGCGACATAAGACGTGCTTGCAAGCCCACATGGTGATCACCCATTTCACCTTCAATTTCAGCGCGTGGCGTCAATGCGGCCACCGAATCTACCACCAACACATCACAGGCGCCTGATCTTACCAACATGTCAGTGACTTCTAGGGCTTGCTCACCTGTATCTGGCTGCGAAACAATCAGGCCGTCTACCTCAACGCCAAGCTTTTCTGCGTAAACTGGGTCTAATGCATGCTCAGCATCAATAAAGGCACAGGTGCCACCGGCTTTTTGTGCCTCGGCAATTACCTGCAGTGTCAGCGTTGTTTTACCTGATGATTCCGGGCCATAGATTTCAACAATGCGTCCCTTGGGAAGTCCGCCAATACCCAAGGCAATATCTAATCCGAGTGAGCCTGTAGAAATAGAGGGAATAGCTTCGCGCTTTTCTTCACCCATACGCATGACGGTTCCTTTACCAAATTGTTTTTCAATTTGACCTAGAGCCGCTTCAAGTGCTTTTTCTTTATTGGCTTCCATTATTGATTCCTCTTAAACTAATTTCGATAGATATTGGTAGGTTATTTGCCAACCAACGATTACTGTATGTGTGTACAGTATATCATCAAATTAGATGTTGCAAGAGTTGTTGTAAAGATTTTTTTATTGCCGCTGATCTCACCGCCTGACGATCGCCCGATAACATTAATTGTTGCGTCCATGATCGAGTGGGCGTTTGACAACAGACCCAGACAGTGCCTACGGGCTTATCTTCAGTACCGCCCTCGGGTCCAGCAATGCCACTCACAGCAATTGCATAGTCGGCTCGCGATTGTTGAATAGCTCCCTGGGCCATCTGTTCTACAACCTGCTCACTGACAGCGCCATATTGATCCAGTGTTTTTTTTGAGACCCCCAAAAGCTGTTGCTTTGCGCTATTGGCATAGGTCACAAATCCAAACTCAAACCACTGAGAACTGCCTGAAACAGCGGTAATGGCCTCAGAAATACCGCCCCCTGTACAGGACTCCGCGGTGGTTAATTTGGCATTTTTTTTACAGAGCATCTCACCCAATTGCTGAGCAATACTGGTTAAGGTTTGCGAATTAGATAGATCAGACAAAATATCACTCCTTAAAAAAATCCAGTGTACCTAAACTATCCAACCCATGTCTAAGAAACCAGCAAACATCTAAATGCTAATAATTTATCAGCTTGGGCTGCTTTTCGATATTTTGAATAGTCTTTTCACTACAGTCTGTACTAAACTTGGTACAGCAAATTATTAATAACGTTTTTATCATAAAAGTTGATATAAGTTTACCCATGAGCACTCAAGCCGCAAACGACAACCATACGCCAATGATGAAGCAATACCTCAGCCTTAAAGCTGAGCATCCCAATGATCTTATGTTTTATCGTATGGGTGACTTTTATGAACTATTTTTTGATGATGCTAAAAAAGCTAGCCAGCTACTTGACGTTACACTCACCGCTCGTGGCAAAGCCAACGGTAATCCTATACCCATGTGTGGCGTGCCATTTCATGCCGCTGAAGGCTACTTAGCCAAACTGGTAAAACAGGGTGTGTCGGTGGCTATCTGTGAACAAATTGGCGACCCAGCCACCAGCAAAGGGCCGGTTGAGCGCGCGGTAGTTAGAGTATTAACTCCAGGGACACTGAGCGACGAAGCCCTGCTGGATGATCGTTCCGATAATTTACTCGCGGCTATTCATTGCTCAAATAATCAATTTGGTATCGCTACTCTCGATATGAGTAGCGGTCGATTTCAACTGCTTGAAGCCCATCAGGTGGAAGAGCTGCACAGTGAATTACAACGACTTAATCCGGTTGAGATTTTAATTTCAGAGGATTTTCCTAAAATTGATTGGCTGGAGAACTGGGTTGGCAAGCGCACTCAACCTCCCTGGCTATTTGATTTAGATTCGGCAAACCGATTATTAAACCAACAGTTGGGCACTCAAGATTTAAGTGCCTTTGGTTGTAGCCATCTGCCAATTGCCATCTGTGCGGCGGGCTGTTTATTGCAATATGCCAAGGATACCCAGCGAGGTAATCTACCGCATATCCATAGTATTAGCGTAGAAAACCGTGAGGATGGTGTGGCCTTAGATGCGGCGAGTCGACGCAATCTTGAGTTAGATACCAATCTTAATGGCGGCCATGAAAACACCTTATTTGATGTGCTTAACAATACCGCTACTAGCATGGCGAGCCGCCTGTTACGGCGCTGGCTTAATCGCCCCCTCAGACAGTTAACCGAACTACAGTCAAGACAACAGAGCATTGCCGAATTACAGTCTAACTACCTCTATGAATCTTTAAATGGCCATCTAAAACAGGTGGGCGACATGGAGCGCATACTGACCCGAGTTGCCTTGCATTCTGCGCGCCCTAGAGACCTGACTCGATTACTTTCATCGATTGCGGTTCTACCTGAAATTAAATCAGTGATGCGCGATGTTAAACATGCCCACCTAAACGCTCTACTGGAACAGGCTAAACCCCTACCCCATTTAGTTGAGTTGTTAGATAAGGCCATTATTGATAACCCACCCACGGTAATCCGCGAGGGTGGGGTTATTGCAGACGGCTATGACGCAGAGCTCGATGAATTGCGGGCATTAAACACCAATGCCGGTGAATTTTTGTTGGCTATGGAAGAGCGTGAAAAAGAAGCCACTGGTATTGCCAATCTTAAGGTGGGATACAATCGAGTTCATGGCTATTTTATCGAAATCTCAAGAGGCCAAAGTGATCGCGCGCCTGCAGAATATATTCGCCGCCAAACTTTAAAAAATGCTGAACGCTTTATCACCCCAGAGCTAAAAGAATTTGAAGATAAGGCCCTTAGCGCGAAAAGCCGCGCCCTTGGCAGAGAAAAACAACTCTATGTTGAGCTTATAGAAATACTCAATCAAGATTTACAAAGTTTACAAAATTGCGCTGCGGCTATAACTGAAATTGATTTACTGGCGACCTTAGCTGAACGAGCCCATAGCCTTAGTTTTTGCCAACCTGAGCTAACCGAGCAAGCAGGGATCAGCATCCAAGGCGGTCGCCACCCAGTAGTTGAAAAGGTTTCAAGCGAGCCCTTTGTGGCCAATGATTTACAGATGAACCCTGAGCGTAAAATGCTAATCATTACCGGCCCTAACATGGGCGGTAAATCTACCTACATGCGCCAAGCCGCATTAATTGTATTGCTAGCTCAAATTGGTAGTTTTGTTCCTGCCACTAACGCCAAAATTGGACTAGTTGATCGTATATTTACTCGTATTGGCTCTTCTGATGACTTAGCAGGCGGCCGCTCTACCTTTATGGTGGAAATGATGGAAACTGCCAATATTTTGCACAATGCCAGCGAGAACAGCCTAGTACTAATGGATGAAATCGGGCGGGGAACCAGTACCTTTGATGGCCTTTCATTGGCGTGGGCCTGCGCCTATCATCTCGCAGAAAAAGTTAAAGCATTCACTCTGTTTGCCACCCATTATTTTGAGCTTACTGAGCTTCCAGAATCAGTCAGCGGCACAGTGAATGTTCATTTAGATGCCACCGAGCACAAAGACAATCTGGTCTTTTTACATTCTGTTCAAGAGGGCCCAGCCAGTCAAAGTTATGGCCTTCAGGTTGCCAAGCTAGCAGGCATACCCAAAGAGGTAGTTAATCTAGCTAAACGTGAACTACAGCGCCTAGAATCGAAAAGCCTCAATCAAGAGGAAGTGCAGTCAGCAAAATTAGTGACTAAAAACAGCACCCCACAAACTGATTTATTCGCCATTAATGAACCCTCAGAACTAGAGCAAATGATGGGCGATATTGAACCCGATGAGCTTTCGCCGCGAGATGCATTAGATGTCATTTATAAACTAAAGCGCCTCAGTAACCGTAGCAATTGACTTAAAACGGCATAGTAGCCAAAAATTTTTATCCAAGTATGAGTTCACAGACGCCTACTTCCTGCTATAATGCCGCGCCCAAATTGACCGCTATTTCAAGAGATTTGACAACATGACCTTTATCGTTGGTGAGAATTGCATTAAATGCAAATACACGGATTGCGTAGAAGTTTGCCCCGTAGACTGTTTTTACGAAGGCCCTAACTTCCTCGTTATTCACCCAGACGAATGCATTGACTGCGCACTCTGCGAGCCAGAATGCCCCGCAGAAGCCATTTATGCCGAGGATGAAATACCTGCAGGTCAAGAACCCTTCTTAGAGATCAATGCAGAACTAGCCGATGTATGGCCCAATATTTCTGAGCAAAAAGCCCCTGCAGCTGATGCCGCAGAATGGGACGGTGTCGAAGGCAAAATCAAATACCTCGAGCGCTAATTTAAGTTACACTTATAAGACTTCCAGCACCCGTAGCTCAGCTGGATAGAGTAGGTGGCTTCGAACCACTTGGTCGGGGGTTCGAATCCCTCCGGGTGCACCATATAACAAACCCTCAGCCAAAGGCTGGGGGTTTTTTGTATGTTCATCTGGAGAATAGGTTCGAACCCCTAGTTCGACAAGATGCGCATGCATCTTAGACGAGGAGCAACGCGACGAAGCCCGGAGGGGCATTAACGCGAATGCGTTAAGGATCAATCCCGATCGGTGCACCACACTTAACCAAAAGCATCAAAACCCTCAGTCAAAGGCTGGAGTTTTTTATTTGCGTCAACTGGAGAAAAGGTTCGAACCCCTAGTTCGACAAGATGCGCATGCATCTTAGACGAGGAGCAACGCGACGAAGCCCGGAGGGGCATTAACGCGAATGCGTTAAGGATCAATCCCGACGGGTGCAAAGCAAAAAACACCATTTCGTTTTCACTCTTAAGTACTTATACTCCCCACCCATAGCCAAACACAGCATTCAACTACTACCATTAACTGATTAACTCAAAGTTTTTAATGGCGAGACTTAAGCGAGAAAAGAACAAACATGAACCTACCAAAAACACTATCCGTCATAGCTGCAACCATCAGTGTTTCTAATAGCTATTTAGCCCACAGCGACCAAATTATTCTTAATAATGGCGACACATTGCAGGGTACAGTTGTAGATCAAACAGAAACCTCTGTGACTTGGGAATCTGATAATTTTGGCACACTAAATATCCCAACACAGCAGATCGCCTCTATTAATAGTTCAGATACAAACTCTGAAGCGCTAAAAATTAAGAGCGCTTATGTCGGGAATATTGGACTCTTTGGATCTTATCTTGGCGGTAACGAACAGCGCGACGATCTAGAGTTAAACATACTGCTTACTCTTGAACAGGGTAGCCTAACCCATAATACAGAAATAAATTATGAAACCCTTGGCCAAAAAAATGAAGCAACTATCAAAGACTTTGGCATTGCCTATGGCATAGATTGGGCAATTGATGATAGCTGGTATTGGGGTAATAATATTTTCTATGGCGCTGATGATAAACGTCAAATTGAGCAATCGGTATCGGTGGGAACAAACCTCGGATATCAGTTTTGGAAAAACGACGAGGGTAAACTCACCACGGAAATAGGTTTAGCCTGGATAAGTGATAAATTATTTAGCTCGATTGATGATGAGCGGATTGCATTAGTTTGGTCTGGCAATTATCAGAAACAACTAAATAAAAAAGTCTCTCTTTCTTACTCCCACCAACTCAATGTTTCTATGAAAGATTCAGATAATTCACAGCTATCTGCTGATATTGGATTTATCATTCCAGTCACCAACAAACTAGATACCAAAATTTCATATGACTGGTCGATTGATAATCTACCCGAACAGGGCAATGAAAAAATTGATCGCAAACTAAAATTTGGCGCTGATTATTCGTTTTAAACAATACCTACAGATTATTCCGCACAAAAAAAACCCAATAATTTCTTATCGGGTTTTTCGAACTAGCAAATTTAATGAATACCCGAAGGTATTTCACAAATTATTCGCCAACTACGTTCTCAGCTTGTGCGCCTTTTTGACCTTGAGTAACTTCCATAGTTACTGCTTGGCCTTCTTTCAAAGACTTAAAACCGTCAGCTTGAATAGCACTGTGGTGTACAAATACGTCACCGCCGCCTTCTTGCTCAATAAAACCAAAACCTTTACTGTCGTTGAACCACTTTACAGTGCCAGAAACTCTATCCGACATAACTAACCTCACTATTAAAAATATATACCGTTTAAGGTGTTTAAAAATATCCAGCCTCGAAACGGGGCTAGCCTAACCTTTGAAGCAAAATCACAACAAAGATATTACTGTTTCAACAGACACTAAAATGTGTAACCGCTAATTCAGATGCCCCATCATATTGTGTTTTGAGTGATTTGGCTAATTTATGTCCATTTTTTTTACAAAATATAGGCATAAAGGGCAAAAAAATAGAAAAAAGTGCCATTTTTACCAAAAAAACCAGCCTTTACTCTTTTCATCCAGCTTAGATTTGCAGCCCTTTAACTGGCCTCCATAAACAGCTGCTTGACGTTTTACCTTATTCGCTACTTTGATTAAATTAGGTTTTTTCTTAAAACTACCTCGGGCATAACCACCCCAACCTTCATGATAAGCAAGATACTGTTGATAGGCATCCCATTTTGAAACACCCAGTCTCTTGTTACTTTTATTGGTATACCAGCCGATAAAGTTGATAGCATCACCAAAATCATCGCGATCATGGCCCCAGTTACCAGTATGTTTACGGTAATCATTCCAAGCGGGGTTTTGTGCCTGAGCATAACCATAGGCGGATGATTTTCGCGGCAGTGGAATAAAGAAAAATGTTGGACGTTTGGGTCTTACTTTAGCCCGGAAGGTGGATTCCTGTTTCATAATCGCCATGCTGATATGCATGGGTGTCCCCCAACGCTTTTGTGCGCTTTTGGCACTTTTATACCAATCAATTTCACCAAGAAAAATTGAGCAGATATTATCAACCTGTTTTGGCTTATAGGTGGAGCAACCTGAAATCAACAAAAAAACAGAAACAACTAAAAATAACCGAAACATCCAAACTCTCCACAATAAGTTAGGGTTTTACACTTCATTAAGTTTAGTGGGTCTTAGCCCCATATGGAACTGGATTTTTTAGGCTGTGCTTTGGGCTTTTCTTTTGTCTGCACTTTAGCCTGTTTATCAGCCTGTTTATCAGCCTGTGCTAGAGATATGTTTTCGCGTGTAATAACAATCATTTTACGCTTATAAAGTGCACCTAAGGCATTTTTGTACTTTTTCTTAGACACTTTAAACTGACTATAAATAAGATCGGGGTTACTTTTGTCGGTGAGGTCTGATTCACCCCCAGAAGCTTTAAGAAAATCTAATATCTGATCTTCTAGACCATTACTACTCGCTGATGAATGCTGAGAAATAATGACATCAATTTTTCCGTCTTCACGAATAGCTTTTATATAACCGGGCAGTCTTTCACCCAAAGCTAGCGGGCGAAAAGCATCGCCATGAAAAATCAGGCCTAAATATTGGTCATTAATTAATACCTTGTAGCCTAACTCCGTTTTATCCGTGACTCTTAATTCAACTTTTTGACGAGGCTCTAAATCAGTAGCCTCCTCTTCAAAATAAAGATTAAGCTTAGAAGATGCGAGAATGCGGTCTGTAGTATGATCATGAAAAACATATACCATATAGGATTCACCCTCTTTCATGGGGTGGTGCTGCTCGCTGTAGGGTACTAATAAGTCTTTTGGCAAACCCCAATCTAAAAATGCACCCACGCGATTGGTATCGATTACTTTAAGTAACTCGACAGTGCCAATAAAAGCCTTAGGAGTTTCAGTAGTCGCAATTAACAAATCATCTGAATCAAAATACAGAAAAACATCAACCCAATCATCTATCTCTGTGCCTTCGGGCACATAGCGGTTAGGCAACAGAATTGTGCCCTCCTCACCGCCATCAACATAGACGCCATGGTCAGCGCTCTTAACCACCTGAAGATTATTGAATTTTCCTATTTCTACTGCCATATACTTTGTCTTTTGGTCAATGGATAAACCCTTTATTCATTTAAAATTTTTGCAAGGATTTACCTGTTATTCAAGGTCGCTATATTAGGTTGCTGAAGAAGATATGTATATAGCATCAGAAAATGTTTGACAGTAGGTGCCAGTTCGGTAGAATGCACGCCTCTTCCCAGAGGGTGGTTAGCTCAGCTGGTAGAGCATCGCCCTTACAAGGCGAGGGTCACAGGTTCAATCCCTGTACCACCCACCAAGGAAGAAAGGTTATTGTGGACCGGTA
>Ga0213863_10001518_pt1 | contig 16794 bp, 7 predicted proteins | sample PICome_8_FD_160128 | JGI IMG/M metagenome (GOLD analysis project Ga0213863, IMG submission 160128) | Coastal seawater microbial communities near Pivers Island, North Carolina, United States - PICO497 | ecosystem: Environmental > Aquatic > Marine > Coastal | place: USA: North Carolina | collected... | reverse complement strand
GGGGCAGCACGTCGGGCTGCATCGGGAGGACGCGAAAGGCGAGGCCGGTGAGGCACTCGAAGCTCGTCCAAGCGGGGACGCCGGCGTTGAGCACCTCCACGGCTCCCGTGGGCCCTGCGGCGAGGGCGGCGCCGAGGCGGGCTGGCCAGGTGGCCTCGTCCCGGGAGGGACCCGTTCCGTAGGTGCTCGAGCCGCCGACGCAGGCGATTCGCAGGGTGTCCTCCGGCTTGGTGAGGGTCACCTCGGGGGCGCGAAAGCCCAGGGGTCCGTGCTCGAAGCTGCGGGCTCCCGGGCTCGCCGGGTCAGCCCTGCGCCCGTAGTTGGGCTTGGGCGCGTAGAGGAGGTAGGGGTGCGGCGCGAACGCGCGGTCCTCGGCGCTGTCGAGGTAGGGAGGGTTCAGCTCGATCCGTGTGAGCCCAGGGATCGAGAACCAGCGGGGAACCGTCTCGAAGATCAGCGCCAGCCCGACGAGGGCGAGCAGGACCTTGCGGAGGACCGCGCCGCTCCGCGGAGAGCGGAGCGCGGATCGGCGAGGGGCGGCGCGGCGCATGGCGGCTGATCGTAGACTCCTCGGCCCATGAAACGGACTCGAATCGCCACCGCCGTCCTCGTGACGCGAGGTCCAGAGGACGATCCAGAGGTCCTCGTGGTTCGCCGCTCGCCCAAGCTGCGCTTCTTCGGCGGCTACTGGGCGTTCCCCGGTGGCGTGGTCGATCCCTGTGACCACGACGGTGATGAGGACCACGACGACGCCCATCGGCGCTGCGCCCTCCGTGAGCTGGTCGAGGAGGTCGGCTTCGCGGCGGCGGGGGCTGAGGCTGCCATGGCGGAGCGTGCCGGCCTGCTCGATCGAGCCGACGACCAGGCGGGTGATCGCGTCCGGGCGATCCTGGATCGCTCGCCCGGGGTGCTCCTCGCTGCGCGCCCGTTCGCGAGGCTCACCACGCCGCCCTTCGCCCCGGTCCTCTATCGGACACGCTTCCTCCATGTGGAGGCGCCCGATGGGTTCGAGCCCGTGATCCTGGAGGGAGAGCTCGTCGACGGCGCCTTCGAGCGCCCCGCGGACCTCCTGGCGTCCTGGAGGCGCGGGGAGCGGTTGGTGGCGCCGCCGGTCCTCTACATGCTCGAGCAGCTGCTCGAGCTCGGGTTGGAGGGCTTCCTGGAGGCCATGGAGGGCCGTAGCCGCGAGCTTGAGAGCGGCAGGCTGCACCCGATCCGGAACGTCCCCGGGATCCTCATGGCGCCGCTGGCGACGCGTACTCTGCCTCCGGCCACGACCACCAACGCCTACCTGGTGGGGGAGCGGCGCCTCTACGTGGTGGACCCCGCGCCGACCGACCCGGCCGAGCAGCAGCGGCTCTTCGACCTGATCGACGAGCGCTGCGCAGCGGGCGCTGAGCTGGTGGGCATTCTGGTGACGCACCACCACCCTGACCACGTGGGGGCCGTGGAGGCCACCGCTCGCCGCTATGACGTCCCGGTCCTCGCCCACGAGCAGACGCTCTCACGGCTCGCCCTGGCGGTGGACAACACGAGGGCCCTCGGCGACGGCGTGGAACTGCCCCTCGGCGAGGCCCCCGACGGCGAGCCCGGGTGGGTCCTGACGGCGCTCCACACGCCGGGGCACGCCCGCGGCCACCTGGTCTTCCGGGAGTCGCGCTACGGCGCGGTCCTGGGTGGAGACCTCGTCTCCACGGTCTCCACCATCGTGATCGATCCACCGGACGGGCACCTGGCGACGTATCTCACGAGCCTGGAGCGGGTTCGAGACCTCATGGGGTCGGGGGAGGTCATGCACCCGGCTCACGGGCCGGTGGTCAGCGACGGGCCGGCGCTCCTGGACCGCTACCTGGAGCACCGCGCTCGGCGCGAGGCGTCCCTCGTGCGAGCCCTCAGCCCGGAGCCCGCGTCGGAGGCAAGCCTGGTTCGACGGGTCTACACGGATGTCGCAGAGGAGCTGCTTCCCGTCGCCGCTCGCTCGCTCCGCGCCGGGCTCGACAAGCTCTCCGAGGAGGAGAGCGCGAAGGAAGTTGCGACCGGCTTGTGGCGGTCGCTGGAGAAGCGCTGACTTCGTCGGCGCTTGGCGGGAGGCCCGGCTATGTTCAGCCACGCGACCATGACCTCCCCCTCTCTCCTCCCTCGTCTCGTCAACTCAGCGCTGGCCGCTCTGGTGCTGGCGACAGGGGCCGTTGGGGTCGGCTGCGCCGCCTCGGGGGAGCCGCTGCCACAGCCTGAGCTGATCTCCTTTGTCACCTACTACGGCGGCGACCCCGTGGCGGGCCCCATGGACGAGGGGGCGGCGGTCTCCATGTCTCTGCGACGTGGGGATGCCGTGGGAGTCTCCCTGGAGATCCTGATCACCAGCGCGGCGATCCCGGAGACGGCCGAACCCCTCCCGCAGCACGTCCGATTGATCCTGGGTAGCGACGGGCCGGAGCCGGTCGGTGCTCACCCCAAGGTGCTGCTCGGCGCGCGTCTCCTGGGAGGCGAGGAAGGGGCTCGAGTCGTCAAGGAGCTCAGGGCGCTCCCGCCGGCCCAGGGCGCGAGCACGGCGCGCCTCAACGGCATCTCCATGCCCGGGGTCACGACGCGCATGAACTCCGTCTTTGCTCGGGGGATCGAGTTCCATCAGGAGGCGCTGGTGGACCGTCAGTTCGGGGTCGAGCTGTGGCAGGGCCGCGACGCCACGGCGGGGCTCTCGGTGGCTCTCGCGGTGCAGGACCAGGTGGAGACCATCCTCTCCGATGGGGCCAGCGGCCAGCTGCAGGTGACCCAGGTCCAGCGGGACGAGGTGCTGGTTCTCGACAAGGCGCTTCCCCTGGACGGGAGCCCGCTGGTCTTGATGACCGAGCCGGCCTTCAAGCTCGAGGGCGATGTCCGGATCGCGCTCATCCTCGAGGCGCAGCCCATGGGGGGGGCCGAGCCGGGCCTCGAAGATCAGGTCAAGAGGGTCCGCGCGGAGGTCCGGGACGCCGCGCTGGAGGGGACCCAGCGCCGGCAGGTGCTGCGGCTTCAGGAGCGCCAGCTGATCCGTTTCCAGGACAGCATCGATGCTCTCGCGGACCCTGCTACGAGTCGCGCAGCGCTCATGAACCTCGCGAGCAGCACGAATTCGCAGCTCGCGGGTGAGTTCGCGCTGCTGGCCGACGACGGGCTGCTCAAGCAGTTCACGGATGGACTGGTCGTGGACCGGCAGGTCCTGCGAGCCCTCGCGAGTCAAAAGGACGAGCTCGCCTGGCGCCTCGAGCGGGACGTGCTGATCGAGCTCCTGGAGGGCCTGGAAGAGGGCACCCTCGGCGAGGAATACAGCGCGCTGCTGCTCCAGTTCACTGGCGACGCCGGGCGCCAACTGGGCGTGGTGCAGGACGCTATCGTCGCCAGCACCTCGATCGCCACGTTCCGGTCGCGGATGATCGAGGACAACAAGATCGCGCTCGAGTCCTCCAGCTCCGCAGCTCGGGTTCGCGCGGCGGACTGGCTCCGGACCCTCTCGGTGACCGTGCCGGGGTATGACCCCCTGGGCCCAGCTCCGGAGCGCCGACAGGCCCTCCGCCGCTGGATGTCGGCGGCCGAAGGGACGAGCGCGGCAGGGCCCAACGACGCGCCAGCCGCCCGCGGCGCGGCGCCCACGACGTCCGAGGCGCGGTCGCCGGTCGACGCCGGATCCCAGCCGGGGGGAGGGGAGCGGTGAGCGAACCGACCCATCAGGGCGCTGCCGACGGCGCGGCGTCCGGGCGAGGAGCCCCTGACCGAGACGCGGCTGTTCAGCCGTCCTCGGCTGCGGAGGCGGCTGCGGCGGAAGAGGCCGCCGGCGAGTCCCCTTCGGCTGAGTTCCCGCCGGCTAAGTCTCGATCTGCCGAATCTCCCTCAGCTGGGTCAGCGACAGAGGGGGCCTCTGCAGCCAAGGTCGAGCGGCCTGGCCGCTGGCGCCGCCGGTTGTTCAAGGTCGCGGCGCTGGTGGTCGCGATGCGAGTCGTCCTCGGTGTCGGCCTGGAGCCGGCCCTGCGCGCGGCCCTCTCGGCGGGCGGGGTGAAGGCGGATTGGTCCTCCCTCCAGCTCCAGCTCGTCGATGGACGCCTGGAGGTCCAGGGACTGAGCGTGACGCCGAAGGATGACCCGGAGGATGGGGGGAGCGTCACCGCGCTGGACGCTCAGCCCATGATCGCGGCGTCGACCCTGGTGCTGGACCTCGACGTGAGCTCGCTCCTGAAGGGCGCCCTCCGCGTGGAGCGGCTCGTGCTTGAGGGAGCCGCCGTGAACCTGGATCGCGGCGCGGAAGGCGACTGGAACTTCGCCGTGTTCGCGGGGGGCGGAGCGCCAGCCGCGCCTCCTGAGCCATCCGTGCCGGGGCCTCTCCTCTTCGACCTGCCCTTCGAAGTCGACCAGGTGCGGATCCAGGACTTCAGGCTGCGGGTTCGAGACCTCCAAGCGCTTCCGCCGGTCGACCTGACCAGCACCACCTCGCTCACCCTCACCGGGGTCGGGGCAGAGGGCGAGCCCGCCGCTCTCGATCTACGGACGGTCTCCGCCGAATGCCTGGACCTCCTCCGTCTCCGCGGCACCGGCGCGCTCTCCTCACAAGGCGCCGATCTGTCCTTGGAGCTGACCGTGGCGGGCCTGCGCCCGGGGGCTGCGCTCGGCTTCCTCGCTGCGGCCGGGATCGACCCGCGGGCGGAGCGCCTCGACGGCGCGGCGAGGTTGCAGCTGCAAGCGAGCCCCCTCGAGGCGAACCCGAATCAACTCGACGCCCTGCTGACCCTGGATCGCGTCGCAGTCCGCGCCGACGAGACCGAGGCGTTTGGTCTCGAGCACTTCGAGGTGAAGGTGGACACCCTGGGGGAGGGCGTCTTCGACGTCGACTCCATCCTGATCGACGGGCTCCTGGCCGAGGCCGCGCTCGAGGCCGATGGGACACTCACCTTCGCGGGGATTGGGCCGGCTGCCGGGGGCCAGACGACGTCGGCTCAATCGAAGCCAGCCCCATCGAAGCCCGCCCCATCGAATCCAGCCCCGCCGGATCCGCCATCGGCCGCTGCCAAGACTCCAACCGTCGCCCCAACTGCAGGCCCCTCAGCGGCAGGCCGCGCGGCACCTCTGCGATGGTCGCTGAGTCGCGCCGAGCTCAAGAACTCGCGGCTGTCCTTCAGTGACCGTGACCTCAGCGAGGGGCACCGGATCACCGCGCTGCTGGACTCCATCAGCGCCGGACCGATCTCGTCCGAGGAGGGAGCGCCGCCGTCCCCCGTTCGACTCTCGGCGACCATCCCCGGGGTCGCGGAGGAGCTCAGGGTCGACGGGTCCATCGGGTCGATCGCGCCGCGCTTCCAGGCGAGCGGCGGCATCAAGATCGCCGGACTCACCCCGGAGGAGCTGGCGCCCTACCTCGCCATGGCGGGGATGGAGCCGGCCTTCGAGAGCGGAACGTTCGAGGTCGACAAGATCGACGTGGACGGGCTCACCTTCGCGGCTCGCGGGCTGAGGGTGACGGATGGGGGGGATGAGCTCGCGGCGATGGACATGGCTGAGTTCGTGGTGGGCGGCAAGGACGGCATCCGGGCTTCCCTCGGCGGAGCCCGTGGCCGTGTTCGCCGTCGCCTCGATGATTCCGTCGAGGCGGTCGGTCTGCGATTCAACGTGGCCTCCGGGCCTTCGGCGCCGACGACGGCGCAGACTGCCGCCCCGATCACCGGGGAACCTGTCGCGACGGCTCCATCTGCGCCCACGACGGCACCGAGCGAGCCCTTCGTGGTCCCCAAGGTCTGGCTCCCACGCCTCGACCTCCAGTTCGAGCGCCTCGATCTCTTCAGCGACCAGAGCAGCGAGGTGCCGATCTCGATCGGTCCGATCACCGTGAAGGCGGGGCGCGTGGACGGCGCGGACGCCGGCCCTGAGTCCTTCGAGGTCTCGGCCAGCGGGACGGTTCGAGTCGCGCGTGAGTTCTCCGCCTCGGTTCGGTTCGACGGTTTGGAGGACGGTGGCCTTCGCGTCCGGGGGTCGACCGCAGCGCGGGGACTCAACCTGGACCCGGTCAAGGAGTGGTTCGAGCTCCTGGGGGTCGAGCCCGAGCTCCAGGATGGTGCGCTGGATGGACGCTTCGAGCTGGGCGTCCGTGCGGTCGAGGGACGCCCGGAGCTCGCCCTTGCCGTGGGGCCTGTGCGCCTGGCGGACCAGGCCGGCTCCGAGGTGAAGGAGTGGCTCGACCTCAAGGAGCTGCGTGTGGAGGGCATGCGCAGCGGCGGAGACGTCACCGCAGCCATCGAGTCGCTGCGGCTCACCGAGCCCCGTCTCCGCCTGGAGAGAGATGCCGCCGGCGGATGGACTGCGCTGGGCATGCACGTCCTCCCTCCGGAGTCAGCGGTGGGCCCGGCTCCGACCCGGGGGACCCAGCCGGATGTGGCGCCCGCCCTCCCGACGCCATCGGGGTGGTTGTCGCTCAACGATGGCCGAGTCGACGGCGCCAGCGTCACGCTCGTGGATCTCGGGGAGGCGGCGGAGCCGCCGCTCATCCTCAACGCCTCCCTTGGGGTACAGGGGCTCGCGCCAGGCGCGGGAGCGCAGCCTGCTGAGTGCTCCGCGCAGCTCGCGGTGGGGGGAGCGCGGTGGTCCACTTCAGGGAGTCTTCGGCCGGACCCGGCAGCACCCTCGCTTGAGCTCGCGCTCGCCGTGGAAGGGGTTGGAGAAGAGGCGCTGGAGCGCTTTCTTCCCGAGGGGGTGGCCCTGAGCTTCTCGGACGGCGTGGCGCGCGCGCGGGTGCGCGGCAGCTGGAGCCAACCCGAGCAGGGCGGTGACGCGCTGACGATCCAGGTCGATGACCTGGACCTGCGCGAACGGGGCGCCGATCGGCCTCTCCTCGGGGCGTCGAGCCTGAAGTTCACGGCGCCTCGCCTCGACGGAGCCAGCGGGGTGATCGACGTGGGTGAGGTGACCGCCGAGGACCTCGCGCTCGAGGTCGTGCGGCTGTCCGATGGGGGCCTCCGGGTCGCGGGCGTCGACCTGGTCTCACCTGAACCTGGCGACGGGAGTGAGCCCGGCGGTACAGATACACCCGGCGGCACAGATCCACCCGGCGGCGCAGTTGAGCCCAGCGGCGCAGTCAAGTCCGGCGGTACAAGCCGAGCCAGCGAGGTCGCGAGCAGCGGGGGCGAGGCGCCCCAGCCCGCCGCGCGGCGACGTCTTCGCAGCGTCCGCCTGGGAGCGTTGGACCTCGACCTGAAGGAGCTCCGCCTGTCCACAGAGGGAGCCAGCGCCGACCCCTTCGTGGTGACCTCGCGGGTCGCGCTGAAGGACGCCGTGGAGTTCGGGGCCGAGGACTTCATGGAGGAAGCGCCGCCGGTTGAGGTCGCGATCACCGCGAGCGCCCAGCCCGGCGGCGCCAGCCTCAGCCTGGATCTCGCGCTCACTCCCTTCGACAACGAGCCGGAGTTCGACGCCAAGATCCAGATCGAGGGGTTGGACGGCGATTTTCTCCGCTCCGTCTTCCCGGAGCGTCAGGTCGCCAGCGCGGAGTCCGGCTTCGAGGGCGGCAGCTTCTCGGCGGCGATCCACAGTCAGTTCAGGTGGAGGCGTGGCGGACCCCTGGACTTCGACCTGAGGGGGGGCTTCGGCCTCGGTCTCGAGGTGAACGACCTCGCGCTCCGTAGCAAGGCCGACGGTCCCGTGACCCTCGGGCTCGACCTGCTGTCCCTGGACGCCGCGAATATCTCGCCGCGCTCCGGGCGCTACCAGTTTCGGCGGGTCGAGATCGAGAACCCCCAGGGGGTGGTGCGGAGGGTCAAGGGCGGGCTGGAGATCGCCGGCATGCTGGTCGCAGCGGACACGGACGAGGCCGCGGACTCTGATCCGAGCTCGGTGGCGAGCTCGGTGGCGAACTCGCCGGCTGAGCTCGAATCAACACCCAAGATGGACCCGGCGGCGCCCCCCGGTACGGAGCCCGGGCCGGCCTCTTCGGCCAGCGAAACGGACGCTGGGGCAGAGGCCGACGTGGCGGAGGTCCTCGCGGTCGAGGAGAGTGCAGCGCCTGGGAAGGCGAGCGATGGTCCGCCCGAGCGTTCCCAGGGGGACGGCGTGGCGGGCGCGGCGCAGCCTGCCCGATCGGGAGGGCCCTCGGCGAACGTGACCATCGACGACCTCCTGCTGCGGGACCTGGACCTCCTCTATGAGGACCTGACCGTGACGCCGACGCTCTCGATTCCCCTCGTGGCGATGGACGCCGAGGTCCGCGGGCTGAGTAGTCGGATGCTCACGCAGCCGCGTCCGCTGAGGTTCTCGCTCTCGCTCGGCGGCGGGAACGTCTCCCTCCCCGTGCGGCTCAAGCAGACCTCTGTGCTCCGCGGCGTGGCGGAGGGCGTGGCGGGCGCAATGTCCTCCCGCGAGGCGGAGGTCGTCAAGTACGAGGACCGCCCGCTCTTCAAGGAGCTGGTCTCGTCCGGACAGCTGACCTTCTACCCCTCGACGTCTGGCTGGGTTCAGGGCGCGATCCAGGGGTTCGAGTTGACCGCCCTACGAGGGGCGGCGATCGCATCCGGTATCGACATCGGCGACGGCGTGCTCGACATCAACTCCAGGTCGCGCCTGGCCGGGAAGCGGGGCGGACACGTCGACTCGACCGTGAGCTTCGCTCACCTCTCACTGTCGGAGCCGGAGGGCGGACCCATCTCGCGGTTCCTCAAGCTCCCGGCGCCCCTGGACACCGTCGTCTTTGTCCTGAAGAACGAGCAGGGTGAGATCCGCCTGCCCCTGTCCTTCGACTTCGGCGGCGGGTCCTCCATGGGGATGGCGGAGATCTCGGCCAAGGCCTCGGCGGCGTTCCTGCGCCTCGTCACCGCCGCGCTCGCCGCGGCTCCGCTGCGAGCGGTCGGGTCCGTGACCGACGTGGTCGGTCTTGGCGGCCTGATCGGAGGCCGGGACCGGACGCCGAAGTACGCGGGGATGGAGGCCGCCGTCGACTTCGCGGTCGGGAGCGCCCACGTGGACAGCGAGTTGCCTCCCGCGCTCAAGGCCATCGTGAAGGCCATGGCCAAGGACCCGCTCCTCGAGCTGGAGGGGACGCACCACTTCGGGCTCGGGGACATCGAGCGAGCGCGCGAGCTCGCCAACCCCGACGGTGACGTGGCGGTGAAGCTGCTCCAGTCGCTGCGGCGTGAGCGCGACGTCCTCGCTCGCCAGCGCGGTGAGGTCGCCGCGGCGGCCCGATCGCACCTCACCCTGGCGCGGATCAGCGCCTTTGAGGACGCGCAGGCGGCTCTGGTTCAGATCTCCCGCGAACTCGGGGAGGTGGAGACCCGGGTGGACCAGGTCGCCGGGCTCCTGGGCCGGAACGCGGCCGGAAAGGCGGAGCGTCGTCGCAGGCGGGTGGCCCTGGAGCTCGCGCAGGCCCGGATGGACGCGTTGATGCGGGCGTTGATCCGGGAGCAGGTGGATCAGAGCCGGGTCAACCTCAAGCGTCCCAGGTACCAGCCGCCCGAGGCCGGCTCCGAGGCGCAGCAGAGCCGGGTCGACGTCAGGACTCGGGCGGGGACGCCGCGCAAGGGGTTCTTCGGGCGCGTCTTCGGCTTCTTCGGCCTCTAGACCCGCGCGCCGCTCAGGGCGTGCTCTCGGGCGCCGCGGCCGTGGCGGGTTCGGGGGCCGCTTCAGGTGCGCCGGAGAGTCGCTCGTTGAAGGTCTGAGCGTCGGCCTCCACGACCTTGCAGTCCTTGCTCATGGCGGCGATCGTCGCCTTGAAGCGACCGTTCTCGCTGCCGAGGAGCTCCCTGCTGGAGCCGGCGAGGTTGTGGTTGAAGTACAGGGCGTAGTCCTTGTGGGTGGAGAGACTGGCGATCATCTGTCCGTGGACGCCCGTGAGCTCATCGTGCAGGAGCGCGAAGCCGCTGCGCGCGGCGTCGAGCCGGCGAGAGCTCTGCTCTCGGATCGCCTCGCTGGTGAACTGCTCGAGCTCGGCCTCCCAGTCGACGAACAGCTCCTCCGCGCCGGACTGGACGACCTTGATCTGGCCCTCGAAGCTCTCAACGCGGCGGGCGCAGAGATCGATCTGGTCGAGGTACTCGGAGTAGAGCTCGGAGGCTGCTGCTTCGCTGGCGGTCTGGATGCTCGCGAGCATGCGCCCCGCGGAGACGAACTCGTCCCTGGCCATCCCCTGCTCCGTGACGCCCTCGCTGATGGCCTCCACCACGTGCTGGCGACTCTGCGCGCCGGTCAGCGCGACCGAGGACATGTACCCGCTCGACTGGCAGGCGGCAAGGGGGGCGACGAGGAGCGAGAGCAGGCTGATTCGATCGGAGTACTTCATGGCGGTCTGGGCCGTAGGTCGGCGCCGCTGGAGAGAACGGTCAGCCGGGGCCCCGAGCTTGAGCGGCGGCGGCCCGTTTCGCGGAGTGACTCGAATCGACACGGCTGGACCCCCCTGAGGGGCCGGCAGCGGGCTCGGTCAGCCTTGGGCAAACGGGCCGCTCCGCGGGGACGGACGCGCCTCGATGGGCGGACTTCTCGTCTAATAGCCATCGGGGAGCCGTCCTCCCTCCAGCGCATGACCTTCCTCCGTAGCTCGCTTGAACCGGTCGCGCGGCCTGTGTCGGAGGGATCCTGCAGATGAGCGCGAAGGAAGCCGCGGCGCTCGCCGCGATGCTTGATCCCGCCGTGCTCGCGCGGGTCGGCCAGATCCCTCTCGTGGCGAGGCGGGCGAAGATCGGGTCGGTGTCCGGCCGGCACCGCAGCCCGCACCGCGGCTCTAGCGTCGAGTTCGCGGAGTACCGCGACTATGTGCCCGGGGACGACCTCAGGCGGCTCGATTGGCGCGTGTACGGGCGGTCGGATCGACACTTCGTGAAGGAGTTCGAGGCGGATACGAACCTGCGGCTTGTTCTCGTGATCGATGGGAGCGGATCCATGCGCTACTCCGGCCAACACGGAGCAGGGCCGCTGACGAAGTACGAGCTGGCCTGCCGCCTGGCGGCCTCGATCGCGCAGCTGGCGATTCGGCAGGGGGACGCCGCGGGGGTGACGATCGCCGCGGAGGGCGAGACCGTCCGTATCCCATCCCGCCGAAGGCCCTCGCACCTGCGGGTGCTCGCCGGCGAGATGGCCAGGATCGAGCCTGGTGGGCCCACCCGCCTCGTGGAGGTGCTCCACGATGTGGCCGAGCGGACGGGGCGGCGGGCCCTGGTCTGTGTCTTCTCGGACCTGTTCATGGATCCCGGAGGTCTCCGCGACGCCTTCCAGCACCTCCGCTATCGGGGGCACGAGACGAGCGCATTTCAGATCGTCGACCGCGACGAGTCGGAGTTTCGCTTCGAGGAGGCCACGCGCTTTGTGGACCCCGAAGGCGGTGCGCCCGTCCTCGCAGACCCGTCGATGGTGGCCTCGCGGTACCTGGCCGCCTGGCGTCGCCACCGGAGCGCCCTGGCCTCCATCGCGCTCGCCGCGGACGTCGACCTTCGGGAGACCTTCCTGGACCAGGACATCGCGAGCGGCGTCGCGGCCTACTTGCTGGCCAGAGCGGGCAAGGGGGGGCGCCGATGAACCTCCTTCAGCCCATCGCGCTCTTCGCCCTCCCGCTCGTGGCGCTGCCGGTCGTCGTGCACCTCCTTCATCGTCGGCGCCACCGCGTCGTGGAGTGGGGCGCGATGATGTTCCTGCTCGACGGCGAGCGCTCCTCCCGCGGGCGGCAGCGGCTCCGGGAGTTCCTGCTGCTGGCGGCCAGGACACTCGCGGTGCTCGCGCTGCTGTTGACGCTCGGACGGCCCATCGCCGGCGGGTGGGCCGCCCGGGTCGCGGGCGAGCGGCTCGACCAGGTGGTCCTCATCGTCGATCGCTCGAGCAGCATGGGGGAGGAGGTGGGCGGGCTCCCCGAGACCAAGCTGGCGTTTGGCCTGCGCGGCGCCAGTGACGCGCTCGCGGTCGCGTCGCCCCGCGAGCTCATCGTGATCGACGCCACGCGGCCGAGCGAGGTGCTGCGCCCCGAGAGCATCGATGCCCTGTCGGCGCTTGGCTTCAACGAGGCGACGTCGGCGAGCAGTGAGCTCGTGGCGGCCTTCGAGACCGCCGCGGGCTACATCGAGGAGGCGGGCGCCGGACGGGCCGAGGTCTGGGCGCTGACCGATGCGCAGCGGGAGGACTGGAGCCCTGAGGACGGCCGGTGGGAGGCCGTGGCGCAGGAGCTCACGGGTGCCAGCGGCGGGGGCGGGGCTCGGGTGCGGCTCACGACGTTCCCGGAGGTCGCAGGCGACAACCTCTCGATCCGGGTGGTGAGCGTCCGCCGGGAGTCGGAGGGCGAGGCCGCTGCGCTGGTGCTGGACCTGGTGGTCACCAGGGCCGCAGCCACCGACGCCAGCGGCGATACCGCCATGCGGGTGCCGGTGGCCATCGAGGTGGGCGGCGCCCGGACCACCGTGGAGGTCGAGCTGACGGGAAGAGAGGGCCGGCTGGTGGGGCACCGAGTCGCCATCGACCCGCAGCTGGAATCGGGCTACGGCGCGGTGGCCCTCCCCGCAGATCGGCGGGCTGGCGACGATCGGTTCTGGTTCTCCTTCGGCAGCACGCCGGTGATCGAGACGGCGGTGCTCGCACAGTCGCCGGCGGTGGGAGCCGTCGTCTCGGTGGCCGCGAAGTCGCCGGCGGGTCCGGACGTGATCCACGAGGTCCGGCAGCTCGCCTCCGGGTTGGAGGCCGACGTGGACCTTGATGGCGTGACGTTCCTCGCGTGGCAGGCGCCGCTCCCCGAGGGGGAGGCCGCGGCGGAGGTGAAGCGCTTCTGTGAGGCCGGCGGCGTGGTCCTCTTCCTCCCGCCCCCTGTGCCCGCCGGTGGGTCCTTTGCTGGCCTGGGCTGGGGCCAGTGGGGCCTCGTGGCACAGGAGGCTCGCGACAGCGCGGTGAAGACCTGGCGCGCGGACGCGGACCTGCTCGCGTCGGGCGCGGACGGGACGCCGCTCCCTGTGGGAGAGGTGACGCTGCGCCGGGTGTGCTCGATTCGAGCGGTGGGGGAGGCTCCCGTGGCCCGGATCCCCATCGCCGGGCTGGACGGCGGCCAGGCCCTGATGACCAAGTCTGCGCTGGGGCGCGGCGCCGCGTACTTCCTGGGGACCCTGCCCGAGTCGAGGTCCAGCGACCTCGCCACCCAGGGGATCGTCTTCATGGCGGTGGTGCACCGCGCGCTCGATCAGGCCGCGGCCGCGCTCGGGTCCGAGGAGCAGCAGGTCGCGAGCGCGGACAAGCGCTGGCTCGAGGAGCGCTGGTCGGTTGCCGCGAGCGACCGGCCCGACTCGCTCGCCGAGCGGGGCCGCAGGGCGGGGGTGCTCACCGACGGCGAGGCCTTTGTCGCCCTCAATCGCCCGCTGGCCGAGGACGCCTCACGCTCTTTGCCGGAGGAGGCTCTGACCGAGAGCCTCGCGCCGCTCGACGTGGTGGTGACCACGACCCGGACGGCCACCGCGGGCGGCTCCCTGCTGGACGAGGTGTGGAGGATCTTCCTCTTCCTGGTGCTCGGCGCCCTGATCGCGGAGCTGCTGCTCTGCGCCCCGGAGGGCAGCGCGCCCAGGGGGGTCGAGGAGTGAACGTGTCGACGGGGATTCAATTCCAGGTCACCGATCCGGTCCTGGTCGGGGGTTGCATCGGGTTGACGCTCGTGGTGGCCGCCCTCGGCGTCCGCGCCTGGAGGCGGAGCGGGGGCCGACCCGCGGTGCTCTTTGTGGAGGTGATCCGGACGGCCCTCATCGCGCTCGTGCTCCTCGCCCTGCTGGGTCCCGAGTGGGTCCGCAGCCAGGTCCCGTCGGAGCGCGCCCTGGTGGCTGTGCTGTGGGATGACTCCCGGAGCATGGCCACGGTGGACGTGCCTGGGGGAGACCCGGCGGTCGTGCTTGGGGAAGACAAGGTCGACGTGCTCGGGGGAGATACCCCGGCAGGGACCGCGACCGCGGGGGGCGCCTCCGGGGAGGCGGGGCTCATGAGCCGGGCCGACGCGCTGGCCAGGACCGTGGCCGAGCTCGAGGCGAGCGGCGCGGCGGCCGTTGAGGCCTCGGCTGGAGGCCGCTTCGACCTGATCGTCACGCCGCTGTCGGCGGTGGTGGACCCTGTCGATGGGGACGTCTCCGCGGAGGAGCGCGGGACGGACCTCGCCGGTCCCCTGGACCGGCTGCTCGACAATCCAGCCCTGCGGGTGGTGCTCCTCGCATCCGACGGCGATTGGACGGAGGGTGAGAGCCCGTTCGAGGCGGCCGTCCGCTACCGGCTCGCGGACGTGCCGATCTTCACCTCGACGGTGGGGAGCCAGGACCAGCAGCCGGACGTGGCCCTCGAGCCCGTGGAGCCCCCAGCGTTCGCGATCGTGGGCCGCCGTCTGGAGATCCCGGTCTCCTTGGAGAGCGCGATGCCGCGTGAGGTCCCCGCGAGGATCTCGCTCGCCGGACCGGATGGCCTCGTGGAGTCCAGGGGCATCGCGCTGCCCGCGCGCCGGATCACGACGGAGATCCTGGAGTTCCTCCCCACGGTGCCGGGCCGGGTCTCGCTGACGATCACCGTGGACCCCGTCCCCGGCGAGCTGGACCTGGAGAACAACACGCGCACGATCGAGCTCGACGTCCGGGAGGAGTCCCTCGACGTACTGCTCGTGGAGAGCTTCCCGCGCTGGGAGTACCGCTACCTCCGCAACGCGCTCGTGCGGGACCCTGGCGTCGAGGTGGACTGCTACCTCACGCTGCCTGGCATGCCCACCAGGGGTGGCGGGCCGCACTACCTCGAGGCCTTCCCCTCCAAGGAGCTGCTCGGCGAGTACGACGTGATCTTCATCGGTGACGTGGGGCTCGGCCCGGACGGCCTGACGCTGGAGCAGTGCGAGAACATCGCGGGGGTCGTGCGTGACCAGGCGGGGGGGCTGATCCTCATGCCTGGCTTTGGTGGTGGGCACCTCGAACTCCAGGAGAGCGCGCTCGGGGAGCTCTACCCCGTGGACCTGGACCCCTCGCGGCCGAGGGGCTACGGCGCGGCCACGCCGGCGCGGCTCCGGCTGACGACGGCGGGCCTGAGCAGCGGATTGACGCGGCTGATCCCCGAGACCGTGGCCAACACCTACCTCTGGTCAGAGCTCCCCGGGTTCCAGTGGTACGCCGCGGTCGAGCGGGCGCGCGCGGGCGCTCAGGTCCTCGGCGTCCACCCCGACAGCATCGGGAGGACAGGACGACGCCAGCTCCTCGTGACGCGCCCGGCCCGAACGGGGAAGGTGCTCTTCATGGGGACCGACGGCGCGTGGCGCTGGCGCGAGGGCTTTGAAGACCTCTACCACTACCGCTTCTGGGGCCAGGTCATCCGGTGGATGGCGTACCAGCGGAACATGAACGTCGGGGAGTCCATGCGGCTGTTCTTCGCGCCCGACCGGCCGAAGGCGAGGACGACGGTCGCCCTCAACGCCAACGTCATGGACTCGCAGGGGGGCGGGCCCATCGATGGAGCGGCGGTCACGGCGCGGATCGAGTCGCCGTCCGGGAAGGTCGAGCGGATCCGGTTCACCCAGCCGTCCAGGGCGGGCGACCAGCCGGCCTGGGGCCTGTACTCCGCGAGCTGGCGGCCGGTCGAGGGGGGGCGCCACCAGGTGCTGCTCCGGTGCGAAGAGACGGACTCGACCCTCGAGGCCGAGATCTCGGTGACCGCGCGTCCGCGGGAGCGGGTGGGGCGGCCCGCGCGCCCCGATGTCCTGGCGGAGGTCGCGCGGATCAGCGGCGGCGACGTTCTCGAGCAGCTCTCACCCGGCGCGATCGGCGCGCGGCTCTCGGACCTGCCGACGCCTGCGCCCCTGGTCACTCGCGTGCGACTCTGGGGTCACCCGCTCTTTGGCCTCGCAGCGGCGGTGTTGATGACCGCGCTCTGGATCGGCCGAAAGGCGGCGGGGAGGGTGTAATGGAGCCCAGCCAACATGCCCACGCGGGCGGCGATCCGCCCCGCGACGACCGACCCATGATCTCCGACGGCAGCGGCCCTCCCTTCCCCGAGGGCATCGACCGCTCGCTTCGGGCGTTCCGCGCCCGGATGCGACGGGAGAAGCTGTGGGAGGCTGCTGCCCTTTGCGGGCTCGTGGGGGGCGCTTCCTTCCTGACCGCCGCGGGGATCGATCGACTCTTCGATACGCCGTCGCTCCTCCGAGCCGCGCTCCTCTTCGTCGCGTGTGGCTCACTCGCGGCCGCTCTTCCCCGGACGCTGACCCGATGGGTGCTGCGACACCGCACTGTCGGTTCGATCGCCCGTGAGGTCGCGACCCGGGACCCGCGCACGGGAGACCGGCTGCTCGGCATCCTCGAGCTCGCGACGGATCCCGAGGAGTTCCGGCGGAGCCCGGAGCTCGTCCGCGCCGCGATTCGCCGCGGTGAGCGCGACCTAGGGGGCAAGTCCCTGGCCCACGCGCTCCCCGTCTCCCGGCACCAGCTCCTCACGCGTTGGCTCCTGCTCCCGGTCACCGTGATGCTCGCGCTCTTCGTGCGATTCCCCGAGGTGGGTCTCAACGCACTCCAGCGCTGGGCGCTGCCCTTCGGTGAGGTGGAGCGCTTCACCTTCACCCGGGTGGATGGGGCGCAGGGGCGCTGGGTGCTGCCGATCCAGGAGGCGTGGCCGGTCCGCCTCGAGCTGGCCGAGGACACTCGATCGCGCCCGGACCGGGCGGAGCTGCGGCTCGAAAGGGAGACCCTCCAAGGAGCGCGGGTCGCCGGCGGCTACACCCTCGAGGTGCCTCCCCTCGCCGGGGAGCAGTCAGCGCTGCTCGTCATCGGCGACCTGCGCCGGCGCGTCCTGCTCTGCCCTCTGCCTAGGCCCGAGGGCAGA
>Ga0213863_10001517_pt1 | contig 16796 bp, 14 predicted proteins | sample PICome_8_FD_160128 | JGI IMG/M metagenome (GOLD analysis project Ga0213863, IMG submission 160128) | Coastal seawater microbial communities near Pivers Island, North Carolina, United States - PICO497 | ecosystem: Environmental > Aquatic > Marine > Coastal | place: USA: North Carolina... | reverse complement strand
ACAGTGCTTTTCATTTTGAAAATATAGCAGAAGGTCAAGGAGCTACCATGTCTTTGCCTACTTGGGCTTTATTTATGAAAAAAGTGTATGCAGATACTTCTTTAAATATTAGTCAAGAAGACTTTGAAAAACCGGAGAGTATTGGGATAGTTACAACCTGTGGGAAAGACTCTTCAACTAAAGATAAAAATTCCAAGAAAATAATACCTGAAGATGACGATATAGATTTTTAACATTATAAAATGACACAAGTATTAAAGACAATACAAAATAATTAGCATGATTAATAAAAAAGTAGATAGCATTGAAGAAGCACTTAAAGGTGTTTCAGATCATATGACGTTTATGTTGGGAGGTTTCGGCTTATGTGGTATTCCAGAAAATGCTATAGCAGAGTTAGCCAGAAAGGGAGTAAAAAATCTTACTTGTATATCTAACAATGCAGGGGTTGATGATTTTGGACTTGGATTATTATTACAAAATAAGCAAATTAAGAAAATGATATCTTCTTATGTGGGGGAAAATGATGAATTTGAGCGCCAAATGTTATCAGGAGAATTAGAAGTTGAATTAACTCCACAAGGAACTTTAGCAGAAAAATGTAGAGCTGCTCAAGCAGGTTTTCCTGCATTTTATACACCAGCTGGTTATGGTACCGAAGTTGCAGATGGAAAAGAAACAAGAGATTTTAATGGGAAAATGCACGTTTTAGAGATGGCTTATAAAGCAGATTTTGCTTTTGTAAAAGCATGGAAAGGTGACCAAGCAGGGAATCTAATCTTTAAAGGAACTGCTCGTAACTTTAATCCATTAATGTGCGGAGCTGCAACTATTACTGTTGCAGAGGTAGAGGAATTAGTTCCTTTAGGCGTTTTAGACCCAAATCAAATTCATACACCGGGGATTTTTGTACAACGAATTTTTCAAGGAGAGAAGTTTGAAAAAAGAATAGAGCAAAGAACCGTTAGACAAAGAAGTTAGTTATGTTAGATAAAAACGGAATAGCTAAAAGAATAGCAAAAGAAGTAAAAAACGGTTATTATGTAAATTTAGGTATTGGGATACCTACGCTAGTTGCCAATTTTGTAAGAGACGATATTGAGGTAGAATTTCAAAGTGAAAATGGTGTTCTTGGAATGGGGCCATTTCCTTTTGAGGGAGAAGAAGATGCAGATATTATTAATGCAGGTAAACAAACAATTACTACAATGCCTGGAGCAAGTTTTTTTGATTCTGCAACTAGTTTCTCTATGATTAGGGGGAAACATGTCCATTTAACAATTTTAGGAGCTATGGAAGTATCTGAAAATGGAGATATTTCCAATTGGAAAATCCCTGGTAAAATGGTAAAAGGGATGGGCGGTGCTATGGATTTAGTAGCCTCTGCAGAAAATATTATTGTTGCTATGATGCATACCAATAAACGTGGTGAATCTAAATTATTAAAAAGATGCTCCTTGCCTCTCACTGGTGTAGGATGTGTGACCAAAGTAGTGACCAATTTAGCTGTTTTTGAAATTAAAAATAATCAGTTTTATTTATTAGAAAGAGCCCCTGGAGTTAGTGTTGAGGAGATTAAAAATGCTACTGAAGGAACACTAGTAGTTGAGGGTGAAATTCCAGAAATTAATTTATAAATTGATGTTATGAAAATTATCTCATACAACGTTAACGGAATTAGAGCAGCTATTAAAAAAGGCTTCCTAGAGTGGTTAAAAGCTGCGAATCCAGACATTATTTGTATTCAAGAAACAAAGGCAAACAAAGAGCAAGTACCCTCAGAAGGATTTGACTTGGCAGGCTATCCATATCAATATTGGTTTTCTGCGCAAAAAAAAGGCTATTCTGGAGTTGCAATTTTTTGTAAAGAAAAACCAAACCATATTGAATATGGAACTGGGATTGAAACTATGGATTTTGAGGGCAGAAACCTTCGAGTAGATTTTGACAATGTTTCTGTGATGAGTATGTATTTACCCTCAGGCACAAATCAAGCAAGACTTGACTTTAAGTTTAATTATATGGCTCAAATTCAAGATTATCTGATAAACCTAAAAAAACAAATTCCAAACCTGATTGTTTGTGGAGATTATAATATTTGTCATGAAGCTATTGATATACACAATCCAAAAATGAAGGGTGTTTCTGGTTTTTTACCAGAGGAAAGAGAATGGATTGGAAACTTTATAGAGAATGGATTTATAGATAGTTTTCGTCATCTAAATAAAGAACCACATCATTATAGTTGGTGGAGTTATAGAGCTAATTCTAGAGCTAACAATAAAGGTTGGAGAATAGATTATAATATGGTTTCACTTCCACTAAAAGATGCTATTTCTAGAGCTTTTATTTTACCTGATGCTAAACATTCCGATCATTGCCCAATTGGTGTAGAATTACAATTTTAATAGATGAAAAAACATTATTTTTTATTCCTTTTTTTACTTTCAACATTTGCTATTTCACAAGTTAAAATAGACAGTGTTTTTATTAATAAAGATTCTTTAAAACAACTCTTAGGAGAGACGCTATACACAACTCAAGACATTGCTCTTATAGATAGTTTAGTTTTAGAGAACCAAGTTCAGTCTGTCTTTATGGACGAAATTAAGGAGTACTATATTTCTAATACAGATACTACAGATGTTTCAAAAACACCTTTGGATGTAACTTTGTTAAAAGAGAGACTTGTTTTAATCAATGAAACTACTCCTTTTCATCTTGCCTATAATCCTGCTTTAGAAAAAATTATTAAATCGTACTTAAAAAACAGAAGAAAATATTATCCAAACTTTATGGCTAGGGCGGCATATTATTTTCCAATGATTGAAAAGTATTTAGATCAATTTGATATTCCTTTAGAGATGAAATATCTTGCTTTAGTAGAATCTGCCCTAAAACCCAAAGCAAAATCTAGGGTTGGTGCAACGGGGCTTTGGCAATTTATGTATCCAACAGGAAAACAATACAACTTAAAGGTAAGTTCATACGTAGATGAAAGACAAGATCCAATAAAAGCAACAATTGCCGCGTGTAACTATCTGAATGATTTATATAAAATATTTGGAGACTGGGATTTGGCACTTGCAGCATACAATTCCGGGCCAGGAAATGTAACTAAGGCTATTAGAAGATCAGGAGGTTATAAAAATTACTGGAATATCAGACCATTTCTACCAAGAGAAACAGCTGGTTATGTTCCTGCTTTTTATGCAACAATGTATTTATTTACGTACGCTCAAGAACACGGGTTAACAGGTATTTCTCCTAAAATTCACTATTTTGAAACGGATACCATTTTAGTGAAAAAAACAGTAAGTTTTGATCAGATTACCGAACAAACAGGAATAGAAACTGCAATGCTACAATTACTTAACCCAGAATATAAATTAGATATCATACCGTATGTAAAAGACAGAAATTACTCCCTTAGAATACCAACAAAACAAGTTGGTAATTTTTTGAAAAATGAAGAAGCTCTTTACACTCTGGTAAATTCAGATATGGCCAAGAGGGAAAAACCCTTGCCTCAATACTTTGAAATGGATAAGAGAATTAGATATCGAGTTAAAAATGGTGATTATTTAGGTAAAATTGCCTACAAGTATGGAGTCAGAGTCAGTGATATAAAAAGATGGAACGGACTTAAAAATAATAATTTAAGAATTGGACAACGTTTAAGTATTTATCCCAAAAGACTTCGTGTTCCAAAAGTGTCAAAAACATCAGTAGTAAGTAGTGTTTCAAGAGGGAAGCCAATAATTTATATTGTTAAGAAAGGAGATTCTTTATGGACCATCGCAAGGAAGTTTGAAAAAGTTTCTGTGAATCAAATTAAAAAATGGAACAATATTTGGGATATTAAAAATATCAAGCCTGGGAAAAGACTTAAAATATTTAAAAGCTAGTAAAATGAAAAAAAGTATAACAGTATTGTGTTTATCATATTTATTAATTTCTTGTATGGATAATACTGTTGTTTTACCTAGATCCGTCGGAGCATTTAATAAAGTTACTGTTGTAGCAAAAGGTTCTTTGTGGGCAGGTGACGTTGGTAATCAAATTAGAAATTCGTTTGGTGAGCTAATGGTTGGGTTACCTCAGCCAGAAAAGACTCTTTCTGTTGGTCATGTGGCTCCAAATGGTTTCACTTCAATGATGAGAAGTAATAGAAATGTTTTAGTTGTAGAGTTAAGTGACAAAGAGAGTTATGTGAAAACAACCAATAAATATGCTAATCCTCAGACATTAATTTACTTATCTGCTAAAGATAAAATGGGACTTTTATCCTCTCTGAAGCAGCACATGAGTGAAATTATTCAAACTTTTAAAGAGTCCGATATAAAGGTTTTGCAACGTAGTTTTTTTAATAAAAGAGTTAACGATTCTATGTATAAGACATTAAAAAAATTAAATATTTCACTTACCATTCCAGAAGAATTTAAAACAGTTGATGATACAGGCGATTTTTTATGGTTAAGGCAGCATTTAAAAAGTGGGATCGCTAGAGGTGCAGGGAATAACAATATTTTGGTGTATTCATTGCCACTCAATGACCAAACAATGTCTTCAGATAATATAATTTCAATGAGAGATCAAATTGGAGAGAAATATATCCCAGGATCTAAACAAGGGATGTATATGATTACAGAGGCTGCTTATACCCCACTTACCACTAAAACTGAAATTTTAGGAAATGATGCATTTGAGACTAGAGGGAAGTGGGAAGTGAAAAATGATTTTATGGCAGGGCCTTTCTTAAATTATGCAATCATCGACAAAAAAAACAATAGACTGCTAGTCGTTGAAGGGTTTACATATGCCCCTTCAGTTAATAAAAGAGAATTTCTTTTTGAGCTAGAAGCTATCGCAAAATCACTAAAAATAAATTAAGATTAATTTAATAGCCAATTTTATTTCGTACCCTATTTAAAACTTCTCCGGCTACTTTTCTTGCTTTTTGTGCTCCAATGTCTAGCGCTCTGTCAATTTCATTCTTATTTTCCATAAAATAAGAATATCGTTCTCTAATGATGGCAAATTTATCTAAAACAAGTTCATATAATTCTTGTTTGGCATGACCATATCCATAGTTTCCTCCTTCATATTTTATTCTCATTTCTGCAATTTCACTTTTTGATGCTAACAACTTATAAAGCGCAAAAATGGTGTCATTATCTGGGTTTTTCTTATCCTCTAGAGATTTACTATCTGTTTTTATAGACATGATTTGTTTTCTTAACTTCTTATCTGTTAAGAAAATATTGATGATGTTATCTCTAGATTTACTCATTTTTTGGCCATCAGTTCCAGGAACTAATTTTGTTTCTTCTTGGATTTTAGCATTGGGAGGAATTAACGTATCACCTACAATATTATTGAAACGATTTGCTACATCTCTAGACATCTCTAGATGCTGTAATTGGTCTTTCCCAACTGGTACAATTTCAGCATCATACAATAGAATATCTGCCGCCATTAACATTGGGTAAGTGAATAATCCAGAATTTACATCAGCCAAACGGTCAGATTTATCTTTAAAACTATGAGCTAAGGTTAGTCTTTGATAAGGAAAAAAACAACTCAAATACCATGATAACTCAGTTACCTCAGGAACATCACTTTGCCTGTAGAAAACTGTTTTTTCAATATCAAGACCACAAGCTAGCCACGTTGCAGCTGTGCTGTAGGTATTTTCTCTTAATTCTTCGCCATTTTTAATTTGAGTTAATGAATGCATGTCTGCTATAAATAAAAAGGCATCATTTTCTGGCTTGTTAGACATCTCTATGGCAGGTAAAATTGCACCTAAAAGATTTCCTAAATGAGGTGTACCTGTACTTTGTACACCTGTCAGTATTCTTGACATTATTATTCAGTTTTTTATAATACAAAAATACTGATTTCAATATTAATGGAATCAAACAAAAGAATATTACTACATTCGTTAATATGAAATTAATAAAAATACCTTTCTTGTTAATTTGGAGACTTTGGTTTTACATTTTAATAACTAGTACAATCTTACTAATGTCTCCGTTTTTACTCATATTAACTTCAAAGGAACGATATTATTCTACCTTTTGGAAGATGATTAGAGGTTGGGCCCATGTTTTAGTTTATGGAATGGGTTTTAGAATAAACAAACAAATAGATCAGGTATTAGATAGACAAAAGAGTTACATGTTTTGCCCCAATCATGCATCTCTGATGGATCCATTTGTTTTGATAGTTTTAAGTAAAAATCCTATCGTATTTGTTGGTAAAAAAGAGTTAGTTAACATACCAATATTTGGGTTTTTTTATAAGAGAGTGGTTATCATGGTAGATAGAAGTAGCCCTGCCAGTAGAAAAAAAGTTTATGAGAGAGCAAAAAAAAGATTAAAAGATGGCGTAAGTATTGGGATTTTTCCTGAAGGATTGGTGCCAACTGAAGACGTTGTACTGGCGCCATTTAAAAATGGAGCTTTTAGTTTGGCTATTGAACATCAAATTCCAATAGTGCCGCAAACCTATTATGATTGTAAAAGATTTTTCTCTTGGGATTTTTTAAAAGGAGGGACTGGCACTTTTAGAATAAGACAACATCAGTTTATAGAAACCCAAGGATTAAAATCTAATGATTTGGATACCATAAAAGAAAAATTATTTCAAATTATATATCATGAATTAATTTCTGATGAGTTATATATGAAAGACACTAATAGAACTAAATGAAAAAAAATATAACCCCCCGATATTCTGAAAACGAGGAAAGATTAAATATTTTAACACATGGCTTTGGACTTCTGTTAAGTATTATTAGTTTTCCTTTTCTAATCTATAAATCATTTAATTTTGAAGGTTTTTGGAAACCACTAAGTCTAATAATTTATGGTTTTAGTTTAATTGTTCTATATGCAGCATCAACATTTTATCACGCTGCTAAAGACTCTAAATTAAGACGGAAGTTAAATATATTTGATCATGCTGCTATTTTTGTTTTAATTGCTGGAAGCTATACTCCGTATACTTTAGTTGTATTACAGGGGTCTATTGGATGGATTATTTTTTGTTTTACTTGGCTTTTTGCATTAACAGGAATTATCTTAAAACTTTTTTACACGGGTAGGTTTGACAAGTTATCAACTATCATGTATGTTTTAATGGGTTGGCAAATAGTTTTTGTTATAAAACCACTAATTGAAAATTTAGCTAGTGAAGGGTTGCAGTTGTTATTTGCTGGTGGAGTTTTTTATACAATTGGAGCTTTCATTTATTCAATAAAAAAAATTAAATTTAATCATGCTATTTTTCATGTTTTTGTCCTTGTAGGAAGTATATGCCATTTTGCTAGTATTTACTTTTACATTTATTAATAAAAAAAATATATAGGTGTAAATACTTGTTTTTACTTTTTTTTTAATAAAACTATTGTTATTTGTAAATAAAGTATATATTTGTATAGTCTTAAAGTATTACCTTTTGGTTAACTTTAAGTAAATAAATCTTATTTTAGGGGGTAGATTTATTAAATTTCCTCGAACTGCAAAGTTCGAGGTTTTTTTATTTCCAGGTTTTGTATGAATTCTTGCTTAAATTAGAATTGTAGTATCTTTCATCATTAGTAACCTCTTCTCCTAAATAGTCCGGTTTTAAGAAATCTTGACTTTTATCAGTTAGCTCTATTTCGGCAACTATTAATCCTTCATTAGTTCCTAAAAATTCATCTATTTCAAAAATATTTCCTTTAAATGTATGATAGTACCTTATTTTTTCAATAATACCCTTTTCACAGAGATTCATTAATTCTTTGGCTTCTTTTAATGGAATATTTTTTTCCCATTCAAATCTAGTAGTTCCGCTTTTATCTGAAATTCCTTTGATAGTTATGAATCCCTCATTATCAATAATACGAACTCTAACAATTCTATTTTTATTCGAATTTAAAAAACCTTGAATAATATGTTTTTTCTTGTGACAAACTTTTTTAAATTCTTTTTTTTGAATCAAAAATTTTCGTTCAATTTCTAAACCCATAGGATATGATTATTTGTACTAATGTAATGGATTTATCGTTATTGTAGGAAGAAATAAATATATTTGAAACGAATTTAATTTTATGATTAAAAGACTCTTTGTTTTTCTAATTTTCTCAACCTCATTAATTTCGGCTCAAGTTGATTATAGTGATTCCTGGGAAGATTTTTTTTCTTACAACAATGTAAAGGATTTTATAAAATCTGAAAACATATTATATGCATTATCAGACAATGCAATATTTACTTATGATTTTACAACTCAAGAAATAAATAAATTATCATCAGTTCAAGGATTGTCGGGAGAGTCTACCTCAGCAATTCATTATAGTACTCAAAGCGATAGATTGGTGATTGGTTATAAAAACGGATTGGTAGAGGTTGTAGATTCTGATGGTAGCATAACAATTTCTGCAGACATCCTAAATTTTAATCAAACAGGTGAAAAAAGTATAAATGATATTTTTGAATATCAAGGAAAACTATATTTATCAACATCTTTTGCAATTATAGAATATGATGTTGATCAATTAGAATTTGGAGATACATTTTTTATAGGAAATAATTCTACAGATGTAAAAATAAATGAAATTGTAGTTTTTAATGATTTTATTTACGCTGCTACTGAAAGAGGTATTTATAAAGCTGATATTAATAATGCGAATTTAATTGATTTTAATAATTGGAATTTAATTTCATCAGTCAATAATAATTATTCAAACATCATCATCTTTAACAGTAAAATTTATACCAGTTTAAACAAAAAACTGTTTGAGGTTACAGAAACAAACGAGATAGTTTTAATTGAAGATTACTCCTCATCAATCGTGAGTTTAAAAGGGTCATCAACTAATTTATCTGTTGTCTTTAATAGTTCTGTGAATATCTATAGCACTAATTTTGATTTAGTACTTCAAAATAATGCTGATATTAATTTTGATTATATTTTGAATACTGCTTTTGCTGAAAACAATCAACTTTTTTTAGCCACAAAACAATTTGGTATTTTATCATCATTAATTTCAGATGATATAATTTTTCAAGAAATTCATCCTGAAGGACCAGTATCAAATGATGTATTTTCTGTAACAGCAAAAAACAACCAATTATGGGTCGTTTATGGGGGTTATACACCAACTATGGCACCTATTCAACCAAAACTAGGATATAGTCATTACAACGGAGAGAATTGGTTCACAGAAGAAAATGATCTAGACAATCCTTTTCCAGGATTTGTGGATATTACGCTAGACCCAAATAATGAGAATAAAGCATTTATCAGTAGTTTTGGAAGTACTAATCAAATTAATACATATCAAACAGGAGGATTATTTGTTGTTGAAAATGACGAGATCACTAATTTTTATAATAATTTGAACAGTCCTTTAGAGGATATTTATGAAACAAATCCATTAATAAACAACAGTGTAACTGTAAGAATTTCTGGTTCTGTATTTGATAATCAAGGAAATTTATGGATTGCTAATGTTGGTTTATCCAATGAATTGAAAAAGTTTTCGAATGGTTCATGGACTGAATATGATATAAGCTCAGTGAAACCAAATTCCTCTTTTGGTCTTTCAGAAATAATAACAGATAGAAATAATTCTATTTGGATCGGTACAAGAGGTGATGGTGTTATAGCATTTAATCAAAACGGTGAAAGGATTAGATCTTTAACTGTTTTACCAACTGAAGGAAGTTTACCAAATCTAAGAGTTATTAGTCTGGCATCAGATTCAGACAACAGAATTTGGATTGGAACTATTTCTGGATTGGTAGTTTTTAGTAATGCATCAGGTATTTTTGATGCTGATGTAGTTGATGCACAGCCTGTAATTTTTGAGGAAGACGGAATAGCAAAAAAATTACTTGGAGATCAATATGTTTCTGCTATAGCAGTTGATGGTGCAAATAATAAATGGTTTGGCACATCTGATGGAGGAGTTACTTATACCAATCCAAATGGGCAGACAACAATTGCAAACTTTAGCAAAGAAAATTCACCATTACCTTCAGATAGAATTACAAAAATTTCAGTAGATAAAGAATCTGGAAAAGTGTTTTTTGCTACGGATAAGGGAATTGTTGCCTACAATAGTGATGTAGCTCCTTTTGGTGAGACATTAGGAGAAGTTTATGCATATCCTAATCCGGCTCGTAAATTTCACAACACAGTAACCATAGATGGAAGAAATGGCACAAACCTTCCCAAAGGAACCAATGTAAAAATTCTAGATATAGCTGGGAATTTAGTTTATGAAACCAATGTAATTGAGGGGCAAGAGCTTCAGGGAGGTAAAGTAATTTGGGATAAAAAAAATCTAGCCGGGAATAATGTAGCCTCTGGAATTTATATTGTTCTGTTAGCCAATGAAGATGCATCAGAAACATCTTCAACAAAAATTGCAATCATTAATTAATGGGAATAATATCTACCGAGGCAATTGTTATAAGTACCATTAAATACAGTGATACTAGTTTAATAGCTAGACTTTACACAAAAGAGCTTGGGTTGGTAAGTTACCTTCTTAAAGGAATATTAAAATCAAAAAAAGGAAAGCTAAGAACTGCTTATTTTCAGCCTTTAACTCAGCTCTCCATCATTGCAAAACATCAAGAAAAAAGAAACCTTCAAACACTTAGTGAAGCTAAAGTGATTAATTCTTATGAAACTATTTATACTTCTGTTGTTAAGCAGTCTATCGTTTTATTTATATCCGAAATATTAACCAGTGCAATCCAAGAGGAGGAGAACAATGATTTATTATACGACTATCTGAAAAATTCTTTTATTTGGTTTGACTCACATCATCAAATTTCTAACTTTCATCTCTTATTTTTAATGAACCTCACAAAATTTTTAGGTTTTTATCCTGATCTTTCAGATACCCAAAAAGAGGGGTTTCACCTAAGAGAAGGCCTCTTTACAGATTATCAAGGAACAGATATTATCAAAGGAGTTAAATTAAATCAGTTTAAAAGACTGTTAGGCACAAAATTTGATGATATAGAGGGAATTAATTTTTCAAAAACTGGAAGACAACAACTATTGCAGATAATAATTCGATATTTTGAATTACATTTGGGCGGTTTTAGAATGCCAAAATCTTTAGCAGTTTTAGAAACAGTATTTCGTAGATGAAAACGATAGTTTATTTTATACTTTTTTCACTTCCTTTTTTATCCACTGCCCAAGAAATAAAGGTGCTTGATAAAGAAACTGGGAAACCTATTTACAATGTTTCTGTATATACTGAAGACCCATACTTTAATTCTTCAACAAACAAAGAAGGGATTGTAGATATTTCTGCTGTAAAAATTAAAGATATTTTAATTTTATCACACATTTCATATGCAATAAAAAGTATTCAGAAAACACTTATAGAGAACAATGGATTCGTTGTAAACTTGTCTAAACAATCTGAACAACTTGATGAAGTAGTCCTATCTGTATTTAAAAGAGATGCAAAAACAAACAGAGTAGCTGAAAGAGTAGCTGTGTTAACATCTAAAGAAATTGAAAAATTATCTCCACAAACCTCTGCTGATTTATTAGCAGCTATTCCTGGAATTAAGATTCAAAAGTCTCAAATGGGAGGAGGAAGCCCAGTAATAAGAGGAATGGAATCAAATAGAGTTATGTTGGTGATAGATGGGGTAAGAATGAATAATGCTATTTACAGAAAAGGTCATTTGCAAAACGCTATTACTGTTTCTCCAAATCAATTAGATAAAACTGAAGTTGTTTTTGGTCCTTCCTCCGTTATATATGGTTCAGATGCTTTAGGAGGAGTTATTCATTATTACACTAAAACTCCAAAAATATCTAAAAAAACTAAAGTAAATTCTAGTTTTTTTAACCGTTATTCCTCTATTAATAATGAAATCACAAATAATGCTTCAGTAGAAATAGGAACAAAAAAATGGGCCTCTTTTACAAGTATTTCTTATAGTGATTTTGGAGATTTAAAAATGGGTAAAAAACGCTTACATGGTTTTAAAGATTGGGGAAAAGTGTTTGAATATTCAGAAAATTCAAATGATTTTTACAGTGCAACAGCCACCCTTAATCCAGACGAGAATATACAACAAAATACGGGTTATAATCAAACAGACTTATTACAAAAGTTTTTCATCCCTCTATCAACAAAAACAGATTTAAAACTTAACTTTCAGTTTTCTACTTCCTCAGATATTCCAAGATTTGATAGACTAGATGAAAAATCTGAAGGAACTCTCAAATTTGCAGAATGGTATTACGGACCTCAACAACGATTGTTAATTTCACCACAACTAGATATAAGATTAGGGAAATCTTGGTTAGATAAAGGAACATTTACAGTAGCATATCAAAATATTAAAGAATCTAGAATTCAAAGAAAATTAATGAGCTTGGAAAGGTCTTACAGAAATGAAAATGTAGATGTTTTTAGTTTTAATGGAGATTTTATAGTACCAGTATCTAAAAAAGAAAATACAGCCCTTACATATGGATTTGAATTTTTATACAATGAGGTTTCTTCAAATGCTTTTGGAAAAACTTTGAATGTTTCAGGAAATGAGATTTTAGGATTTTCTGATAATTTTTCAGTACAATCTCGTTATCCAGATGGAGGAAGTAGTTATTTAAGTTGTGCAGCATATCTTGGGTATAGGCAAGATTTATCAACTAAATCAACTTTAAATTCTGGAATCCGTTTAACTAAAACTAATCTAAAGGCATCTTGGATAGATCAAACTCACATACAATTGCCTGAAACAGATATCAGATTAGATAATTCTGCAGTTACTGCTACCATTGGATATGTCCATAAGCCCTCAAAAAATTGGCAATTTAATACAGTTTTAGCTTCAGGTTTTCGTTCGCCAAATATTGATGATATAGGTAGAGTCAGAGAAAAATCTGGACATGTTACTGTTCCAAATATATATTTAAAACCAGAGTTTGCTTACAGTGCTGAAGTTGGCATTCAAAAATACTTTAACGATAAGAAATTTAGAATAGGCTTTAATACATATTACACGTTACTTGAAAATTACATTATTAGAGATGATTTTTCTTTAGAAGGAGACTATTTAGCCGCTGGCGTAGTATTGTATGATGGTGAATTAGAAAATATTGTTGCCAATCAAAATCGTGGGAATGCTTTCATATTTGGGTATACAGCAAATTATCAAGGAAAGCTATCAAAGCAATTAACAACAAATGGTTTTGTTACTTACACAAAAGGGAAAACCTACGACTCAAAAGAGCCTCTTTCTTCTATACCACCCTTATTTGGACAGTTTGATGTTAATTATACTGATAACAAAATTCAGATAGGAACAAGTTTTAGATTTAATAGTAAAAAAGATATTGCTGATTTTAATTTTACCGAAGGAATAGACAATCATGATTTAACTCCGATCATCGATGAAAACGCTCTTGAAGATATAGACAAGTATTATGGTTCTCCAAGTTGGTTTACCTTTGGAATCAATAGTAGTTATACATTTAACGAAAATTGGAAATTACAAGGTATGATAAGTAATTTATTTGATCAACATTACAGAGAATTTGCCTCAGGAATTTCCGCACCTGGAAGAAATTTTTCTTTCTCGTTAATTACTGTTTTCTAGACTTTCTATTTCCTTCATTATCAAATTCTTCATTTAACTTTTTTTCAACGCTAATGATAGTAATTAGCAATGTAAAAATCATAAAAGCCATTGGCAACCAAGAACTCATTAAAGGTTCGTTTACAAAAATCATGAGAATCATTACTAATAATGCAACTCCTGAATACTTTAGGAGAGTGATACAAAATAAACTATTTGCAAAGTTCCAAATATCATCATTTAACATCGTTCTGTTAGTCCTATATCCATAGATATAGTTTATTTTTTTTGGCGGAAAAAAATAAAATATAATACTCATAAGGAAAAGCAATCCATTCACACTTAATACATAGGTAAAAGCATCCATACTACTTATTTTTTTAATGGTCTTAACAATCCTTCTTGTGCAACCGTAGCTATTAATACACCATCCCTTGTAAAAATATTTCCAGTAGCCAAACCTCTAGCTCCTGAAGTACTTGGTGAAACAACAGAAAATAACATCCAATCGTTAAAATCAAAATCTCTAAAAAACCACATTGAATGATCTAAGCTAGCCATTTGCGTATTTCCAATACTAGCTTTACTAGCATTTGGTTTTAATGCAGCATTTAAAATATTATAATCTGAAATATAGGTTAAAATTTGGTGCTTTAATGTTAGTTCTATATTTGATGTATCGCCTTTTAATTTAAACCACATGTCTTCAACTGGTGGAAGATCTTTTCTTTCCATAGGATTTAAAACATGAACAGGTTTAAAGTCAATAGGTCTTTCAATACTTAAAAAATCTCGAAGCTGAGTAGGAATAAAATTTCCATATTGAGAAAGTAAATCACTCCAACTTAAAAGATCTTCAGGTTGTTTGATTGATGATTTAATAGGTTCTTGATGTTCGTATCCGTCTTCTTTTTTATGAAATGAAGCTGCTAGTATAAATATTGTACTATTTTTTTGAATAGCAGTAACTCTTCTGGTAGAAAAACTACCACCATTCCTCATTTCTGTAACTTTATAAGTTATAGGAATGGTTAAATCGCCAGGAAGTAAAAAATAAGAGTGAAGAGAGTGAACAAAACGATCATTAGAGATGGTTTGGTATGCTGCGTGTAAAGCTTGTGCTAATACTTGACCACCAAAAACTCTTGAATTACCAATAGTTTTACTTGTTCCTGTATATGTTTTAGAGTCCTGTTTTTTTAATGTTAGGATATCAATTAAATCATCTATTGTCTTCATGAATTTTTTTATCTATTTTAAATGGGAATTTTTGCTTGAATTCTGTAGGTTGAATTTTTAACAAAAATAATTTTAAAAATTTATTTCTGATTGATTTTTTATGACGAATATACACCGTTAAGTGTTGGGGTACTGCTCCAACGGAACTTTTAATTTCGCTAGCGGTTCTCCCAAAGTTTAAAATTTCGATTTTATTATCTATGGCTATTTTAATATAATCATAAAGCATTCTTTGATAAATTGCGTACTGTTTATTGATTTCATAATCTATTCCAACAAAATGAGCATCTAAATGACTTTTATTAATCATTCCAGACATAAACCCTACCATTTTATTGTCTATCCAATATGATTTTAGGATGTAGGAATCTCCTAATTTAGTTTTAAAACTCTTGTATGTTTCTAATTTGAATTCTCCTAAATTAAAATCGGCTTTTGATGCAACTTTTTTATATAACTCAGTCATTTTAATTAGATGTTTATCAAAATTCAAAACTGAAATTTCTTTTGTAACTAAATCATTGCTAAGTTTCATGGCTTTTTTAGCTTTTACTCTAAATTTTGTTTTTAGAACAGCCAAGTAATCATCAAAATTTTCCCACATAGGATTTATTTTTAAAATCATATTTGGTTCAATATTGAAAGAATAATAACCCAAACTAATGAGCTCATTTGTTATTGGTAAAGATTCAGCCATAAAATCTTTCATCATAAATATATCAATTGGATTTTCTTGATTATTTTTTTCTGTATGATGAAGAATGCCTTTTGATATTTTCCTTAAAATAAGTCTTTTATTTTCTCCCTTTTTTATAAAAACTCCGTGCTCACCGCTTACAAATGAGTTTCCACAGTTAATTATTGTAAGTGGTTTTTCTTTTGGAATAATTGTTAATTTTCTTCCAATTGAAGTAATTTTTTTAAATAAGTTTGATGTATCCTTTTCGATAGTTTCTAAATGAAAATTTATTATTTGGATATTAGCAAAAGCAATTGCTTTTTCATCTTTATTTTTTAGCACAATATAGAAAAAGGACAAATGCAAATTGTGTTTTTCTATCGCTTCTAAGTATTTTGATGAAAAATATAAATTAGAAGAACATTCCAATTCTTTCCATATAATTGTAGGAATTTCAGATACTTTATTGAATACAGATATTTGAGAGAATTTATGATTTAGATCCAAAAAAGATACTTGTTTAGTTGTTAAAGATAGTCAATGTATTTATCTATTAAATAATCAAGAAAATTATTTTTATTTATTCTAAATAAATACTTATTTTTGTATTATATATTAATATAATATGATTGTATTTTACAATTTAGAAAGTCCAATAATAAAAATTTCTAACACCTCATCTATTTGCAATAATAGTTGCACTTCTAATTGTATAAAACCAAAAAATAGATGTTGCTCTAAGTATAAAAAAAAGGGCATCAACTGTAAGCGATGCCCAAATGTTTTTTTTCGAGAAGCTTCTTAATTTCACAAAATAATAACGTGAAAGAGCTATAGGTTGCTATTTAAAGGCATTTAAGCCTGTAATATCTAACCCAGTTATCAATAAATGAATATCATGAGTACCCTCGTAAGTAATAACACTTTCTAAATTCATAGAGTGTCTCATTATTGAATATTCTCCACTAATTCCCATTCCTCCTAGTATTTGTCTAGCTTCTCTAGCGATAGTAATTGCCATGTCTACATTATTTCTTTTAGCCATGGATATTTGTGCAGTTGTCGCTTTTCCTTCGTTACGTAAAACACCCAAACGCCAAGTCAATAATTGAGCTTTGGTAATTTCTGTAATCATTTCAGCTAATTTTTTCTGTTGTAGTTGAAATTGTCCTATAGGTTTTTCAAATTGGATACGCTCTTTGCTATAACGCAGTGCGGTATCGTAACAATCCATTGCTGCTCCTATTGCACCCCATGCA
>Ga0213863_10001511_pt1 | contig 16854 bp, 18 predicted proteins | sample PICome_8_FD_160128 | JGI IMG/M metagenome (GOLD analysis project Ga0213863, IMG submission 160128) | Coastal seawater microbial communities near Pivers Island, North Carolina, United States - PICO497 | ecosystem: Environmental > Aquatic > Marine > Coastal | place: USA: North Carolina... | reverse complement strand
GATTCGACCGCATGCGCTTATCCTTGATGACACTTCGATGTAAGTAACTAATAAACCATTCCAAAGCAGGGCCTATATCAAGCTTGGCGCATTGCTGCGCTGCTTCAATAAACGAGAGATCACCAGTTCGAACCGCCGAGACGACCTCCTCAAAATGCTGTTGATCTCTTAAAGAATCTGACCGCAAATAATCAAGAGCGAGAAGTGGTCGTCCATCAGAAATTTCAAGGGCTTTGTCGATATTAATTTGATCTGTCACCATACTATTTAGCCAAGATGTTGCTAACTCACAAGACGGAGGAGTTAACTGTATAATCTGGCATCGACTTCGGATAGTGGCTGACAGCAGAGTAGGCCTGTGAACTACTAAAATCAGGACTGTTTTTCCTTGAGGCTCCTCAAGACTCTTCAACAGCGCATTTGAGGCATTGATATTCAAAGCCTCTGCAGGGTTAATAATGGCGACCTTCCGGCCGCCCTGTTGAGCCGTTTTACTAATAACACTGCTTAATTTTCTTATCTCATCGATCGAAATGTTTTTACTCTTTTCAGGGATGCTAATAGGGAAAAGATCAGGATGTGAGCCAGCATTTAATAAGGTACAGCTCTTACAGATACCGCATGCGTAATCATGAGACTCAGATCCGCAAAGTAATCTTTCTGCAAGCGCTATAGCCAGGCGGCCTTTTCCTATACCTGAAGGGCCGCTAAGTAGAATCGCATGAGGCAAGCGATCAGTATAAATATACTGACTGAATTCGCTCCAAATGCTTTCTTGCCACGGCAGTGGTAAAGATAACGTATTGGTTATCTCTGTCATCTTATTCGTGACCTAAAGACTTATAAAAGGTATCTAAAGCCAATGCTATGTCAGTCTGAACACCCTGTAGTTCTTGGGATGCATCAATAACTGCATATCGATCAGAATTCTCATTTGCAAGACTAAGGTAACCTGCCCTCACTCGATTAAAGAAATCCTGTTGCTCTTGCTCGAAGCGATCAGGATCGCCCCTATCATTTGCTCTTTCGAGTCCAATCTCAACCGGTATATCAAGAAGGAGAGTTAAATCAGGTCGAATATCTCCTTGTACTATATTTTCAAGTTGGACGATTAATTCGCTACTCATTTGACGACCAAAACCCTGATAGGCATATGTTGCGTCTGTAAACCGATCGCAAAGAACCCATGTATCAGCTTGCAAAGCAGGAAGAATAACTTTATTTAAGTGCTGAGCTCTTCCTGCAAACATCAGTAGTAACTCAGCACTACTAACTACCAGCTCATCCCTTGGTTTGAGAAGTAAATCTCTTATTTCCTCCGCTAAAGGGGTACCGCCAGGTTCTCTGGTGGCGACAAATTTGATTTCATTCTGCCTCAACCAGCTCTTGATAAAATTGATGTTCGTCGTCTTACCGACGCCCTCAGTTCCCTCTACTGTAATGAATTTAGCAGCCATTTATTATCTCTTCATATCAAGGTGAGGTTTTATAATCTTTATGCCGTTCGTCTATCTGAAAGCGCTTTACGGCGGCGGAGTGCTCTTTAAGCGAATCTGAGAAGAAATGACCCCCATCTCCTTTCGCTACAAAGTATAAGCTAGAACCCTCTTTCGGATGAAGCGCCGCACTAATTGATCCAATGCCAGGCATTGCAATTGGTGTTGGCGGCAGGCCGTTAATCATGTATGTATTATAGGGCGTATATTTCTTTAGATCTTTACGCCTTATATCGCCCTTAAAATCTGTACCCATGCCATAGATCACAGTAGGATCAGTCTGAAGCCTCATACCGCGTTCTAATCTTCTTACAAATACCCCTGCAATCTCAGTTCGCTCGTCTGCCCTTCCAGTCTCTTTTTCAATAATAGAAGCCATAATTAATGCTTCATAAGGGGACGAATAAGGAAGGTTATCGTCTCTATTTTCCCATTCGACAGCTAAAATTTTCTGCATTTTCCTATGTGCTCTCTGCAATATATCAACAAGAGTATCTGACGAAGTAAATGCATAAGTATCTGGGAAAAACCAGCCCTCAGGGTTATCTAATTTTGGATTTATGAATTGTAAAAGCTGATCAATACTTAATTCAGTATCTAATTGGAACTGATTCATAGAAATTAAGTGGTCAATCCACTTCGAAAAACTCCAACCTTCAAGGAAAGTCACCCTATACTGTATAACTTCACCTTGATTGAATTTTTCTAAAAGTGATCTAGGTGAGTCAGATGACTCTATCCAATAATCTCCAGCTTTAATGTCTATTTGATCTACTAGCCGAGCGTAAAAAGAAATAATTCTTGGCTGAGATATTATATTCTGAGATGAAAGTTGGAGACTAATCTGTTCAAGATTGCTGCCTTTGGGGATATTAAAGGAAATTTTATCTGACTCTTCCTCAGATAAATTTACAGAACTATCTAACAGCATTGTTAAATAACCATAGGCCCAGAGCGATATTATCATCGAAATAACTAATAACCAGCGGAGTGGAGTTAAAATAAAACCACTCATTTATAACACTTATACAATTCAGACAATTTAGACTGCAGAGCTCGCGTTTCGTTGCCTATCCTCATCATGCTATCACTTTTTTTACCTCTTACTGCTGTCACAGGCACGATACCTCTGGCGGAGTTGCAAATAAACAGCTCAGTTACATCACAAAGCATCTCAGACTCTATTGGAAATGTTGCTAATGAGAAGTGAACCTGCGGGAAGATTTCATGAATTAATAGAGAACGCATTACTCCATTGATCCCTGCAGTTTCGATGCTAGGTGTTAGCCATCCATGTTCTTCAGTTCTTAAAAAGATATTTGCACAAGTACTCTCTACTAAGAATCCCTTGCCGTTAGACATCAGACCGTCAACATAACCTTGCACATTGGCTTCTGATGCACCTAAGACTTGATCTAAGCGATTTAAATGTTTCACGCCCACAAGTGATGGATTATCCGATAAAAGGTGGTCACAGCGCCACAACTCTATACCTTTATCTCTTTGAATAGCCCAGTTTTCATCTAATGTATGATAGCTAAAAATCAATTTTGGACACATCTTCACAGGACTCGAATAACCTCTGCCGCCGCTGCCAGCAGTTAGAATAATTTTCACGATGCCGTTCCTAAAACCAACCTCGCTCGCTTGAACATGAATTGCCTCTTCTACGATATCAAGAGCTGAGCGAGACAAATCCACTCCTATCGCCGCTGAGTTAGTGATCATGCGCAAGAAATGTTGGTTTTTTAAAGGTAGAGCAGATTCGTGATACAGCATCGTTTCGAATACTCCATGCCCATATGCCAAGCCCCGATCCGACATTAATTCTTGGCCATGTATATCAGGCGAACTCTGATAGGTCTCGAGATTGAAACAAAAATATTTATTAGGCATAGCTCTATTTAACCAAAAAATACGGGCAAAAAAAAACCGCCCCAACTGGAGCGGTCTTTTGACGCCTTGAACTTAACTGTTCGCGTCGATGTAGGTAATTGCGTCCTGAACAGTTGCAATTTTTTCAGCGTCCTCATCGGGTATCTCAGCGTCGAATTCTTCTTCTAGAGCCATTATAAGCTCTACGGTGTCTAGTGAATCTGCGCCCAAATCTTCCACAAACGAAGATGTAGTTTTTACGTCGTCTTCCTTAACACCCAGTTGTTCCGCAACCATTTTTATTACGCGTTCTTGAATATCACTCATCGTCTGTCCACTCCATTTAAGGGATCTGATGTTTAATTCCACTAAGTCAAAATAACTACAACGCTCAATCTTTCGACTCAGGGGCGGCATTTTACCCTACATATATGAAAATGCTAGTGTCAAAAAGAAAAAAAAGCAACTCAACCAAAATAATGGCAAAACTCATGCCATATACATCCCACCGTTAACATGAATTGTTTCTCCAGTAATGTACCCTGCTGAATCACTCACCAAAAAGCTAACTACATCCGCGATTTCACTGGGCTCCCCTAATCTAGCTAATGGTATCTGACTCAACATTACATCTTTACTGGCCACTGGCAAATTTTTTGTCATATCTGTATCTATAAATCCTGGCGCGACAGTATTAACGGTAATATTTCTAGATCCGAGTTCTTTAGCGAGGGCGCGACTAAACCCCTCTACCCCTGCTTTAGTTGCTGAGTAATTGCTTTGGCCGCTATTCCCCATGGACCCAACCACAGAGCTTATATTGACAATACGGCCCCACTTAGCCTTCGTCATTGCCCTTACACACGCCTTAGATAAACGAAAGACAGCATTTAAATTTGTGTTCACCACATCTGACCACTCATCCTCCTTCATCCTAAGAAGAATGTTATCTTTTGTGATACCCGCATTATTGACAAGAACAGTAGGCGCTCCAAAGTTCTCTTCAACTTCTTTTAGAAGCAAACTGATGGAGGCAGCATCATTAACATTTAATACCATGCCTTGACCTACAAAATTTCTCTCGACAAATCGAGCCGTTATCTGTTCCGCTCCAGCCGAAGAAGTAGCTGTGCCTATAACGGCAAAACCAGCACCAGCAAGGGCCTCAGCAATTGCTCTGCCTATACCACGACTAGCGCCAGTAACAAGTGCAACCTTTAATTGATCATCCATATGTATGTCCTTTATTCTTGCATCGCAGCAATAGTACTTTCAAAATTAGCTGAGTTATCCAGCGGGAAACATATCAAACTTCTGTTTATTCTTTTATTCAATCCTCCTAGAACCTTTCCCGGGCCACACTCAACGAAAGTTTGGGCTCCTAAATCACAAAGCTCTGATATACAGCGCACCCAAAGAACAGGACTATATATCTGCTCTAGCATTAATGATTTTATAATCTCAGTGTCCATTTCCTGTTTCGCATGCACGTTATGAATCACTGGAATTTTAGGGGGGAAGAATTTTGTTCTTTCTACCTGATCTCTTAAGCCATCGGCTGCTGGTTTCATCATCATAGTATGAAATGGAGCACTAACAGGTAGCGGAAGAGCTCTTTTAGCACCGGCACTTTTACATAGTCCTACAGCGCACTCCACTGCATTGAACGATCCGGCAATAACAACTTGCCCTGGCGCGTTAAAATTTACCGCAGAAACCTCTCCTTCGGACATTTTTTGCGCATCCTGGCAAACATGGAGAATGTCATCATCTTCAAGGCCTATTATCGCGGCCATCGCGCCCTTTCCCACAGGCACAGCGCTCTGCATAAGGGCGCCACGCTGTTTAACAATTTCAACTGCATCACTAAACTCAAGAACATCAGCACACACTAACGCAGACCACTCTCCAAGGCTATGACCAGCCAAATGAGATGGATCAATACCACCTTTCTCTTTCCATAACTTCCAAAGAGCAATACTCGCAGTAAGTAGAAGAGGTTGAGTTGTCTCAGTAAGATTAATCTGTTCTTGAGTCCCTGACTGGGCTAACTCCCACAAGTCATAGCCAAGCACGTTAGATGCGATCTCAAAGGTCTCAACGATAATTTTATTATCTTCAGCCAAGTCGTTGAGCATCCCTATTTTTTGAGACCCTTGACCTGGAAAAATAAAAGCAAGTTCAGATGTCATCCGCTGATCCTTTATCACAGGAGGATAGTAGTTGTCTTTCCAACATCGGAGCTAGCGTTTGAGGCAAATTTAGCGTAGCAGCCTGAAGTGCCACATCCAGAGCATGGCCAAATGCTCTTACAGAAACATTTCCATGGCTCTTAATTACGATACCGTTCAATCCAAGCAAATAAGCGCCATTATAGAGCGAAGGATCCAAGTGACTTCTTAGGTGCGCGAATGATCTCTTGAAAATTCCAAAAATTAATCTCGCGGCCCAGTTCTTAGACACGGCTGCATCTAACAGATCTCCGATCATCTTGGCGAATCCTTCTGAGGTTTTTAGTGCAATGTTACCGCTAAAGCCATCACAAACAACGACATCGGCATGACCTTGAAATATTCCATCGCCCTCAATGAAGCCTTGATAGTTGATCTCCTTGTCATCTGTCAATAATCCTGCCGCCTCCTTGATGACTTGCCCACCCTTCGTGCTCTCCTGGCCAACATTTAGCAGTCGAACTGATGGTTCCTCCATTTCTTCAACTATTTTCGCCGTTGCGTTTGCCAGTGCAGCGAATTGGTATAACTGCTGTGCCGTGCACTCGATATTTGCACCCAGATCTAGAACGTAAGTCTTTCCCGTGACAGTTGGAAAGGTAGTACAGATAGCAGGACGAGAAACACCGGGCAAGGCCTTCAAAAACATGAGCCCAAGTGCCATCAGCGCTCCAGTGTTTCCCGCACTCAAGCATGCCTGCGCTCTTCCATCAGACACTGCGCGCATTGCAAGACCCATAGAGGAATCACGTTTGGCTTTTAAAACACTGGAGGGTCTATCTTCGTCACAAACGATGGATTGCGAGTAGTGTATCTTTAGACGATGCCCCAGACTACCCAGATCATGAAGGACCGACTGCTCGTTCAACACAACCTGATCGCCGAACAAAAGGACAGAGGCTTTGGGATATCTCTTTAAAAAAGAAACTACGGCCGGCACCGTGACCTTAGGGCCACACTCCCCACCCATCGCGTCGACAGAAATCGTAGCAGTATGAGCCAAGAACAGGCCTTAGTCTTCGCTAGACTCTACTACTTTCTGACCTCGGTAGAACCCATCGGCAGTAACATGATGACGAAGATGTCTTTCTCCAGTCACTGAATCAGTTGAAACTGTAGACTCAGTTAGTGCGTCATGGGCTCTACGCATACCGCGCTTAGAACGAGTTTTTCGACTTTTTTGAACAGCCATTTGAAGTTCCTCTCAAAAGTTACAGTTAATTACGTTTTAACTGCGCTAGAATTTCGAACGGATTCGAATCCGCACCTAAGTTTTTGCCAACCAACTCCGACTCCGATTGGAAAGTGTCCCCTGTGCATTTACCCACTTCGTGGTAGTTCACCAGAGGAAGCGCAAGTAAAATCTCATCTTCCAGAACCTGGCTAAGGTTAGCGATTCTTTCGGCCACTATCCAAGGCTCATAATTTTTAGCAACCCTCGACTCTTGCTCTTCTGACTTAATAATCTGGAGCGCAAACTCAGCATCAAGATCAATCTGGACGGGATCCAAGCAGCGTTGACATACTACCTCAACAGACGCCTTTGCACTTCCCTTAGCGATTCGAGCTTTAGTCTCATCCAGTTCGAACTGGACTGAAGCCAACACCGGCCCACAAATTCGTAGAACCGAAGAAACCAAACGTGGCAATCCTCCAACAGCCACCTCCCCTTCAAGGCAATAACCCTGGAGGGCCAGTTTTCTTGGGTCGATGTCAATCGGCAGTGCCATAATGTCAGGTCGTTCTCTTTTAGGCGCGCATGATATGCACAACACCATGATCTGTCAAAGAAAATTCATTAATTTCCCTATCTAAAAGGTTCTCCAATTTTGATATCAAAACAAGAACCCAATGCTCAAAATGGGTATGATTGGCGAACAATTTAACACTTGGGATTTTTATGTCAGATATTATTCTAGCCTCTAGTTCAAAATATAGGGCCTTACTTTTATCAAGGCTAGGTCTACCTTTCAAAACATTTATCCCAAATATTGATGAAACAGCGTTGTCAGATGAATCTCCAGTTGCTACTGCAGAGCGTCTTTCCCTATCTAAGGCATTGGCAATATCTCAAAAACACTTGAATGTCCCAGTGATCGGCGCAGATCAAGTTGCCGACTTAGATGGTCAACCAATCAACAAACCCGGTAGTTTTGAGGAAGCTTATTCTCAACTAGTCAGACAGTCTGGGAAAAAAGTGCTTTTCCACAGTGGATTAGCTGTTGTCTTACACAATGAAAAAGGGCTAGTGAATCAATTCTCTTGTGTGAACACCACTTCAGTTACGTTTAGACCCCTTGATGATGCACAAATCCGATCATACCTATCATTGGAAGACTCCCTAGACTGCGCTGGCAGCTTTAAAGTCGAGGGGTTAGGAATTAGTCTATTTGAATCAGTTGAAAACAATGATCCAACATCCTTGATGGGTTTACCAACGATAGATCTCTGTAAAATATTAAGAAGATTTGATATAAATATTCCGTAGAATCTTATTTTAAATACTTTCCTATCCTACTGTAATATATAGTTTTTTAAATGGATAAATTCATCGATGATAGCAACTGAATTATATTGTAGTAATCTGTCTTTGTTGTGCGCACCATAGCTCACACCAATCGATGGAACTCCAGCTCGATGCGCCATATCCAAATCAAATTCAGTATCGCCTACCATTAACGCCTCATCTGGAGCTAACTCAAACTGATCCAAAAGCTCATGCAACATTAATGGATCAGGTTTTGATAAGGTCTCATCTGCACACCGAGATGCATCAAAAATATCTGCCATATTCAAGGTACTTAGCGCTCGATTAAGCCCTGCTCTGCTTTTACCCGTCGCCACAGAAATTAGGTAATTAGCTTTCTTTAACGAAGCAAGAACCTCAGCAACCTGCGGAAATAGCTTGCTTGAAGTTTGATCATGAGCTCTAAAATTAAGAGAGTACCGCTTTGCAAACCTCTCAACATCGGCATCACTCAATAGTGGAAATAGAGTTTTGACTGCCTCATGTAGACCCAAGCCAATAATATTTGTAGCTGAGTCTCTTGATGGCACCTCGTACTCCAGATCCTCAGCGGAGAGCATAATACAGCTCGCAATGCGATCTACTGAGTCACATAGCGTGCCATCCCAATCAAAGATTATTAATTTTAAATTTTTTATTTGGATCTCTCCGATTAACCCAATTTTTCAAGCAGTGCTGTCAGATCTTTTGGAAGGGGAGCTTGAATCTCAACAAAATCCCCTGAAAGTGGATGTCTAAATTTCAAATAACGGGCGTGAAGAAAGAGCCGAGAGTTACCTTTGCTTTTCAAATTATCATTAAACAATTTATCGCCATATTTTTGATCTCCAGCAATTGGCGCATCAGAAAACTGGCAGTGAACTCTTATTTGATGGGTTCTTCCAGTCTCTAAGGTCACATCCATTAATGTAGCTTCATCAAACCGCTGAATAATTTCAAAATGGGTGACCGAGGCCTTACCGGTTGCATCGACCTTTACTATTCTCTCGCCGGAGGATAACTGATTTTTTCTTAGGGGCGCATTTATTATAGTTTTACCTTTTGGCCAGCGGCCCTTTACCAGCGCGGTATAACGCTTTTCAATTTTGTTTTTCTGCATGGCAGATTGGAGCTCAAGCAGTACCCTTCTTTTTTTTGCAAAGATTAGGCATCCGGAGGTCTCTCTATCAAGTCGATGCACTAACTCAAGAAATTTATCCTGAGGCCTCTCCAGCCTCATAGCCTCAATTGCTCCCAGAGAAAGACCACTGCCTCCATGAACGGCCAACCCACAAGGCTTGTTAAGAACCAGCAGTCCATCATCTTCAAATAAAATATTATCATGCAAGTAGCGCTTTAAATTCGTACTGACCGGCGGCATATCGCCTCTCTGAGCTATCCTTATTGGCGCTATTCTGATCACATCGTTTACTTTTAAACGCGTATCAGGCTTCACTCTGCCCTTATTGATCCGGACCTCACCCTTCCTAAGAAGGTTATAAATTCGTGATTTGGGTACGCCTTTAAGATGCCGAATAAGAAAGTTATCAAGGCGCTGACCTTCATACTCCGACCCAACGTCGACATAGGATACTTTGCTGAATTGATCGTCTTCCACTTAAAAGTTCTCACAACACAAATAAAGTACAATTGTAACGAGCAGAGCTATCTAAACATACCTTGCCGATGACTTATATTTGTAGCATTGCTTGTTTCTTGTTATATTGCTGTCGTTGGTGAGCGACTATGCCTCCATTTTTGGACAGTTGCGTGACCATATAAGCCTAAGCAGATAAGGCAAAGAATACATATCCTGCTGCTAAATTGAAAAGCAGAAGGAATTTTTAGCTGAGAGAGATCAGCAAGTAAAAGCCTAGTAAAGACAAGGTTATAGCTGTCACTTCCACTCTTAAGTAGCGCTAACTAAGCGACAGTGACGTGACGAGCTAAAAGAAAGAGAATTAACAGAACTGACAAGAGAAATGAGCGTCCAGGTCCTAAAAAATTGGGGCAACCGATATTTATTTCTATATCCAACTAGGTTGTAAATCTAGTGATATTGTTGGTTAACAGAGTAGAGTGATAGATCCGGAAGTAACAAACCAGAGGGTTGCAAAGTATGGCCTTCGGTACTTCGGTTAGTTCTGATCACTCGTGTTCAGGCCAGTGGTGGCTGATTATGCCCATGGCGTAATCATATCTGTTCTTGTGAACTCTTTATTTCCCTCCTGTCTATCCTCTCCTTTTACTCTGGTTTGTCTCGCAATAACGAGTAGAAAAAGGTGATTTATGAAACGAATGTTAATCAACGCATCCCATACCGAGGAGGTGCGAGTAGCAATGGTCGATGGCCAACGGCTGTATGATCTGGATATAGAAAATCGAACACGAGAGCAAAAAAAATCAAATATTTATAAGGGTAAAGTAACTAGAGTAGAACCTAGTTTAGAAGCCGCTTTCATAGATTATGGTATGGAGCGACATGGCTTCCTACCTCTCAAGGAAATTTCACGAGAATATTTCAAGAAGGGTGCCGGCAATGGAGGAAAGGTTCGCGTTCAAGATGCTCTCAAAGAAGGACAAGAGGTAATTGTCCAAGTTGAAAAAGAAGAGAGAAGCAATAAGGGAGCTGCACTAACGACTTTTATAAGTCTTGCTGGACGTTACCTTGTTCTCATGCCTAACAACCCTCGAGCCGGCGGCATTTCTAGACGAATAGAAGGTGAGGAAAGAGCTGATTTACGTGAGGCAATGCGAGGGCTCGATATTCCTGAAGGGATGGGAGCAATCGTAAGGACTGCCGGAATTGGTCGGGCGACAGAGGAACTTCAATGGGATTTCAATTACCTATTACAGCTTTGGAATACAATTACTGATGAATCAAAGAAAGCAAGAGCCCCACACTTTCTTTTCCAAGAAAGCAATGTGATTGTCAGGGCTATTCGCGATTACCTTCGTCAGGATGTAGGAGAGGTAATTGTTGATAGTGAGGAGGCATATAATCTCGCAGCTGCATTTATCGGGACTGTGATGCCAGACTTCACAAGCAAGGTGAAGTTCTACCAAGACGAAATCCCCCTCTTTAATCGGTATCAAATCGAAAACCAGATAGAGACCGCATTCTGCAGAGAAGTGAGCCTGCCATCTGGTGGATCGATCGTCATTGATGTTACTGAAGCAATGATATCAATTGATATCAACTCCGCTAGAGCTACCAAGGGAGGAGATATTGAGGAAACTGCTTTTAACACCAACAAAGAAGCTGCCGAAGAAATAGCTCGTCAGCTTCGTCTGAGGGATGTAGGTGGATTAATAGTTATCGACTTCATCGATATGCTAAATTCTCGACACCAAAAGGAAGTCGAGAATAAGATGCGAGATGCTTTGGAGGTTGATCGTGCCCGAGTTCAGGTAGGCAGAATCTCTCGCTTTGGCTTGCTAGAAATGTCTCGCCAACGTCTACGACCCTCCCTTGAAGAAACTATGTCAAGAACTTGTCCAAGATGTAAAGGGCAAGGCACAATCAGAGGTACTAGGTCGCTAGCCCTCTCGATCCTGCGTCTGGTGGAAGAAGAAGCGCAAAAAGAATTTAGTCGCGAGATACGAGCTATTGTTCCAATACCTGTTGCAACTTTCCTTTTGAATGAAAAACGCAAAGAAATCTTAGCGATTGAATCTCGTAACAATATTCAGGTTACTGTGCTACCCAACACCGAAATGCAAACTCCAGACTTTGAGGTCGTTAGAATTCGCAATCAGGATGCAGATAGCTCAGACTTTAGCTATAAGTTGGCAAACGAATTAAGTAAGCCAGAGGAGGAAGTGATTTCTGAAGCGAATGCACCACAGGCACTCGCCAAACCAGCAGTGAAGACAGCAATCCCCTCCACTCCAGCGCCAGTAATTGCACAAGCTCAATCAATAGCGCCTGAAAAGAGCCAGAGCTTTGTGAAGCGTCTATGGGCAACCATGTTTGGAGAAACAGAGGAACCCAAAAAAGAGGAACCAAAGAAAAGACCAAATAATACTGGGAATAATCGGAACCGAAATCGTAATCGCAACAATCGAGGACGACAGAATAATCGGCGAGGTAATGATCGGTCTAATGAAAATCGTGACAGTGCCAGCATCATAAAGCCAGATTCAAGTGCTAATACGAAGGGACCCCAGAGTCGCAACAACCGCCGAAATAAAAATGCTCAGCCCAAAGACGCTGTTGCAGTAACAGAAGCTCCCTTAGAAACTAAAGAAGGTGCAGCAGATAGCAAGGTGAAAACTGAATCTAGTGGGCAGCTGAAGAAGCGGCCTAATGACAAGCGCAGAGGCCCTCGCAGACCTCGTCAACGTCAAGAGGTATCTAAAGAGTTGCTCACTCAAACAAATCTGTCAGCCAGCGCGTCACCTGATGGAGTCGATCAGACTAACCAAAAACCTACAACGACCAGTCAGGACGTTACCTTAGCAGCTGAAGATACAGCAACTCCTGATAAGGATGCTGTAAGTGGTGAACAAGCGGTTAAGCCTAAGCGAAAAAGTTCAGCGAAGCCCAAAAAGGCTAAACCTGACTCAGACACTTCTCCTGATTCCTCAGTAGTTAAGGGCTCAGATTCATCTGGGGAAGTTAATGAAAAGGCGAAAAAGCCTCGAGTTAAAAAATCGCCTGCTCCCAAAAGGAAGACAAATGATAGCGATCTTGAAACCAATAAATCTGACTCTCCTGTTGGCAGAGCTAGCAATGACCCGAGAAAGAAGCCAAAACCAGTAGTCGAGGTAGAGGTGAGCACTGAAAGAGTTGAAGTCGCGACTCCTGAGACCGTCGCTACATCAGTAACTCCCAAGAAGCAGGCAAAAAAGACCCCAGCGAGAGCAGCGAATGACCCCAGGAAGAAACGTGCTCCAGCGAAGGCAAAGGCTGCCCCTAAAACTAAAAAGGAAAAAGTAGCAAAACCTGAAGCAGCACCAGCCGAAAAATCTGTTGAGGAAAATAAACCAAAGTCATAATTGATACTTGTTAGATCAAAAAGGCGCTGTATAATCGCGCCTTAAATAGGTGGGATGGCAGAGCGGTTGAATGCACCAGTCTTGAAAACTGGCATAGGTTAATAGCCTATCTAGGGTTCGAATCCCTATCCCACCGCCATTTCCTTTCTTCAAAGTCTCTACAGCCCTTGTCAGTTCTCGTTTCTTTCGAGACCGATGAGGAGCCGTAGACAAATGAGTAGACATTTTAGATACCCTAAATACACCTACCTTAAAGACAATAACTTTTATTTTTCTAGATCAGTTCCTGTCGATCTTAGATGTTTCTATAAAAGGCCACGGATTGTTCAATCACTTAAAACCAACTCGTGATTTGACTGGATGGGCTATTCAGTTATGATTTGCTTGCGCGTTGAATTACACATTGGAAAATGCAGAAATGACTGAATTTTATCGTTCAAGGAGATTTACAAAATGAACTTTACTCAAGCCGTTAAAACAGTACTCTTCAAAAAATATTTCGCCATCCATGGCAGAGCATCTAGGAGCGAGTATTGGTGGTTTTTCCTTTTTTGTGCTGTTGGTAGTTTACTGTTTGACTATTTGGATAATGCTCTAGGGTTCACAGCAGGATTTATGTATCAAGGGGATATAGAAGTGAAAACACAACTTCTTTATGGGATTTTTACGCTTCTAACTATTATCCCAAGTATCTGCGTCGCAACAAGACGATTACATGATGTGAATAAAAGTGGATGGTGGCAACTTCTAATATTTACGATCATCGGACTAATACCACTTATTTACTGGCTGATCAAAAAATCAACCAATGAAGAAAATAAATGGAGTGAGACTCCTTCAATCAAAACTTAATTAGCGATGGACTGAGGAGAGAGATTTTGTTTAGGAAGATAAATTTGTTTCTGCTCTACAAAAGATGTCCACAGAAGATATTATATTTTGACGATGACGCATATAATTATTATGGCTATTGAATGAGAATTCTTATTTTATCTACTCTAGCATTCAGCTTTTTGGCGTGCTCGGAGGCGCCTGTAAGAACTGACATTATTGGTACGATTACTCAACCGATCGGTAAAAAACCAAATATTCTTTTGCTTTACATGGACGATCTAAGACCGGAATTGAACTCTTATGGCCACAAGCAAATTATCTCACCAAATATTGATGCTCTTGCAAATCGATCTGTACAATTTACTCAAGCATACAGTAACGTCGCCGTGTGCGGAGCCTCCCGCGCAAGTATGCTTACTGGCATGCTACCAACTAAGACGCGTTTCATTGATTATAAAACTCGACTTGATGTTGAGACTCCTAACCAAGTTACCTGGCCCAGACTGCTAAAGGATAACGGCTACACCACAATCTCCAATGGCAAAATATATCACCACTTAGATGACCGAATTTCTGATTGGGACGAGGTATGGCGACCTTATGCATTTGATGAAAATGACCAAGATTTATCCCCATTAGATTATTGGCAGTCATTGTGGAAGGATTACCAACTGGCTGAAAATATTGAATTATATAAGGCAACGGATACTGGTCCTGCCTATGAGAGCGCTGATGTTAGTGACAATACTTATATCGATGGCATGCTAACTGACAAGGTCATCAGAGACTTACAAAAATTAAAAGCCCGTGGCAGACCGTTTTTGTTAACGGCTGGATTTATAGCTCCGCATTTGCCGTTTAATGCGCCCACTAAATATTGGGATATGTATGATCGTAAAGAGATCACACAACCATACAATAACTTCGTACCTAAAAATGCACCTAAAACATCGATAAGTCGGTGGGGAGAGATGCGTGCCTATACCGGCATTCCCAAGAAAGGTGGCGTTAGCGATGAAACAGCCACATCACTTATTCATGGTTATTACTCGACAGTCAGCTATGTTGATGCACTAATTGGCAAGATAATAACTGCATTAACCAAATTAGATCTAGAGAAAAACACCGTGATTATCTTTGTTTCTGATCATGGGTACAACTTGCAAGAGCACACTCAGTGGGGTAAATATACATCGTATAGAACATCGACCAGGGTACCATTGATGATCCATTTACCATCAATGGAGAAAGGCAGCAAAAGCGATGCATTGGTTGACTTGACTGATGTCTACCCAACAATTGTTGAGCTTCTAGAACTCAAACTACCTAAGCATCAATTAGCGGGTGAAAGTTTAGTGCCAATACTCAAAGATCCCAGCCTTGACGGTAAAAGCCATGTGTTCTTAAAAAACGGTCAGGGTTTTACAATACAAACTCAAGATTATAGCTATACCGAATTTATTGACGGCAATAATGAGATATTTTCTAGCATGCTTTATGATCACCGAACTGATAAGGATGAAAACATAAACGTTGTTGATGAAACTATTTATTCCGATGCTGTGTCACAGTTAAGTAAACTTTTACATTCAAAGTACGCTAGTAATATTATTGGCGACTAAAGGCAAGTGGGCGCGATCATGCCCATTATATTAGTAGTTATTTTGCAAACAAGTTAATTTTAGGGGGATATGCATTGGAAAGTATGCAACTTGATGTTAAACAAGGAATCCACGTACTAACACTGACTAATGCACGAGATGGCAATGAAAATACTCTGACTACCAACGTCATGAATGACTATTTAGCGGTACTCGATGAAGTGGAAAGTTTTTCTGGTAATACCGCCCTACTGATCACTTGCGAGCATGAAAAGACGTTCTCTACTGGAATAAATTTAGAATGGCTGAACTCCCAAGATGACAGGAGTAAACAACAATTTGGAGATGCGTTTAACACTGTACTATGTCGGATAGCGCTATTAAATGCGCCCACCGTAGCCTGCATAAATGGAAATGCTTATGCTGGAGGCGCAATTATAGCTGCAGCTACAGATTATCGAGTAATGCGAAATGACCGCGGAAGATTTTGTTTACCCGAAGTAAACATTAAAATTCCTTTTAATTCAGTGACTCGTGATACCGTTAATCTGCTGCCTAACCAAAAAATCGTAAAAGATATGGTGCTCACCGGAGTAGCCTACACTGGGATAGAGTGCCTTGAACACGACTTAGTGAAAAGTATCCACCCTGCCAATGAATTGCAGCAGGCTGCGCTTGAATTGGCGATACAGCTGGCGGAGAAAGATCGTTACACATACTGCCACATTAGGAACGGCTTCAGAGCCAATATGGCGGATCATGCCTCCGCTATGGGTCTGAGCTATGTGGGTAAAGATCCCGTTGATGCTCTATCTATCTGAAGCCTCGCCGTCTGATCTGACTGATTCGTCGGCTTGGCTATTACATGGTCACCATTTTAAGGAAAAATAAAATGCCTAAAGGTTATCTAATTGCACATATAAACATACATGATAAAGAGGGTTTCGACGAATTTAGAAAAATGTCTCTGCCTGTGATTACAAAATATGAGGGCAAGGCACTCATTAGAAATCCAGATCCAGATCTAAGGGAGGGATCTAATCAAGGATTAGTCATTGTGTTAGAATTTGAAAGCGTAGATCATGCTAAGAGATTTTATGAGTCCGAAGAATACTCAGCTGCAAAAGTAGTCAGAGAGAAATCGTGCTCAACTGAGCTAATCCTAGTTGAAGGAATATAATGAATGAAACTACAACCCCTAGCTATATTTGCAATAATTGCGATCGTTGCGACACTCCTGTTCTCTAAAGGTAGCCCGATAAGCAAAGCAAAAATTAACTGCGACAAGCCAACTCCCCCCAATATAAGTA
>Ga0213863_10001508_pt1 | contig 16873 bp, 9 predicted proteins | sample PICome_8_FD_160128 | JGI IMG/M metagenome (GOLD analysis project Ga0213863, IMG submission 160128) | Coastal seawater microbial communities near Pivers Island, North Carolina, United States - PICO497 | ecosystem: Environmental > Aquatic > Marine > Coastal | place: USA: North Carolina | collected... | reverse complement strand
GAAGGCGAAGAAGAAGAAGAAGAACAGCGACAAGAACAAAGAGAGGACGATGAAGCAAAAGCCAACGAATGCGGTATTAAGAAAGCTCGTGAGTGAAGCCCGAGTAAAGGAAACTTCTCTTGATGGTAATGAAGAGACTGCCGGAGCAAATCAGAAGAAAATTCAAAATCATCACCAGGAACACAAGAAACAGAAGAAGAAGAAGAAGAAGAAGAAGAAGAAGAAGGCGGATGAAAATAATAATAATTCTAGCAGTGATGGTGATGATTACGCGTCTCTTTCGAACGACAACGACGACGACGACGACAATAACTACGACAACAATACCAGTATTGGACTAAGAGAAGAGAAACCGTTCGACACGAATCGGAAGAAAAAGATCAAGGATATGGTTGAATACACAGGCGGCGTGGAAAAGTCCACCAAAGAACAGCTGTTGAGGATCTTCAGTCTACACATAGATAGAGACGCGGACGATTTGTTTCGACGCATCGGTACAAAGATGAAAATAGAAGAGCTAGAGAAGATGGATCTTGAGCCATTGAAAACGATGTATAAGGTGGTCTACGATCATTTGGACAGTAAAGAAGAGGGGATTGCATACGCGAAGAAGCATTTGTTTGTGCCAACGTCCCCGAAAGAGAACAGAATGTCGGCGCCAATAGTGTACATCTCGCCCGACAAAAATGAGCACTCTGATTTGTTCCCCAAAAGATACGGAAGAAATCCGAACAAGAAGAAGCGGCAAATCGACGAAGGTGTTGCGTCGATGATAGACACGAAGAAAAAAACGAAGAACGAGAATACCGCCGAGACATTTAAAGCGACGAAAGCGGCATCAACAGTCTGCGCGCGCAACAAAAAGGAACACGTTTTGATAGAGAAGAACGACGCGCGAGTATCCAGAAAGAACAGCTCCAAATCCGATCTTGCTTTAGCTCTACCTTCTACGGATAGAAATAATAAGCAACAGAAACTCCCGGTAGGGGTGTGGAACAAGAAGAAGTTTTATAAAAAAGTGAAAGTTGAAGACGAAGTGTTCAAAGTCGGCGACGATGTTTACGTGTGTACTCCCGAAACGGTTGATTTGACCGAGGACGTCGACCACATCTGCGAGCTTTGCAAAAAAACGGGCGTCGAAGAAGGCGCCGATGGCAAAGAAGTCGAAACAGAAATGCTCGAGTGCGATTATTGCGTGAGATCATGGCATCTTCGGTGTTTGAAATTAGATCACGTGCCGGACGAAACATTTTGGAGTTGCCCAATGTGCGTCGCTGCGCCTTCCGGTATCGCCGCGCCGCAAAATTTCCACGAGAGACGTACGCCTTGCGGTGAATTTCTGGCGGGGAGACTTTGTTTGGCTAGAATCGAGAGCATCTGGGCAAACGTAGATGAACTCAACGACAGAGATCCAAAAGTTCGAGAAGAAGCGTTTAAGTTCATCGCTCGCTTATACGTGCTACCGGAACATACTCACACGGGAAGGCAACGTCATCACATTCGCCGAGAGGTGTTTCTTACGAACATCAAAGAAGAGGAAAATTGCGCCGCGATTCTCATGGGCGCAAAAGTCCTCGAGCCTGCCGCATTTCGCTCGTCCGGCGGTAATGACGACGTCTACATGTGCGAGTATTCGTACGACCAAAATTTTTCTCGCTTTCGACGGAGAACAGAATGGGAGGACTCTGATTTCTCGGAAGATGAATGTGACATCGAGGCTAAAAATATCCTGTGGAGCGAAACTGAAAGTTCAGACGATGACGACGACGATTACGATCACCGCAAAGAGAAGCGAAAAGCGGAAAAGAGAGCGCACGTGCGACAAACGAAAGCAGATATTGCCGCCTCAAAGAAAGCTGCGGCTTCTAAAAAAGGAGCTAATGCTTCGTCAGAATGGAAAGAAGCCATTGGCTTGGGTAAATCAGGCATTTTGGCCATAGACTCTGCTCAAAATAATGGGTCGCGCACTGCTATTGAGCGCGCGAGAAAAGCGTTACAGCTGAGTTCCATCCCGGCAAAGCTAGAGTGTCGGGAAAAGGAGCGCGAGAAGATCATGCAATTCACAAAAAACGCGATCGGTGCGTACGGTGGTGCGTCTTCATGTCTTGGCAACTCGCTTTACATTTCAGGCGTTCCCGGTACTGGGAAAACGGCAACAGTTCGCGAAGTCATACGAACGTTGCGCCAAGAAGCCGCGAATAAAAAAGTTCCAAAGTTTAATCACATCGAAATGAATGGTTTAAGGCTACAAACGCCGCAACACGCGTACAGTTTAATAGCAGAGGAACTCACGGGTAGAAGATTTTCACCGAGTCGCGCGGCAGAATGGCTCGAGAAACGGTTCAAGGAAGGCAAAGAGTCGGATGGAAGAGTGCTCGTTCTCGTCGTGGACGAGCTCGACGTTCTCGTCACGCAAACGCAATCTGTTTTGTATAACATTTTTGATTGGCCGACGTACAAAGCGAGTAATATTGCAGTCATTGGTATTGCGAATACCATGGATTTACCGGAGCGTTTGTTACCGAAAATTGCTTCTCGCCTGGGCTCGGGTCGGGTGACGTTTAATCCATACAACACATCCGAACTGATAAAAATTATTGAAGCGCGCTTACGCTCGACCGGTGATTACATCAGTGACGGTAAATACGACGCGATCACGCAAAACGCGGTGCAGCTGGCGAGTATGAAAGTCGCGCAAATTTCAGGCGATGCCCGACGAGCTCTAGAGTTGTGCCGGAGAGGCATTGAAATCGCCGAGGCGAGGATCGCGCGCGAACGCGATTCTGGAGAACTGAATTGTGTCTCTCGATGTGGTCCGAACGATATATCTAAGGCGCAGAATGAAATGTTTTCGGCGACTTACATGAAGATGTTGAAAGGACTTTCAAAACACGAGCGCATTTTCCTCGCCGCTTTACTTCTGCGCACGAGACAACTCGGCTATAAAGAAGTGTACGTCTCCGACGTTCTCGAAGTTCACGAGAAGCTGTGCATGAACCATTCCGTGCAAACGCTTCCGACGGGTTTCGAAACAACGATAGTGTGTCGTTTACATTCCATGCGCTTGGTATTGGCCGACCCTGGATACATGCGTCGGTTACAAAAAGTAAGCTTGAACATTCCGCAGGAGCAAGCGATGTACTCTCTCAAAGACGATATGCTGTGTGCGGACATGCGGTGGATTAAAAATGCGCTGTAATATACTATTAGAATTCCAAACTAAATGCTTTACTACTATTTATGCTCCATTCACCCTCGCGAAGCTTGCTCGAGCTCCGCCAATCGCGCTTTCAAAAGTCGAATTTCGTATTCTTCTTGAGATATTGAAGCGACAGCTTTTTGTCTAGACTTTGCCGCCTGTTTCTCACTTCTTTTCGAGCGTAGTTGTTGTTGTTGTTGTTGTTGTCGTTTTTGTTTCCCAATCTCTTCCATCATCATTTGCTGCGAACTCTGCACAAAATCGTAAAATTCCGCATCGTTCATATCCGCTGGATTGACATTTACCTCTTTTTCATCGTGCTGGTGGTGGTTTTGATGACCTCTCGCTCGATGTCTCGATTTCGTCGACGGCGAAAAGAACACTACGACGTCCATCGAGAACGAAAATATAAAAGTGATGTATGTCCACAGAATTTGTATGAAATGCACGATAAAATTCGCTCCCGGTGGTCGCTTACCTCTCGGTCTTTTCATTTTCTTGTTTGGATCGTCGTTATCATCGTCTTTATCATCTTCTTTAGCGTCGTCGTCGTTTTCATTTTCTCCTTTTCTTCCTCGTCGTCGTCGCATACCTCCTTCTCCTTTCTTTTGTTTTTTTTCCTCCTCCTCATCAACAAACTTCTTCTTTTCCCTTGTCCCTTTTTCTTTTTCTTCTGTACTGTCATCCTGGTCTAATAAACTCGTCGTTGTTGTTGCTGTTGTTTCTTTTGTTGTTGTTGTCGTCCTTTTCGCGGCTGTGGTAGCTTGCTCGGGTGCATCCGCGTGAGCGCGCGCTGGTGATGATGATGATGTTGTTACCTTTTTTACTTGACCCACTTCGTCCTCCTCGCTTTCGCTTTTGATTTCTTCTTCTTCAGCCGCCGGCGACGCGTACTTCTCCTCCTCCGCCGCCTCTTCTTCTTTCGATGGAGAAGACATTTTGTGCGCGTCGTCGTCCTCGTCGTCGTTCTCGATCATCTCCTTCGACATCGTCGATTTGCGTCGTAGGTTGTCTCGTTTTCGTTTGCGTGTGTTTGTGTGTGTGTTTTTTTGTGTTTTTGTTCTGTTTTTGTTGTTCTTTTGTGGAAAGCAAAAAACAGAAAAAGAGAGCTCAAAAGAAAAGATTTTGATGTTTTGACGCATCTCCAAAAACTTTCTGAGAAAGGCACACCAGAGGAGACCTGTTGTCCTTTCTCTTACCACTCTTCTTCTTCTTCAGGTCTTCAGCTCTTCTCTTCCACGAGAACAAACGCGTCCTCGTTTCCCTCTCTCTTCTCTTCTCTTCTCTTCTCTTCTCTTCTCTTCTCTTCGCGAGGCACCCTGACGCGGAGAAAAAACCGTTCAAAAATCACGGGAAAGGAAATGATGAAGAACTTTATGAAACGCATATCGTCCACGGAGACTCTTAATAGTAACGCTAAAAACAACAGCGCTCATCCTCATAACAATGAACTGCTCGGGAAAACTATTCAAGTGGAAGGGAAAAAGTTTCGATTGGTGGAAGTGCTCTCCTCGTCGGGTGCATCTGCGGTGGTGTATAAAGCAAAATTTGTTGAAGCTTCTTCTTCAACGACTTCTTCTTCTTCTGCTCTGCACGGCGCCGCGGATAATAATAATAATAATGCAAACCAAAGAGAGGACTTTTATTGCGCGATGAAAGTGTTAGAATTACCGGATGATTCGACCTTTGTGAAAAAAGCGAAAACGGAAGTTTCCGTGCACAAATCTCTATCGAAGAACGCGCACGTGGTGACTTTATTCGGCGCGGAAATCCGAGTGGCGGACGAACGACGAGTCTCATCGAGAGAACGCGCGTATAGGATGTGCATGTGCATGGAGTTGTGCGATGGCGATCTGTCCATGAGATCGTTTAGTAATGATAGTGATAGTAAGGGTAGTGATAGCACCATTAGTAAAAAAGAGTTAGAGAAGATCTTGGAACCGTTTTTGGCGGTGTGTGACGTGTTAAAAACAATGCACGGGTCAAAGTTGTGTCATTGGGACATAAAACGCGAAAACGTTCTTTTTTCCAAGTCTGAGAATCTCTATAAAGTGTGCGATTTCGGGTCGTGCGAGTTTGCGCCTGCGAGCGAGTACACGTACAAAGACGCGAACGAACGACACAGAATCCAGGACGATATGAAATCGAAAACGACGCCAGCGTACAGAGCTCCCGAGATGTGGGATTGTTGGAAGTTTCAAAAACCGCCTTCTTTGGCGGCAGATCTGTGGGCGCTCGGTTGTTTTTTGCACGAGCTTGCGTACGACGAGTTGGCATTTGGCGATGCTTCAGAGGCTATGCTGCGTTCGCTGAGTGGTAGGGGTGCGGGAAGTCGAAACGCTTCGGCGCTATCCGCTACTCCAAACGGTAAAAAGTTCAGTAAAGAACACGAGCGTGAGTTTCCTAGGCAAATTCCCGGAATAGACGCGTTAGTTCGCGACTTGTGTAAACTCGATCCGGACGATAGAATCAGCGCGTCAGAGGCACAAAACAGAGCCTTGCGGTTGCTATCAGACCTGAATGATTTTCCCAAGCAACGCGAAGAACAAAACTTGTCTGTAGTAACGACGACGACGACGAGAAGTGAAGAGAAGACACCGCCGGCGGAGTGGGTCGGTTTCGAGCCTTCTTCCACGGGCGGTTATGCGAATGAGGACCCGTTTTTATCGATGCCACCGCCGCCACCACGACTTCCAAAGGATACGAATACGCCCCCGAATACCACCGGAAGTAATGGTTCCTTAATCGACGACACTTCAACCAGCGCAGTGAACAGTATCGGCGCTGGGGAGGCAGATGCGGGAGAAACGAAAAAGATTCCAACAGATGACGACGGTTCGCACACGATTCGCGAGTTGAAATTGCTCGCGAAAGTTGAACGGCTCGAGCGACGTATTCAAGAGTACCAAACCCGCGAGCAAACGTTGAAAACAAAATTGCAATCGAGTCGAACGCAACTTGAACAAGAACGCGAGTGCCGACAAAATTTGGAGAAGAAACTCGGAATCTCCTCCTCGCTTTCAAAGAATTCGAGCGGCTCGAGTTTGAACGAAATGAATCATCTCCAAACGCCCGCGGCGACAACAAACGAACAGGGCGTGCAAACGAACCATCACACCAACAATAACATGCATCGAAGAGGAAGTCATTCGCGATCAGGCAGCGATTTGAGCATTTCGGGATTACAAGCCGTCACGGCGCAGCACGGGAGCCATCGCAGAAGCGGCAGCGGATTGTCCTCCAAATTATCCGCTCTCGAAGAAATGTCCATCGATAATCTTTCAAATCCGTATGGGAGCAAATCTATGAATACATCGCGCGGCGGTATCGTTGGTGGTGGTGGTGGTGGTGGCAAACCGACTTTGAACCATCGACGTGCGGTTTCTTTAGGCGGCGAGTTTGACTTACTGCAAGAGGCGAAGAATCAAGGTAAAGGAGGTTTGTTCTCGCACGTCTTTAGAATCCCGCCTTCAACGGTTAAAAACAAGTCCATAGGTATGGACAAACCGTACGGTTGATTGATATAAATTATTGTAATATACACACGCGGCTTATTGTATAGTGCTCATCGTTTTAATAAATTAAAGGTCATCTAAATCCTCATTTAACGCGTCTTTTGTTTCTTCGTCCTTCGTCTTTTCGTATTCCGTCCGAAAATCATCGAGGTAAACGTTAACGCCGAAATAATAAATAAACCTGGTAACGGTACCGCTCCGTCTCTCTTCCCGCTATTCGTCAAAGTCCCCAACGCGAGAAGTGCAATCGCATACACTCCGACTCTTCCGCACGTTCCGCTAAAAAACGCAAACGCCGCCGAGTAGGTCAACAAAACGCTCCCGATGTAAACGACGTGAATAGTTCGCGAGTCCTCACCGAACGTTTTCACCAGTCTCTTGTGCGTGCGCATGATTTCTTTCCTCGTCGTGAAGGACTCGAAATCCGGGAAATACGGCAAACAATTATTCCTTTCGCTCCCTCCTTCCATTGATGTCGACGTCACTTTCATGTTCTCTTTCGCGTTGCACTTCAAACTTTGTGAAAGCTGAGGGACAAGTTTCGATGGGTACAAAAGCGCTCTCGCTACAAACGGAGGTTTGAGTAAGGGTGCGCCGTCGTCATCCGTGCCGCTAAAGTATTTCGTTGCAAACGCCGCGGCGCCGTCGATCGGGGCGAACGTATTTTTCGTCTTTGCGTTTAAGAACACCGGCACTCTGTCGTTTGTTTTGTGTACGGAGTAGTAGTAAGGAGTAAGTAGGGGAAACCCGCGGGTTAACTTAGGGGATTTCTGTTCTCAAAAATCAGTCGTCCGTCGCCAAAAGTCGATTACTAATGAGAGAGACAGAGAGAGAGAAGAAGACCAAGCAGAAAAAGAAGAATAAAAAGACTTACCGAGCGACGAGCACGGCGAGCACGAGCAACCACGTCGCCAGTTTTCCTCGGTTCATTTTTTATTCTTCTTTGTTGAAGATGAAAGATGAGAGAGAGAGAAGAAGAGAAGAATTTTCGTAGAAGAAGAGAAAAAGTGATGAAGGAAAAAGAAGAGAAGACACTTGTTAGGTGAACTCATCAAAACACACACACGGACACACTTTTGCCTCACTTTTGTCGTTGTTCGAACAGTGGTCGTCAGTTGCGAACACAGACGCAGCCGCTTTTGCGTTTTTGTGCGGACACACACAAAAATGGTTGGCTTTTCCTCTCCTTCTTCGACGTCGTGTTCTTCGTATTCCTATCGTAATCACGGACATCCTCATCCACCTCATCAACAACAACAAAGAAGAAGAAGAAGAAGTGGTGCCACGAAGACGACGACGCGCGGCGCTTTGCGAAGCTCGTCGTCATCCTCATCCTCATCAGACTCGAATAATACGAACAACAACAACAACAACAACAACAACAACAACAACAACGGGGACATGCCATCCTCCTCCTCATCGTCATCGAGAGCGAGCTCGTCCTCGTCCTCGTCATTCAGCGGCGTGAAAAGTAATACAAATAATAGTAATAGTAATTTGGTGTTGTTGCAAAGGATATCCACTAAAGTGGCTGCAATGAGCGCGGCGGTAGCTGTGGCTGTTGCGTCTGCATCCGGAGCGCCTTCTCCGTATTCTTTTTTGAACTTCTGGAATTCTGCGGCAACATCACCAACAATAACTAGTAATACACTTGCAAAAGGTCTGGTCGCGTACGCCGAGGAAGAGGAGGAGGAGCGGGATACCGCGAGCGATGTCGGGAAAAGTAACCCGAAAAAGACCTCTGTTGGTGATAATGATAACGAGCAGCTTTCACCGGACGCTCTAGTCGTCGATGAAGTTTGGCAACTCGTCAGCGATACGTTCCTTCCCGTGAGAAACGATATTTCCGTAGGTTTCGACCGAGAGGCGTGGAACGCCTTGCGCGAAGAGAGCGTTGTGAAAAATCCACCGAAATCGAGACAAGAGGCGTACGAATACGTAAGAGGAATGCTTTCGACGTTGAACGACCCGTTTACGAGGTTTGTTGCGCCGAAAGATTTTCAGGAGCTCTTGAAGTACGATATTTCTGGCGTCGGATTGAACATTGCGGAGATGCCTGACAATACGAGCGAAGTTGGCGTACTCGGATTGGTGGCTGAAAGTGCGGGCGCAAAAGCGGGAATAAAGCAAGGCGACGTTATTTTATCCGTCGATGGCGTCGATGTGAACGGCATGAGTGCATTTCAAGTCACGAGCATGATTCAAGGCGAAGGCAACACGACGGTGGATTTGAAAGTCCGACGAGGTGAGAAAGATGGAGAGGAAAAGTTGTTCGCGTTGAAGCGAGCGGCTGGGCCTAAGAACCCGGTGAAGTCACGATTAGAAGGAAAGTCCACCGGGTACATTCGTTTGACTGAGTTCAACGCGCTCGCAGAGAAGGACGTCGCAGAAGCCATAGAAGAGTTGCGTGGTATAGGAGCAAAGGAGTTTATACTAGATTTAAGAGATAATCCTGGAGGATTAGTTCAAGCTGGCGTTGAGATTGCAAAGTTGTTTCTACCGCAAGACGCTACGATTGCGTATACGGAAGGACGAGTCGTCGCCGGTGGCGTGAAAGAGGATACAGATGTCGACGCGACGGTAAATGCGCGTTTGGGCCTTCAGAACGCAGGAGGCGCCGACGCGGCACCGACTAAATTAAAGAGAGTAGGGGATATTTCGTCGTTCTCATCGAGCGACAAAGAAAATAGTGATGCAGTAAGTAACAAACAAAAAGTTACCGAACCGCTTGTAGTTCTAGTGAACTCGAGGTCGGCGTCGGCGAGTGAGATTTTGACCGGTTCGTTGAAAGATAACTGTCGCGCCACGGTGGTTGGTTCCAAAACGTACGGCAAAGGGTTGATACAATCCGTATACGAGCTGAGCGATGGTAGTGGTGTCGTGTTAACCGTCGGGCGATACGTGACGCCTAAGTTTGTGGACATCGACAGAACCGGCATAACGCCTGATTTTGCAATGTTCCCGGGCTTTGAAGTTTCCAAGAAAAGTTTGGATGCGTGCGAGTTGCCAAAACGTTGATTTATCATATTATTATTATGATACTAATAGTACTACGGTACCATGGTACACATTGATTACACCAACTACGCACAGAGTGGTTTACACTCAGATTTTTGCTACACTCTGCTTCTTCCTAAATGCCCCTACTTCTCGGTTGCGTAAACGCCATCGCTATCCCGTCGCTCACGCGTTGCAATGCCGGGACTCTCGACGTCAGAGGCGCGAACAGATTTTGATTCAAACTTTTCCAAGCCTCTTTGTGATAATACCCGGTGTTGTAATACGTGTATTTGATCCTGAAAACCGTGTTATCTTCGCACTGATACCTGCTTCGCAACCACATCACGTACATGAACGTTTTGCCTACGCTTCTCTTCCTCACGGAGTCGGTCACGATAACCGCCAATATGACTATTTCCATCAACGCGCTCAAGCTCAAGGCCACGTGCATCTTCTCTTGCAAGAATGAAAAGATTCTGCTCATGCCGACTTTCGTATACAAACTCTTCCCGTCTTCGCTGTGAAAAATCTTATGCACGATGGTAAACCACTGATACAAGGCTGGCACGCATATCGGAAACAAGGCGATTATTAGCGGTCTCGAATAAAAAGCAAATATCACGGAAAACATCGTCAACTGAAACCCATTCGAACTCGTGACCGCATTCAACTCTTTCCTCATTTGTTCCTGCGTCGTGACTCCTCCTGTCAGTTTCTTCAACGTGTATCCAATCCTATAGATAAACGCCAAGCACGCGCTGAAAAACGCTACTCGATACGTTCTTTGTATATGAAATCGCAGAAGAGGAAAAAAAGTCAGGGAGAGAAACGGGAGGAACCCGGCGATGGCGCACGTCGTGGAAAGAAGCGTCGCGGTCGTGCAGAGAAAGAAAACCGCGGTGCGGAAATCCATCATCTTCATCATCGTTCTTCTTCTTCTTCTTCTTCTTCTTCTCGGTTGTTCAGTCGTCAAAGTATTTATTGATGATTTTGAAGAATGAAGAGAAAACTTCATTTCCTGGGTGTCCAACACAGGCAAGCTGTCAAAGTCGTTTTTTGGCAGCAAAAAAATTGAAAAAGATAAAATGCAAAGGAAGCAAAGAAGAAAAAGGAAAGCACGACACAACTTACTCTCCTTATACTTATTTATCCACGAATAAATAAATAAATAATGGGAGTCAAAGACAACGAAAAGTTAGCGAGACGCGTGCGTTCGGCGGCGTTTTTAGTCGCCGTCGGCATGGTGGTTGGCTCTTTAGCCGGGTTTTTATTCACGCCTCCGAATCACGACGACGGATTTGGCGCACCATCATCATCATCATCATCTTTTCATCGTCACGATCATTCATCGACTTGGCATCCGACGACGAGTTACGGGTCTTCTTCTTCTTCTGATAGTGACGACAATAACGACGACGACCACGACGACGATTCGAGTCGTCAGCATCATCATCATCATCACTCGAATAGTGGCGGCGATCATCATAACGACGGAGAAGAAGAAAATGATGACCACCACGACGGTGACGACCACTTAGTCTCGAAACCGAAAACGACCGTGAACACGAACGTGCAATCCGGTAAGCAAACGTGGACGAACCCGCAGCACAGAGAGATGTATAAAACGATGTACGACGAGTATCACAAGTTACGCTCTGGCGCGAACGTGTGCCACTCGTGCAGGTTTTTAGATGGGATTAAAAAGAGGTACAAGTTTAAGACGTTGTTAGACGCCGGGTGCGGCACGGCGGTGATGGTGAGAAAATTGAGACAAAGTGGGGTAGACGCGAGAGGGATTGAAGCCGCGAGCTTGCCGTTGAAAGAGTACGCGTCGGATTTGTTGGCGAATGGGACCGTATTTTCCACGCCAATGCAAGAAATTCCGTTCAAGTCGGAATCGTTCGATATGATTACGTCTGTCGAGGTGTTCGAGCACATTCCAGAAGCAGATATCGATCGGTCCATTAACGAGCTGAGTCGAGTGGCTAAACCTGGAGCGAATGCTTTTATTACGGTTGGACAGTCCACGTCTAGGTTTGACACGGCTGATGGTAGGAAGAAGTCTGCCGTGGCGCAGATTTCGACAAAGTTCAAATTTCACGAAACGGTGAAGCCGAGACAGTGGTGGTTGGATACGTTTTGTGCGCATGGGTGGTTCGCGGATGACGATGCGTACATGCACATGGTGAAAACGAGTAACGAAGGTGGTTTGTCTCGACCACCACCGCGAGGATGGTTTTCGTTGACGAAAGGGAAACCGAACGGGAAGCCGTGCAAGTGCAAAGTGCCTCCGGGGAGACAAGCGAGTTGGTTCTGCGGTGTCGGGAGACCGAACGCGAAGAAGGATGTGGCCAAATTGTGGAGCGATTTGAAGAAGGAAGCCAGTGCTTAAGCGTGAGATACATAAAACATAATAGACGAGAGGGAGAGAGGAGTATGTAGGAACATTTTTAATGTCACGCGTTGTTATTTTCATTTCACAAATAAAGAAATTACCAGCATATGATGGTGCTTTACATTACTGCGTGTTATTTTTATTATAAAATGTGCTAAAAGATGTAGTTGGGGCAATCTTTAATGGTACATCGGCGCTCTCCCTGCCATGCCTGCCTGTGGCGGCACCATGACGACCCTTTGCGTCGCTTGCGGTCCGCCGCTTTGATGCCACCAAACGTTCCGCTGCGGATTCTCTAAAATTCTCAGCAACTGCAACTCCTCCTCCGAAAACCGCTTCAATAACTGCATGAATTTAAACACCAGACGTAAAATGTAAAGCTCCACCATAAACATGATAAAGGTTAACACTTTCGCCGCGGCGGATTTGTTGATTATAAACAGTGCCACTCGCCAACACGCCATCCCGAGGACGTACACTAAATACGCCACCACGTTGCCGTACTTGAAAAATCTCGCGCCTTGGTACCCCAACACCGGTCCAAACAATAAAAACACGAATACCCACGCCGTGAAGAAGAAAAACATACAAAATATAATATCCACGCACGCGAACAGTCTCAACGTCCTCGATAATTGTCTCGCCACGACAAACTGTAACAAGTCGTTCGAGTTATCCGACGACGGTGCGTTGATGCCAATTTGGGAAAACGCGTTCCGAATTTCATCTCTCGCTCTTTGTGCCTCTTGCTCATCGTTTTCGTAGTGTTCTACGGATGGACCGCCGGTGTATAACTGACTGCTAAAGAACGGCGATCCGACCGCGAAGTTGTTCGCTCGACTTTCCTGCTGCGAAGGCACCGGGCCAGCGATTGGTGTTCCAGCAGCCGGTGCTGGCGTATACGTTGTCGCCGTAATCGCCGGTCGAGAAATTTCTGCCGCGTTATTCGTATTCATATTCTGGGATGCCGTGGTCGCTCCCGCGGCGGCGTCGTTCCTTTGTTGCGAAGAAGTTTCTTGCTGCTCCGCGTGCGCTAAAAACGGATTCATTGGCGTGTTGTTGTTGGACGTCTTTTTTTTCCCCTTCTTTTAAAACTCTGCGCAAAATCTGTAGTCTTATTTCTCTTTCTCCCTCTGTGATGTGATGTGATGTGATGTGATGTGATGTGATGTGATGTGATGTGATGTGATGTGATGCGTGTGTGTGTGTGTGTGTGTTGACGACAGAACGTTTCGCGGCGCCGAGCGTGTAAAAAGTGTGCGTTAAGATTTCTAAAAACTTTGAGTTAAAAGAATCAGTTGAAATCCAATCAATTTCAATCGCGAGAGAGAAAAAAAAAGGAAAACAAAAATTTGAGTTCGTCGTTCGCACGACGACAAAAAAAATATCCAACCTCGACTTTTGAAACGTTGTGTTGTTGTTCGCGGACGCGATGACGTCGTCTGACGCCAACGCGAACGCTGCTGCTGTTGGCAACGATGGAGACGACGACGTGGAGATGACGGAGACGACAGCAAGAGAGGAAATACAAGAAGAAGAAGAAGAAGACGAAACAAAGAAGACAAAGAAGAAGACAAAGAAGAAGAAAGAAATAGAACTCGTGCAAAGACCACGCACGCACGAGTTGGAAGAGACGCTCATATGTAACGGCCGATATCAAACGGAGCGAGAAATCAACCGCGGCTCCTCCGCCGTGGTCATTAAAGGATACGACGTGACGAACAAGCTTCCGGTGGCGTTGAAAATCATGGACGTTTCGCAGACAAGCGAACTGTCTTTGCCGTTAAACTCGATAACGAGAGAGGTGAAATACGCTCACAAGTTAAACTCTCCTTCTTCTTCCTCCGAGTCCTCAAATACTACGGATAATTTTGCGCGTTTGTTGAACGTGACGAACCACATCTCGCCAGAGACTAAGCGCGAGTATGTCGTTTTGGTTTGGGAGTTATTGGAAGGTTTAGATTTGCTTGATTACATAAACTCTAAAGGCGGCAGATTGACCAACGAAGAGTCGCGAGCGCTTTTCGCGCAGCTGTTAAACGCCGTGGAAACGATTCACGAGCGAGGATTCGCGCACAGAGATTTGAAACCAGACAACTGTCTCGTCGTTGATACAAAACAGAAAAAGACTTTAAAAGTGATTGACTTTGGTTTATCAAAAGGGTTAGATTCCGCAAAAACGCTCGGCATTGGTACTCCCGACTACATGGCGCCGGAGTTGATTGGCGCTCCTTCGCGGATGAAGAGCGGAGGAGGCTATGATCCGATTAAAATCGACGTTTTTGCAATGGGTGTAACTTTATACCTGATGTTACTCGGACGTTATCCTTTCGAGGATCCAACGAATCATTCAACGTTGTCAACCATGAAAAATATTCGCGCTGGGAATTTTGCGAGACCGCAGAAAGGCGTCATCGACTCGGATGCGTTGAACTTGATTGAAAATATGTTGGCGCCCGACCCGGAGAAAAGATTTAGTTTGAAAGATATCAGAAATCACACCTGGGTTCAACGAGAGCGAGAACAAGAGATTTTGCTTCAAGAATACGACGAGTTTGAGAAACGGTTACAGGATGTGCGAAGACAAAAAGAACGCGAAGAGGAGGCAAAGAGACAACGCGAACAGGAAATTTCACTAAAAAGGTACAAAGAATACGAGAAACGTTTGATACAAGCGCAAAAAATGAAAGAGGCGCGACGAGAACGCGACGAGAACGCTCCAAACACTTTACTTGGTCTACGACTACGTCTCGTTGAATCGAAGATAGACCGCAAGCAGGAAATCCCAAAGGAGAAGAAGAAGAAACCGGCGGCTTTTGGGATTGCCTCGTTCTTTGGTGGCGGGCGGAAGAAGTAAAAAATTTCGTCGTCAATAATAATTATAAACACTTAATGAATACAAAAGAATTACACTTGGATGAATCATACTACGCTATACGGTGAGCTATTATCGTTTCTATCATCGTTGTTCGTGTTTTCGTCGTTTGTTGGGCGGAATACCGAAGTCAACTCGACGTTTTGTTGTTGTTGACGATGATTACCACTGTCCTCCGCTCCCCCTCCTCCTTCTTCACCTACCACCGGCGCTCTACATAAAGGACAATTGTCGTGTTGCCCCAACCATTCATCCAAACACGCCGTGTGAAACTGATGACCGCAAAGCGTCAGTTGACGCAATCGATCGCCGTTTACAAATTCGTCCAGGCATACCGCGCAGGAGTAATCGCAATCGTCGAGCTTCGGTCCATCACCCGCATCTCTAAAGGTTACAATAGGAATTCTAGAAATCACATTTTGCGGCGTACCCCTGAACGGTTCTATCCGCCGGTTACCCGCACCACCAAATGTAAACGCCAATTCTGGATTAGCAGCGATTTGAGCCGCGCGAAGCGCACGCATCCTTGCCAATTGTCTGTTTTGAACTATTCTTTTCGCGAGCGCTATGAGCATGCAGACGAACAAACTGAAAATCATCACTAAAGATACAGAGATGAAATTCGGAAGCTTCGTGCTCGAGGACTTACCAGCGTTAATGACGATGTTGTACGAAAAGCCATCGTGTACGTAATAGTTGATGTTCAAAATGCCGATGTAATACACGCCGCTTCTGCTCATGATGTCCGCGGGAATGTGATATTCCGTCGGGCTTCGCATATTCCGCGAGCTAGATAAGATGTCATCTGCGTTTTCGTACGAGGGGTAGTCATTGTACTTCACAATCAGTAACGGGTGTCCATTGCCTTGGTAGGAGAAAATCACTCGCAAACCATCTTTAGTCGCGTCTGGAAAAAACGCGGTATCAATTTGTATGTAGTTCCATTCGCCCGGGGCGATGACGCCATCGATACCGCTCGCGAGATGATCATCTGTATCGAACGGAATGACTTTACCTTGACAATATTCTCCTCCATAAGAATTTACCTCACACGTACACACGCTCTTCCCGTTCGGAATATCCGCGTCACACGTGCCGTGACTGTCGCCGAAACAATCGAAAGGACACATCGGCGTTTCCACTCCAGCGCCGTTGTTATTCCATCTCGCACGAAGATAGTACTTGGAAACCTCTTTCAAATACTGATTGTTGTTAAACACACCGACGTAATATAATCCTGAATCTGCATTTGTCAACTCAATGTGATGGTAATCGAGCCTGGAGCGAAAGGAGTTCATGTCTGCCATGGTTGTAAAATCTTGGGTCGACGGCACGCCATACGCGATACCGCTCCCTCCATTCGCCTTTCCGTCCGCCGCTCTCTTGACAAACAGAATTGGATCACCAAAGAGTCTGTTTAACTCTACAATGATCGTCGATTCCGATCCGACTGGCGTGGGGGGCACTTCAAACGAATAATAATCCCACATCTTCTCGTTCAACAAAAAAGGGTTGCCGTCCGCTGGTTGTTGCTCTCCATTTGGCAGCGTCGTGGCGACTTTATCGCACGCCACGTCGCCGTACCCGACGACACACGAGCACACACCAACGCTATCTATGTTTTTACACTCCCCTTTATTGCTACATTCGTTCCCATCCGGTTCCGGACACGGCGGCGTGGAAGAACACCTCGCTCTCAAGTTTCCGTTTAACCGATTCTCCGTGAAAAAATTCACGTTCTTCACTACACCTTTAAATATGTCGCCGTAAGATTTCACCATCTCACAGTTATCCTCGCAAACATTATCTCCATTCAGACATTGCTCCGTGCACGCTCTGTTATCAATCACAATCCTATGGTATGGACGAAAGGTCTCGTAGCCGTCTTC
>Ga0213863_10001505_pt1 | contig 16886 bp, 13 predicted proteins | sample PICome_8_FD_160128 | JGI IMG/M metagenome (GOLD analysis project Ga0213863, IMG submission 160128) | Coastal seawater microbial communities near Pivers Island, North Carolina, United States - PICO497 | ecosystem: Environmental > Aquatic > Marine > Coastal | place: USA: North Carolina... | reverse complement strand
GTGCGCCAATTATCTCTGGCCCAGGTGTTGTGATAGTGACCACCGGTGGTGCCAAATCCACGACCTTTTCCATTGGGTCGCTCATACGCCCAACCGATATGCTGAATTTCACCTGCTGCCATGGATTTACGAACATGAGGATTATTCGAATGGGGTCCGTCCTTTCGTTTCATGGTTTCTTCCGGAGGATGAGCGGAGAGAATAGGTGTAACCCCTTTCATATCAGGCTGGAACCTCATGTGGAAATACCACTCGTCCTTTTGGGTAAATGGCTTAACTCCCCGAGTGATCGGATGTTTGGGAAGAGATTTAAATTCAGCAGTCCAGTGCGGGTTAACCGACCAATGGGTCTCAAAATAGCCACCCATAGCTTCACGCATGAGAACCCCTGCCCTGCCGATAGGTACCTCCACGGCGTAGTGCATAAAAACAAAGCCCACTCCGGAATCGATCAGTTTCTCAAACTGGTCAAGGTGGTTCATCACGAGATGACCTTTACCTCCATTACAAAAGATAACCACAGAGTCTGCCCCGTCGAAAGCCTTAGGATCGGTGGGCCAGCCTTTAAACTGAGCAGTATCAAACCCTAACTTACTTTCTTCAAGCGCATTAGCAAGAATAGCGTTTCCACTTTCATGAGCATGAACTTCAGTATTTTTTCCACGATCGGCCAGAAATACGACCTTTTTATTCTGGGCAAATGCCAAAGAGGAAAAGCAAAAAGTTGATAATATCGAGATTAGGAGAATGCGCGGTAATGATTTCATGTGGTTATATGGTAAGGGAGAATATTTCGTAACAAAATGCAAAGTAGAAGGTGAAGCATATTTGTTGTAAAATGAAAAGAAATTTCATCCACCTTGTTACCAAGTCTTCTGAGGTTCCTCTTACTTAAGCTTCGACTTTCCATTCTGGAAAAGGATCAGAAAATTGATTATTCCAATTCTTTTCATTGGTGGAAATTTCATCATCAGTAAGTAAACAATCATCAAGCATAGCAGTCAGTGCTTCTTGATCCATCTCGCGACCGATTAAAACGATTTCCTGTCGGCAGTCGCCATTGCCATCCACCCATACACGCTCGATGTGGCTTCGATCTTCAGGCCAGTAACTTTGTGGAAGGGCTGCCCAAAAATACCCACCGCACTCATGCCTCGAAATAGAACCTGCACGTGACCAGACTCCTGAAATCTTAAGTCGGGTAGCAAGCCAGAAAATCCCCTTGGATCGTATCACGCCAGGCCAATCCCGCTGCAGGCAATTAAAGAAACGTTGCGGATGAAAAGGAATACGACGCTCGTAAACGAAATTACTGATACCATATTCCTCGGTCTCTGGAGTTTGCTCAACTAAAGACTCTAGCCATCCGTCATGCTGAGAAGCTCGTTCTGGATCATACCTACCCGTACCCAAAACCTCATCAATGGGAACTTTTGAATTAACCGTATCATGAATCACTGCCTTTGAATTTAAAGCTCGGATCATTCCATGAACTTGGTGAAGTTCTTTAGCCGTAACCAAGTCTGTTTTGTTTACCAAAATAACATCGGCGAAATCAATCTGATCAGACAACAAATCGACAATAGTGCGTTCATCTTCCTCGTCGACGGCCTGTCCGCGATCCGTCAGTTGTTCTGTTGTGGAATAATCCTTAAGGAAATTGGGAGCATCCACCACGGTAATCATGGTATCTATGGCAGCAACTTCCCCGAGTGATGAGCCACTTTCATCTTCGAATGTAAAAGTCTCAGCGACAGGCATCGGTTCCGAAACGCCGGTTGACTCAATGACTAGGTGGTCGAAACGATTTTGTCTGGCCAGCTTCCCAACCTCAAGAAGGAGATCCTCACGAAGGGTACAACAGATACAACCATTTGACATTTCAACCAACTGCTCTTCTGTTTTGGAAAGAGAAGCGTCTCCATTACGAATCAAATTGGCATCGATGTTAACCTCGGACATATCGTTTACAATCACTGCCACTTTTAGCCCATCTCGGTTACTCAATATGTGGTTCAGCAAAGTGGTTTTGCCTGAACCAAGAAATCCGGAAAGAACAGACACAGGTAATTTGTATGAAGACTTCATTTTATGTATCACAAAAAGTGGCTTCCATCAGATCAAGGCATTCAATCCAAAACCCGGCGTTCATCGCGTCGTAACGCACGGTATCGGGGCCAGTTTTTGTGGTAAATAGAATATTACTGGGTTCTTCAACAAGTTCATCGAATAACCGATTGAGGCAGTAGCCATGAATTTCATCTCGAAAACCAAGTACCGGAGAACCTTCTCCACCCTGGGCGTGATTTCGGAGTGCTTTGATAACTAGACGGAGATCCGCACTACCAAGTTTTATTTTTAAGGGATAAGCCGCATCCTTATGGTCTTCAAAAATAGCAGCAAGACGCTTCACCACTCTTTTTGCCTCGCCCTTGCGATCTTTGATTTCCTGCTTGGTATTTGAATCCGGAGGAAGTTCAGTACCTTGTTCAAAAAGAGAACGCATCCTGTTTGGTTTATCGTCATTGTTCATGATTAGTCGAAGATCATCCAAGGGTTTAAGAATTACGAAAGCCATGGTAAAGCGGATGAGAGTTGAATCGTTCATACGATCCAAAAATTTTCCTTGAAAACCAAGAAAAAAAGAGGCTTTGGGAAAGGAAATTTTCCATATTTTCAACTAGTGGTTTGAAATCGGATCGTTAGCAAAACGCCGACCTTCTTGCCATAAAAACAGGCGAGAAAGCACAGTGAGGTGAGGAAACTCAAGAAGCATACCGATGATAAGGGCGGCATAAACAAGGGGTTGATCAGGTAAGGCAATGGTTGCAAGCCCGAGAATTAGGGGAGAATTTCGGGCAGCGGTGGTCATCGCCAGTAAAACATATTGGGGGTGAGTAAGGCGAAAGTATCGGGCAAGTAATTCCCCCATGAACCAGGACGACAGGAAAAAAAGGAAAACGGCAAAAAGGATGAGGGGCACTTCAGCACTATATGCGGTTAATTGGTGGGTATTGCTCGAAAAGATACAAAAAACCAATGCCGACAGCACCCATGGAACTAGATAGCCTGCAAAGCTCGTAATCGAGTCGAAGAAGCCAGTTGGTAAGAATCTGGTTAAAAGGATGCGAAGAAACAACGACCCAATTAACGGAAGTAGAAACCATCCCACCAATGTTCCCCACATCCCATCAAGGTCAAAAACTGTTTTAGATCCAACTAAGATAGTGAGATAAAGGGGGAATAGCAGGAGCTGTGAAATTAGATTAATAGGGATTAAAACAGAGCCTAGTGCGATATCTCCTTTTGCAATCCGGGTGAAGGCTAGAAACCAGTCGGTGCATGGAAAAAGAAAATAAAGTAATAGACCAACAAAAATCATCGGTTGATCTCGAAAAATAAAGGAAGCAATCCCCCACCCAATCAGCGGGATTAAAATAAAATTAGCGACCCATGCCAGCAAGATAAAGTTTCGAGTTAGCGATGCTTTATGAAGAGGTTTGAGGGGCAACTCAAAAAAAAGGAGCAATAGCAAAGTGATTACGAGAGGTTCGGTAAAGGGGAGAAGTTTTTGACCAGAAGCAGGGAAACAAGTCCCCATTGCGAGTCCTAAAAGGATCGCAAAAAAAAGGAGTATGGATATGCCATTACCGGTTTTAGTCATCAGGCGAAAGCGGCTGGTTCTGGCCCAACCTCCGCAGGTTTAATCGCACACTCACACTCCGTACAACAGTCAAGGTCAGTGTTCATGAAACCGGTTTTGAGATATAAACTCAACTTCTCTTCCACTTCCGATTTACCTAGACGATTTGCAATCTCGCGGGCAATTACCCCGAATCGAGAACGAAATTTATAGATAAAACAGAAAAGGGAGTTCCGATGAACCAGTGCCGGTCCCGAATAGAACAGTCCAGGGGTGATCGTAGATTCATCCGCCTCTTCACTGAAAACGGGGAGGTTATTCTCATCATAATCAAAAAGACTTTCAATCACTCCTAATCCAGAATGAAACCCATTGGCTAAGATCGGTTGAGTGGGGGAAACCGAGGGGATTTCATCTTGGTCAATCAGTGCCCACCACCCGCGATTTTTCTCAATTCTGCGGATGTCAGAATTCTTGAACAGTTCAAGTCTCTTCATCTTTTCTTCTGATTTCAGGACTTCACGGAGACGATCAAAAGTTCTAGGACTCAAGGAGCGAGATGGATCCGGGTGGTCGGAAGACCAAGGCTCTCCCCTTGAATGAAGATAGACCGACTTTCCTAAGTCAACCAAGTTTAACGCGGCATCCACTCCACTTTCGTAACCACCAACCACGGTAAACTCATCCCCTTCAAGCTGTCCCCAATCTTCGACTTTAGAAGAATGCAAGGCAAGATCTGATCCGGGAAATGCACGATCGCGTGGAGAAAAAAACTGTCCCACTGCCCAGATTAGATGATCGGCGGTAAAATCCCCTTGATTGGTAGAAGCGATAAATTGGTCCCTCTGCTTTTCTACTTTGGTTAACTGAATGCCGGTTTGAACAGGGAGCTCATGATATTCTGCAACCGCCTGCAGGTATTTCGCATATTGTGCACCCGTGGGATGCTGGGTACGAAGAAAGTCAGCCGGCGATGTCTCGGGTTCTATGGAATTAAGATCGGTAAGCCCAAAGGAATTGGAATGGAAAGATGGAGTTAGCAAGGTCATTTGGCGGGGCCAATTCATGAACGAAGCACCAATTTCACGAGCATCAATAATTAATGTGTCTTGGACACCGGCCTGTTTCAATGCTGTGGCAACCCCGAGCCCTGCAGGCCCAGCACCTATGATGAGAACACTCAGATGACCCCTAGCATTTTGATTTTGATTAGTTCTTAAGTTCATGTCAAATTACCCAATTACGATTGACCATTTATATAAGAAGCGCAATGGCTTAATGCAAATGACTTGCAATAATTTCCCTTTCAAAATTTATCAAAGTTTAATTCCATGCCTATGCATTAGCCTTGCATTGATATTCGGCTCCTGCGATCGCAGCTTGTCAGAAATGGAGGAAGAAACGGTGTCTTGGCCTGAAATTAATCGGTTTGATGATCTTGCATTCCAAGCCGACGGTTTGGCTCGGGTGGAAGAACTTGGTACCGTTCGTGAATTGTTATCCGAGTTACTTGAAGCGGGTAAAGCAGTGACACCGGCATCGGTTCCGTCGAATGCCGCAGATCCTCAGCAAATCGAATTAATTTTGGGCGACCTGAAGAGTTTGGTCGATGGCCTTGCCGCTGAAAACCTGGATGATGTTTCTCTGGAAAACTTGGTTCTCGGTTTGCATCCGGTTATTGCAAAATTAATTGAAGCGGCAGGAATGCCCCATATCCATGCGAACGAAGGACCGAATAGTGGGTTCCTTTATCCCGTTTTTGATCACACGGGCAACCAGACTGGCACCATTGAGATTAAACTTCATGACGATGCGGGAGATTTGGAAGTTTGGCTCAAACGAGGCGGTTATGAAGGAGATGCCTGGCGCTTACCAACGGCCACTATCCTTACTCTCGATTTTCCTGTATTTGACCGAAATGTGAGCCTTGCGGTGCGGGATCAGGATCGAAATGAGGATGAGTCGGGGGCGTCCACCATTGTCGATGGAAATACCAATTACTTTGTGTTCCCCGGTGAAACAGAGTCGGATGCTTCCTGGTTGATGGGTGCTGACTTTGCTGCCAAGGTGGAACTTAGCTTTGGGGATACAACCACCGGATTATTTGTCCTGCGTCCTCATATCCATCGTAAAGACGAGGAATAGCTCCTGTCATGATCCGACTGAACAAGGTTTCCCTGTGCCTTGGAAACGCGGGTCCATCTTCATCCGTACAATTTCATCTTCCTTCTTTTGAAGTGGAAGAGGGGGAAGCGGTTGCCCTGACTGGACCCAGCGGTTGCGGCAAGAGCACGCTGCTCAACCTTACAGCGGGTTTGCTGCGTGCAGATAAAGGGGAAGTTCAGGTTGCCGGGGTTAACCTTGCAGATTTGAGTCCTGCCCAAATGGACCGTCACCGGGGAAGCCATTGCGGAATGGTCTTTCAGTCTTTCCACCTTCTTGCTCCTTTTACCGCGATCGAAAATGTATGCATTGGTCTACGCTTCGGTTGCCGCAAACGTTTGAACCTTCAAGAACGGGCTGCTGAAGTCCTAAGTCGTGTGGGCCTTGAAGACCGCATGCATGCAAGACCAGACCAACTTTCGGTAGGTGAACGGCAACGGGTGGCCATCGCCCGGGCTATGGTGAGTGGTGCTTCCATCCTTCTGGCTGATGAGCCCACTGGATCACTCGACCCCGAGACAGGGGGAGAGATTTTCAAACTACTTCGTGAAGTCGCAAACGAGAATGACCGCACCCTCCTCATGGTCACTCACGACGAAACATTGGCCGCCAAGATGCCCCGTACGTTCGACTGTTCCGGGCTATTTCGCTCGGAGAGGATCAATCTTGAAGAGGAAACTGCTGCGAGATGAGCTTTCTTACCATGGCTTGGCGATACCTACAATTTCGTTGGCTGGTCTCACTGCTTACAATAAGCGGTATTGCTATTGGCGTGGCCTTGGTTTGTGCCGTGCTCGCCCTTCGAGAAGAGTCAAGAAAAGCTCTTTCTAGAGACGCAGGTCTTTATGACCTCGTAGTGGGCGGGAAAGGGAGCCCCCTACAACTTGTGCTTGCCAGCGTCTATCATCTCGACTCACCAACTGGAAACCTACCTTACTCCGATTACCAAAAGATTCTGCGTGACCCCCGGGTATTCTGGGCAGCACCTGTGGGACTGGGCGACAATTACTCCGGCTATCGTATCGTGGGTACTGAAGCTCAATTCTTTGATCTTCCCGACCGGAGTGGGAAGCCATTCTTTCGCCTTGCACATGGTCAAGTCTTCCGGGACCGTTTTGAAGTAGTACTTGGTAGTCAGGTTGCGAGCTCGACCAACCTTGAAATAGGTGACTTATTCTTCGGAACTCATGGACTTGTTGAAGTCGCAGGAGCAGAAGTTCATCGTGACTTCCCTTATCAGGTCAGCGGTATCCTAGCTCCAACAGGAACCGCTCAGGACCGTGCGATTTTTGGTACTCTTAGTTCCGTATGGGAAATCCACGAAACCGAGGATCGACTTCATTCCGCCATCCAAGGATCTGCCCTCCTTCAAGGCAGGAAGGAGAGGGAGACCACCGCAATTCTTATTCGCCTCAAAACCCCGGGCCTTCGCCTTTGGATGGCGGACGAAATACGCGAAGGTACTGATGGCATTGCTGCGGTTCCTATCAATGAGATCCTTCGTTTTCAACAAGGCATCATCGGTCCGGTTCAACGAGTGCTGCTGATCGTCGCCGCCGCCGTGGTTGCGGTCGCTTGTCTCACCGTGCTGATTACCCTCTATCAAGCAGCGGAACGCCGTCGCCGAGACATTGCAATCCTTCGTAGCCTGGGTGCCTTACCCAGCGAAGTAGCGATGCTGGTCTTTACCGAAGGTTTGCTTCTCACCGCCGGAGGGATTCTTTTTGGCCTGCTCCTTGGTCATGGAGGGCTGGCCGCCACTGCCCTCGCCTTTCAGGAAGCTACTGGACTAATGCTCGATCCCTGGCGGATTCCAGTCACCGAACTGATTGCTTTGGCGATCATGGGAATGAGTGGAGCAACTGCCTCTCTTTTTCCTGCAATCTTCAGTTACCGACGTACTCCGATCCATGACCTTCGCCTTTCTGAGTGAATAATTTTTCAGCCTCTAAGTTATGAAAATAAAAATAGCCTTACTACTTCTTGCCTTAGGAATCGGTATCTTCCTCCTCCGCGACCAGGTCATGGAAACAGGACCACAGACGAACCCCAACACCAAAGGGGTACCCGAAAACATTAATTCCACCGGTGGACTTCCGGAATCAATACCTATGATCGACTTCCCCCATCTTGGCGAAGCAAGACCCACGGATTTAATAGACATGGCACTCTCATTCCCTGAATCACTAAAGCAGCTTGATGGTCGTCGAGTTAGCCTGGTCGGTTTCATGGCACCCTTTGACAGCCTTGATGATATGAGTCGCTGCATGATTGTTCCAAGTTATGTCGGGTGTACTTTCTGTAGCCCGCCTAACATCAGGCAAGTTGTATTCATCACCCAAGGCAAAGAAGGCTCTCCTGATCAAAGCTATTCCTTCATCGAAGAGCCTTCCCATGTCACCGGAATCTTTCGGATATCACTACCCGAAAGAGATCATGAAGGGAAGACTCAGGGCTTTGTTTACTCGATTGAGAATGCGGAAGTTAAGGTGCATACTGGCAAAATAGCGGAGCGGGCACCCAGTCACGCTTCTCCAGGTGGTCACAACACAAACCAGGAAACGACTCTGCTTCCTCCCATTGAAGCCTCCGATCTAATTCAAGAAGTCTCCGCCCTTCTCGGACGAGAGCCGATCGATCCAATCAAGATCGAATCCGTTTCCGCTTCGATTTTTAGAGATTTCATAAGAGACCAATTGGGGGCAACCTATCCGAGGGAGAAACGAAGTGCTCGAGCTCATGCTTTTTCACTGCTTGGTTTACTTCCGAAGGGAATCGGTTGGGTTGAAGTCCTCACAGGTTTTGAACTAGGGAAATCGGTCGCGACTTCAGTCTCAGATGGGAGCCGTGTACTTGTGCTGGAATCGGTTCCTGCCAACCACCCCTATGTCCGGATCGAAATGGTAGGTGCTATTTCCGATGCTCTAAACCTGCAATATACCTCCGAAGAAGATCATTCCAAGAAAACAGGGATGGGCAAAAACGAAGACTTGCGTCGATCTCAAGAGGCTCTCAGGCGTGGAATTCGAAAAACCATAACGCGACGATATGCCAGAACTCTGGGTGTTTCTCCTTCTCTCGAAGCACCTTCTCAAATGGTATTGGAGGAAAAACCCTTAGCTTCAGGATCGATGCTCGATCGATGGTATTCGTTACCTGATTTTGTTGGTCCTTTCTTCGTAGATTTCTTGGTTGGCCCAAGAGGTTCGCTTCGAAGTATGGATGCAGCCCTGAATCGGCCCCCGTTGACCCTTATGGAATTTATTCGTCCCCTTTGGTACCAGGATCCTTCGCTTTGGCAACATCACCCGGTACCTGTGGACTTTGCCAACGAACTGATGAAGACCCCACCATCCTATACCGATGTCCTTGGAGTGGGTGGGCTGATTCCTTGGCTTGCCCAAACCAACTCCAGTCACACCGCACGAAGTATCTCCAGTCAGTGGGCTGGCGATCGATGGGCAGTTTGGGAATTCCCAGATGGCTCGGCCGCTTTGTTTTTAGAGACTCGCTGGCAAGATGAAAAGTCAGCACTCAAATTTCGTGATGCAATTCCGAAATTCCCATACCAATGGAATTTTCCATATGAGAATGGAAGCTCCATTATAAAAATACTTCGCGGGAGTTCTCCCGCCGCTCTTAATCGCCTTGACCACTTTGCTCAATGAATTCTGGTTGCACCCCTGTGAGAGTAACTTCCGCAAAGTAGAAAAGAAAAAGTTATCGGTTTCTTAGTCGTTACGAGATTCTTTATTTCGATTTCTTTTTTCTGGGCTCACGGACGATTTCGGGGATTGGATCAGTAGTCGGATACGGCTCCTGATGGGGTTGCAGGTCATCACCCTGTGCAGTGGTCCACTTTTTCAACTCCTCTTTGAGCTCAAGTAGTTTGTCTCGGTACTTGGGCTTGTCCGCCAAGTTGTTGAGCTCGTGGGGATCCTTGCTCAGGTCGAAGAGTTCAAACTCGGGCCGGGTATGATATCTTTTTACAATCGCAGCTGCTTTCGGGTCAGTCTCAGCGGCAGCATACCATGAATGCCAGTAGGCTCCCCGCCCATCCGAACGGAGGCGATCAGAATGGTTGGTATGATAGGCATCCGGCCGAAGATTATGTATGTACTTATACTTTTCCTTGCGAACACTACGGATAGGGAAAATATTCATCTCCTTATCCCCCGTGTTGGTGGTGAAGATCATACCCCGATGGGTCTTGTTCTTGCCCAAAAGTACCGGAGCGAAAGATTTCCCGTCAATACTTCCAGGCACATCCCCGCCGGCAAGATCAATGAGAGTGGGAAGAATATCCACCCAGCTGACCATGGCACTGGTTCGTACATTGGCTTTAATCTTAGCGGGCCAGCGAACTTGCAAAGGCACCCGTGTTCCATAGTCGTAGAGATTCCACTTGCCAAATGGCCATTGCCCACCGTGATCGCTGGTAAAAAGAAAGATAAAATTGTCTCCAAACTTTTTCTCGGAAAATTTTAACACCCGGCCCATTTCCTGATCCATCCCCTCGATATCTGTGAGATATCGGGCCCAGTGTTCGCGAGTCTCTTTGGTATCAATAAAAAAAGATGGCAGGGTCACCTTCTTCGGGTCGAAGTTCATTTCCTGGGTCCATTCCACATGGGGTCTACGGTCACCTACCAGTAAACAAATTGGTCCTTCAATTTTATTGTTCTTAAAATACTTCTCCACCTCGACCCACATATCAGTCCTTTTGGGTTTGTTAAAATCAAGGCCTTTAAACTTCTTGTTGCTATGAGCAATCTTTCCGAACGAAGCAATGTGATATCCCATCTTTTTGAGAATGGGAGGAAGGAATTGGGTTCCTGGTTTGACCTCACTGTGATTGGGATGAGCCCCATGCCGCGCCGGCATTAAACCGGTAAGCAAGGAGAATCTACTTGGGCAGCAACTGGGTGAAGCCACATAGGCATCATCAAAAGTCATTCCCTCCGCGGCTAGTCTTTCCATGGTTGGGGTACGGGCATTCTTGGAGCCGTGTATAGAAGTGTCCAATCGACCTAAGTCATCGGAAATAAAGACTACGATATTGGGCTTTTGATTGACTCCAAACAGGAAAGCCATCGATGGGTAAATTCCGAAAAAAACGAACTTAATTATCTTAAACATAAAAGAAACAAAAGCTTTCCAGTCATAAGAAAGCTTTTACTTCAGAGTGGCCGGACCCTTGAGATATTCAAGCGAAACCAAGAACTTATCCACCTCCATCATAGTTTCCTCATACATGCCATTAAAGAAACCATGCTTTTGATCTTTGTACCAGTGGAGGTCACAACGCCCACCCACTTTTTCGATCTTCTTTTTGAATAGTTCTCCGGTGGCGACCGGGATCAGCTTGTCCTCGGTTCCGCAAATGAAAATGGTTGGGGGTATTCCCTTTTTAATATTATGCAACGGTGAAAACTCTTTCCAGTACGCTTCTACCCTGAAATATCCGTATCCCTTTTCACTATTATCGATCACCGGATTGAAAAGTAATAGGGCCTGCGGTTTTGGACTTACTGAAAGATCATCACTTGATTCATCAAAAGCTTGGATCGTGGCCGTCGTGGCCGCCACATGTCCACCTGCTGACCCTCCACCGGCAATGATCTTCTTCGGGTCCACGCCTAATTTATCAGCATTTCCACGAATCCAGCGAATGGCTGACTTCCCGTCACTTACACAGGCCTTTGGCTCGGTCTGATGATTTTTCTTGGTCCGATAATCCGCACAAAAGGCAACCATTCCACGGGAAGCCAGGTAGTCCGCATGACGAGAAAACTGGGTGTAACTTCCACCACTCCATCCACCCCCAAAGAAAAAGACCACTGCGGGTCGCTTATCCGTATTTTTCCAGTCATCTGGGTAATAAGTATGCAAAAACAGCTTACCTTGAGGAGTATTCTTGTATTCGATCACTCGATCGGGCTCAGGATTCTTTTCGGCAACCGCGTTTAGGCAAAAAATAATCGTGGCCACAAGAATAAACATATTTCTTAAGATCATTCCTAAAAAATGGTTTGATCTCCAATAACTGACAAGTACACAATATTAGGAATTCAAACAAAATCCATCATGACACTACGCTTCCTGACCATTCTTGCAGCCTTATTATCTACGATTTCTCTTCGAGCCGATGACCGTCCGAATGTACTCTTCATTGCCGTTGACGACCTGAACCATTGGGTCAGTCACCTGGGTCGCAACTCACAGGCCAAGACCCCGAACATCGATCGGTTAGCTGCTATGGGGACCACCTTTACCAACGCACACACCGCTGTCCCTGCGTGCGAACCTTCGCGCTGTGCCCTGATGAGTGGTCGACGTCCATGGGTAAGCGGATGCTACAAGAACGGACATGAATGGCGAAAATATCAAAAGCCTGGCGAAGGCCTATCCGCCCAGTTTTTACATGCCGGGTACTATGTTTCCGGGGCCGGAAAGATTTATCACCAAATGGATGCGTTGGAAGAAGAGTGGAGTGATTACATGAATAAAGGAAAGTTATCCAGCAATGGCCCAGGGGTTGATAAGTACGACGGGTACCATGTCGAGAAAACCTTCCCGGATTTAAAGGATGAAGACATTGTGGATTGGCACTCCGTTGATTACTGCGTGGAACGACTTTCGAAAAAGCGTAAGAAACCCTACTTTATTGCCTGCGGACTCTACAAACCCCACCTAGCCTTTGTGGCCCCACGTAAATACTACGAGGATTTTCCACTCGATGAAATCAAGCTGCCGCCTCACATTGAAAATGATCTCGATGACATACCCCCGGCGGGAATTAAAATGGCCAATCCCCAGGCGGATCATGCCAAGTTTTTAAAAAGCGGGCGCTGGAAAGCCGCGATTCAATCCTACCTCGCGACCTGTGCCTACACCGACATGAACGTGGGTAGGCTTCTCGATGCCTTTGAACAAAGCCCCGACCGCAAAAATACCATCATCGTATTCTGGAGTGACCACGGATGGTCGCTCGGCGAAAAACAACATTGGAGAAAATTTGCCCTCTGGGAGGAAACCACCCGCATTCCGATGATATGGGTGGCACCGGGGGTTACCAAGCCCGGGACGAAATGCAGTCAACCTGTCGACACCATGAGCATATACCCCACCCTATGTTCGCTGACGGGGATTAAGAAACCTGACCATGTCAGCGGCCACGACATCTCTGCCCTCCTGCAAAACCCGAAATCTAAATGGAAACACCCCGCCATCACCACCCACGGTCGAGGAAACCATTCGGTGCGTACCGCAACTGAACGGTACATTCGATATGCCGACGGGTCCGAGGAATACTACGATCACACCAAGGATCCCTATGAATGGAAGAACCTGGCCGCAACATCCGACCTGAGCCGTTTTGAAAAATGGTTACCTAAAAAGGAAGTGTCTAGCCAAGTCCTGAAGAAAAGTTCCAAGAAGCCGAAAAAGTAAGACTAGTCGAAAAGGACCACGATCCCTTCATAATTCTTATTTTTCTTTTTCCGAACTTTAATCACGGCATCAGCTCCGAATTCGGCGAGCCTACTTCTCATTAGACTGAAAGCTTCCTCCTTATCCTTGGGTCCTCCTTCGGTATAAATCCTGGCCACTTCTTTGTAGTCTTTTACTAGATCTCCTTCGGTGACAATCACGCTTTCCGGATCTTTGCTCTCATAGTTTTCAGCCTTCCAGTATGGGGCATCCCAAGAATAAGGACTGATGACGGTTGTGGGGCTCCCGGCGCAACCCAAGAACAGCAGGCAGAAGATCGTGAACGGAAGATATGGTTTCACCAAAGTATTCGTACCATACTTCTGCCTACGCCAACTTTTCCCGGCTCACGACGAATTTCTCATCGTATTCGTACCCTAATCCCGGTTTGCCGGAAGGCTTGAAGTAGTAGCCGTCGAATTGGATCGGTTCTTTGAAAAACTGGTTCCGGTTGAGCCCCTTGGGGCCAGTCGGATTTTCTCGCAAGGTATTCGCTTCCAGAATCAACACATTGGGTGTGGCCATACAAAAGTTGGCCATGGCGACCCAGGTTAACGGGCCATAGGAAAAGAAATGCGGCGCAATTTGGATACCCCGCAATTCGGCCAAGGTGGCGATCTTTCGGGCTTCGGTGAGCCCCCCGACATTGGGTGGCGGCAGATTAAGAATCGACGCGGCCCGCTTGTCGATCAGGCGGGTAAAATCTTCGAGGCCCTGAAGGTTTTCTCCAGTCGCAATGGGAACCGTGGTAGCCGCGGCCACTTTAGCCATTTCATCTATGCTGGCAGTGGGCGAGGTCGGCTCTTCGATCCAGAGCAGATCATATTGTTCGAGCGGTTTGCAGGTCGCGATGGCGCCTTCGGCGGAGCACTGGCCGTGGCCGCCGTGGATCAGGTCCACTTTGTCGCCAGCCCCTTCACGAAGGCAGCGAAAGACCATTTCGTTATAGGCGATATTCTTCTCGGTCGGCATTTTCCCTCCAGCCTCATAGACCGTATCCTCCCAGACTTTTCTGTCGCCAAATCGTTCGTAAACCAACCAGGGATCGACCTTCACGACCGCACCGGGTTTCTTGGCCAGTTCTCGACCCAGTGTACGCCAGGCGTCTTCGTTTTCCAGCTGCTGTTTGGGAGGTTTACCATAGTAGTAGACGCGAATCCGTTCCCGCACCGGGCCGCCAAGCAGTTCGTAGACCGGCTTACCCGTTTCCTTGCCGAGCAGGTCCCACAGGGCATAATCCACGGCAGTTCGATGCGAGCAAAGAACACCAGCCCGGCGCATGGTTGACCAGATGGCCTCCACCGCAAAGGGATTGGCTCCAATCAAATGCTTCTTCGCGACACCACCCAGTGCCGGGGCATAGTCGAGATCCGGAAAGTCCGCATACCCAGCAACACCTGTGTCGGAAATTACTTTCAGTACGTGCCGTTGCTCGCGATTCTGTTTCAATAGGAGCAACTCCACCGTCTTGATACGGCTACCCAAATCTGCACCAAGCAATGGGAGATCCAGCGAAGGCAGTCCCGCAAGGGTTCCGATCCCCAAGGTAGCCTTCTTGAGAAAGTTTCGACGATTGGCTGAGTGTTTCATTTCTTGATACTCCATTACTTTTCCTTGTTCTTTGTTTCTAGCTGAGCGATTCGCTTGGCCTTAAACTTTGTTTCATCAATCTCACAGGACTTTGATACCAACGATCCTTTTTCCATCTGCAAGGGTCGCTTGAAAACCCCGTCCTCCTTCAGCCATTCTTCCTGATAAGGGGAAGTAACCCATAGTACTCCCTTCCTTCCGGCAAGGGACTGTGCGACAGTCAACAAAGAAAAAGGACCTCCCTGCACCACAGGAGCCACTTTTAATTTTGCTTGCTGTGCCAGATCCACCGTCTGGGCAAGCATCTCGATTCCACCTATGATACCGGCATCCGGTACCAAAACTTTACCAACTTGGTTTTTGATAGCTTGAGCGAAATCCTCCGTTGTATGGTAGTCTCCGCCAAAGCCGAGTGACTGACTAAACTCCTTGCTGGCCGCACCCTGTTCCGGCAGGTGACGAAGGGCCATGGGGTTTTCAAGCAATGCAACCCCACTCCTTTGGCAACGCAGAGCCAGGTAGGTCATCCCATCGGTGCTCAAATTCATATTGGCAGCAACAACCACATCCATTTCCTCACCGCCTGCCTTTTTCGCCGCCTGCATCAGACCACTGATATGACTAAGAACCTCCTGCGGGTACCGGTAGGGAATACATTCTCCACGTGCCTTCATTTCATCATCCAGGGCTCCGGTCAGCTCCAGTCGGACGGCAGTAAAGCCCGCTTTCTTAAGCGATGCCACCGTATGCAGCATTTCATCAGGGGTGCAGAGGCGTCGCTTGCCTTTAGCTTCTCGGTCCATTCGGATCGAAGGACAAAGCCGTACCTGGCTTGTGCCTTTATCCATTGTGAGGTCGAGCAAGGCAGCCTGCAGGGCAATGACCAGACCTGATTTTCCGGGACCCTGCCACATCCGGCCAAAGCCTTCTCGGTGATACAATGCACGCCCGGGCCAGTAGCGTGTCTTCGCATGAAGCAGGTAATTGGCAGTCTGCCCGATGACCGTATGCCCCTCGCCAACAGCCCGCATGGACGGGTCGGTCAGAAAGATGTTAAGCTTATATCCCTGTACACCGTATCGGTTCAACAACCGTGCCAGCGTCTCTTCCTCGTTCTCGGTGGGTAGACCGAAATCAAGATAATCCCCATAACCCATAGCACCGCTTCGTGTCGTCAAGCGGATGACCCGTAATCGTGACTCCGCTCCCGAACCTGGTTCCACAACAGTGAGAAGATCCGCCGATATAATTTCTTTGGGTTCTGACTCTGCCCACACTGAAGCCGGAGTCAGAATAAAAAATACGGACAGGACCAAAATGGGGAACTGAATAATTCCGCATGCTCTTGTTTTCTTCATAGTGGTGTTAGGGTACATGGGTAAAAACTATCGGAGTTTCTTTCAACCAGTCATCAATTACCCCGGACAGCTTCTTGACTTTATCGGGATGTTGAGCCGCGAGGTCGGTACGATCGTCGGGATCATTCTTCAGGTCATAAAGCTCATTACGATCCGGTCGGACGATCAACTTGTCCCAGCCATCGATGACGACCCGTGCAATAAGGTCGCTATCCAAATCCTCTAAAGCATAGACCCGGATATTGTCCCAGTAGACATCCACGAAAATACGATCGCGCTCGGCAAGAGCCCGGGGCTTTCTTAGGTCCAGTCCCGACATCGCCGTGTCGGGCTCGATCCCGCAGGCTTTCAAGATGGTGGGTGCAATATCGATATTGCTGGCCAGGGTTTTCTTGTCTCGACCGGGGGAAATCTTGTTCTTGTGAGTCAGGAAGATCGGTGTGCGTACCCCTGCCTCGACCGGTTCTTTTTTGGATCGCACATACCAACTGACCTGTTTTGGGTCTGGCCGCCAGCCATTATCTGCGGTGAATACGAAGAGTGTATTATCATAAAGATTCTTCTCCTTCAAAAAGTCCACCAACTGACCGCAGGTCTCATCGAGCCAGGCGATGTTGGCCCAATAACGGGCGGTCGATTCA
>Ga0213863_10001504_pt1 | contig 16892 bp, 13 predicted proteins | sample PICome_8_FD_160128 | JGI IMG/M metagenome (GOLD analysis project Ga0213863, IMG submission 160128) | Coastal seawater microbial communities near Pivers Island, North Carolina, United States - PICO497 | ecosystem: Environmental > Aquatic > Marine > Coastal | place: USA: North Carolina... | reverse complement strand
GCAATACTATTACATTTGACCCTCCGAGGAGGATAATCTCAGAGAACGCATGAGTGTTAAGTGACTGAGTAGAATCTTAATCATTTAAACATTTAACTAAAAGGTAAAACATTATGTCTTATACTGCATCCCGATTGGGACAAAAAGCTGGCGGTGCTGATGATGCCAAGGAACTCTTTTTAAAGACGTTCACTGGTGAAGTATTAACAGCATTCAACACTAACAACATCGCAATGCCATTACACCGTGTACGCACAATCTCTCAAGGTTCTAGTGCACAGTTCCCATTAACAGGTATCGCTGCTACTGCAACTCTTCAAGCTGGTAACGAAGTATCTCCTAGTGCTATCGCTCACAGTGAGAAAGTTGTAACCATCAATGATCTTTTAACTTCTTCTGTTTTCATTGCGAAAATTGATGAAGCGATGAATCATTACGATGTTCGCTCAATCTACTCTACTGAGATTGGTACTGCTCTAGCTAAAGCTGCTGACGTATCTATCTTTGAAAAGATTGCTGCTGCAACTGCTGACGCTTCTGAGTACGCTCAAGGTGCATCACAGAACAACGCTGATGTTGAGTTAGGCGGTACTGGTGCTGCAACAAATGGTCAAAACGTAGCTGATGGTATCTTCGAAGCTTTAGAAGCTCTTGATACTAAGAATGTTACTGGTGAGAAATCAGTAGTATTAGATGCTGAACATTACTACAAACTATTCACTGGTTCGGTTTCTAACCTTGCTGGTGTTATGAGTTCAGACTTCGGTTCTGGTGGTAACTTAAACACTGGTACTGTTCCACAAATCGGTGGCGCTAAAGTCTATATGTCTAACAACCTACCTTCAGGTTCTAAAGGCTTAGTATTTACTAAAGACGCTGCTGCAACAGTTAAGTTATTAGACTTAGGTGTTGAATCAGAGTACCAAGTTTCAAAACAAGGTACACTAATGGTAGCTCGCTACGCAATGGGTCACGACTCATTACGTCCTGAGTGTGCTGTTAAATTAGTAAACGCACAATAATTGTGTTTGAGAGCACCCCTTCGGGGGTGTTTCTCTCTTTATTTTTTCATTGAGGTAAACATGACAACTCCTACAACAAAACTGGAAGCAGTGAACTCTATGCTGTCTACTATTGGTGAAGCACCAGTGAACAGTTTAACATCTGGCTTAGTAGATGCCGAGACTGCTGAGACAATTCTCAATGAAGTGTCAAGAAGCGTCCAAGCTCATGGCTGGAACTTTAACTCGGAACCAGATTATACCGTTGCTGCTGACACTAGCGGTAATGTTATACTTCCCACAGAGATCATTAGAGCTGACTTAGCTAACTCTGAGACGAAGTACAGAAGCTCTAAACAAGAGTACATCCAACGTGGCAACAAGATGTACGATAAGATTAAACATAGTTTTAATATAGGCAAAGCCCTCAAACTTGATGTGGTTGTCCTATTAGATTTTGAAATATGTCCTGAAGTAGCAAGACGCTACATCACTGTTAAAGCTGCCCGTATCTTTCAAGAGCGAGTAGTTAGTAGTGATTCACTGTCAGCAATGAACAGGAATGATGAACAAGAAGCCTTATTCGCCCTACAAGAGATGGAAGGGGATAACGGTGACTATAATATATTCGATGACTACGGTACTGCAAGTGTACTTAGTCGTTCCATTGGAACAAAGGTGACAACAAATGGCTCTAGTTTCTAAGAACATCCCAAACCTCATCAATGGGGTTTCTCAACAACCACCAGCTTTGCGTTTAGCAAGCCAAGCAGAAGCACAGGAAAACGGTTTCTCTGATATTGTTGATGGATTAAAGAAACGACCGCCTACACAGTTAAAGAATAAACTTAAGAAAACATTACCTAGCGGCGCTAACTATCTCAGTGAAGAGGAAGTAAACAGAGCACATTTCCATACATATAAAAGAAGCGTTAATGAGCAGTACACCGTAGTAACTGATCCAGTAACTCCAAAGATGTACGTCTACGATATTGACGGTAAACTTCGATATGAGTCTGGAGTAGCCAGTTGGGATGAGTCTGGAACAGAAATAGCCACTAATACCGATAGTGCAGCATTAACTGCTTACTTAGGCGCTGACGCTATAAACAGCGGTCAGGTAGCTGCAACCTCTGTTGCGGATTACACCTTCTTTGTTAATAAAGATAAAGTAGTTGCAAAGGACATTTCAACTCCCTCGAATGTAAGACCGCATGAAGCCATCTTTTACATGAAGGTGATGAACTTTGGTAAAGATTATGAATGGGAAGTAAGTAGAGATAATGACCCTTTAACTACTGCGGACGATACTTGGGCTGGTGTATCAGGGACAGCTTCCACTCGTGATGGTACTGGTACTGATGCAGGGGAAGAGGTAAAGGGCTTAAAAACAGGTAATTTCTTTGATATTACAAATGGTGGGAGTACAGTAAACACTGATATTCTTTTAAACCAAACAGTTGTCTCTGCTTCATCTCTAAGCGCACAGGGACTCCAATCCAGAAGAGAAACAGGCAACCCTTTCGTTGTCATAGAAACAACACAAACTAATGCCGCTGATTTTAACATTAAAGTATCAGACGATAATGGTGGTAATGATCTATTCGCATTTAAAGATAAATGTAAAAACTTTATCTCTCTTCCTCAATACTGTGTTGATGGTTTTACTATCCAAATTAATGGGGATAACCAGAAGAAAGAGGATGACTTTTACGTTAAGTACGAAGGATCAAATACAGCAGGCACATGGAAAGAGTGTGCAGCGCCTTCACGGCCTAACACTCCTATCTACCATACGTTTGACACATCGACTATGCCTCACACGTTATCACAGAATGCTGACCTAAGTTTCACTTTTGGTACAAGCACATGGGATGAAAGAAAGAGTGGCGATGACGATACTAACCCATTCCCAAGTTTTGTAGGTAATAAGATTAACGATGTATTCTTTCACCGTAATCGCTTAGGTTTCCTATCAGATGAGAATGTTATCTTTAGTGAAGCTAGTAGTTTCTTTAACTTTTTCCGAGTCACAGTGAGAAGCTTGCTTGACTCAGCTCCTATTGATTTAGCAGTTAGTCAGAATGAGGTATCAATCCTCAAGGCTGCTGTACCTGCTCAAGATGATCTAATACTCTTCTCCGATTTAACACAGTTCACTCTATCTGCTGACTCGCTCTTAACACCTTCAGAGGTTATCATAGACCAGTCAACAAAGTATGAGTGCGATTTAACATCTACACCAGTAGGTGCAGGTACAAGCGTATTCTTTACTACTAAGAGTGGAGACTACTCAGGTGTCCGAGAGTTCTTTACTAAAGATGACTCTGATAACAAAGATGCTCCGTCAATCACATCACACGTTCCTAGGTATTTAGAAGGGACTGTAAGACAAATGATAGCATCTTCTAATGAAGATATATTGTTATGTTTAACTGAAACAGACAAGAAAGAATGTTACGTGTATAAATGGTACAACTCCGATCAAGAACGTATACAAAGTTCTTGGTCTAAGTGGATATTCTCAAAAGAAGTTAAACACGTTTTCTTTAACAACGATACCTTAACAATAGTTTTTATGGATGGTTCTTTTGAAGAAATGTCCTTATCTAACTCAGACGTATCAACTACATACCAAGAATCCACACAAGCAACTGTAACTGGTACATCAGGAAGTTGGTCTAGCGCTGCCTTTGGGTACGCTACCAATATTAAAGGTCTTTACCCAAGCGTGGGTAATACAGGATCTTCAAACAGTAGTAATTTAATACAAGCTTTTGCACAAGAGAGTAGCACTCCCTCATCTTCAACTACTTATCTAGTTAAGGTACGTGCATTGAAAACCTTGTTCGCTGGTTCCAAAACATATGACGATTCTTTTCTACCAGCTAGTATTAAAATAACTAATAATACTACCTCGTATATCTTCACCAAGCCTATAGTAGTGTCAGGTGGTAATTCAACATCCCACTTCACACCTACTTCTGTAGAAGCTAATACGTATGTAGACCTTGAAGTAGTTGCAGATAGTTCCATATACACATCCTTATTTACAGGCGATTTTACTGTAGATTTTATATACTCTACAACTAACGTAACTGTTTCAAGTGATGTTAGTGTTGTGCATTTGGATCATCGCAAGACCTTATCAGGTGTAACTAGCCGAGCTGCATTGTTAAATGTTTATGATGTTACCTCAGACACACACTTCGTTAATCATAAAGGAACCTTAATTGCTTCTGGTGATGTAAACGATGATAGCGCTTTATTTACATATCTAGCAGGTACACATATAGCTGACGGCGTTACTTTAAATAATTATGTCTACGTAGGTGAATCTTATAACTTTAAATATAAATTCTCTGAGCAAGTGTTTAAAGCTGGTGACAACGACCCTACACGTATGGCTCGTTACCAATTAAGGAGTTTAGGTTTAAACTATAATGACACAGGTAGCTTTAATGTGACAGTCTCCTCAACAGGTAGAGCCGATAAAGTAACTAACTTTACTGGCCGTATCTTAGGACAGGCTGACAACATCTTAGGTTACTCTCCAGTAGTTGAAGACGGTACACTTAAAGTTGGTATACAGTCTCAAGCACGAGAAACAGATATAACCATAAACAACGATAGTCACTTACCCAGCACGTTCCAAAATGCTGAAGTAGAAGCTTTCGTCACTTTAAGAAACAAAAGGATGTAAACATGGGACACCACTACAGACCTGCAAGGTTTGAGGACTGCCGAGCTATGGCTCCTCATATGCGTTCACAGGACGCTAATGAAGTTATGGCTAGTCATGGCTTTGAACCCTACGATGCTCTCAAAGAGTCTTATAGAACCTCTCAGGAGCATAATAGCATTATCCACGAAGATGGAAGTGTTGTGGCGATGTTTGGTGTGTCTGATTATGGTTCTTACGCTGTCCCTTGGATGCTCGGTACAGATAAGTTATTAGAGACTAAACGTACCATGATACCTGTAGCAAAGCAGTGGGTAGATGAAATACTAGAAAGATACCCACTTCTTTTTAATTACGTTCATGCAGATAATACAGTATCGAAGAGATGGCTCAAGTCATTAGGATTTGAATTTATAAAATTAGAAGAAGAATATGGAGTAGGGAAAGAACCCTTTATCCAGTTCGTGAGGATTAAAAAATGTGTGCACCTTTATTAGCAGCAATCCCTACCATTCTTGGTGGAGCAGGCTCAACAGCAGCTACAGCCGCAGCCGCTTCGGCATCTTCTGCCGCATTAGCTAGTGGCGCAACAGCCGCAGCAGCCACAGCCGCAGGAACAGCAGCAAGCGCAGCCACAGTTACAGCAGCATGGGGTACAGTAGGTACTGCCGCAAGTTTAGCCGCTTCAGTTGGTGGTACAGTAATGAGCGCAAAGGCTCAAAACGATACGGCTGAAATGAATGCGAGAAACGCAAACATCGCAGCTATGCAGCAAGATCAACAAATAAATTTACAACAAAGCCAACTGCAAGAGAAATCAGCAGGAGAGCTAATTGAAAACCAGTTACAATCACGCCAAGCTTTAGCAAGAGCAGACATGGCAGCTATTAACTCAGGCGGTATTCTTAATAACGATGTAATCGGCCAGAGTATTATGAGACAAGGCTTAGTGGCCGACACTGGCATCTCTCAGAACCTAGATAGACAGATAGCTCAGTTAGATATGGATCGCTTATCAAACAAGAACAGAGCACAATCCCGTATCAACTCAGTATCAACAGCAAGTAACACTGCAACTGGACTTCAGATAGCAGGTGATGCTGCTAGAAACTACGCATAGGATAATTAAATGGCAACTTCAATAGAACAATCAGTAAACTGGCGTAATGTTACGAAGAAACCAGATTACCAAGTTGCAGCTAGACAGGTAGATACTTTTGTACAGCCTCAGCAGAATACAAGAGGTTTGCAGGTAGCAAAAGCTCTTGGTCAGGTATCTGGTGACTTAGGACAACTAGCCGCACGTAAAGCTCAAGAAAATCAAAAAGCAATCGCAACAGCTACAGCTTTACAAAAAGATCAAGCAAGAGTGGCTGCGACGAGAGAAGCTGCGCTGTTTAATGAAGCACAGAAAAGTGAAAACTATAATGAGAACAGTAGTTACGAATCTGTCTTTAGTTCAGTGTATTCAGACCCACAAGCACAGGATAGATATAATAATGCTCTTAATGCGTTTAAAGACAATCCTGAAGCTTTAGGAGTTTTTGAGAACACACTTAGAATGTCTACTGAAGCGCCTCTTATTAAAGCAATAGGTGAATCGGTAATGCAACAACGGAGTGATGCTATCGCTGGTTTGTTACCTGCCGTGTACCAAGAAGCTCTGACAAAAACCCCAAACAACAAGGAAGTAGCTTTTAGGTCTACTGAAGCGCAGCTCTTTAAGCGTCTAACTGACCCTAAAAATAAAGGCGGCTATGGTATGAAAAACACTATAGCGGCAGAGATGCTTGGTAATATATTTTTAAGCGAAACCTTAAAGAGAGACAGTGATGGTCGTGCCAACACCTTTATGGCAGAGCAATACATTCTATCTGGTAAGGGTAGCAATGAGATGAGAGATAAACTAACTACTGCTATCCTTAATCAACAACGATATGCTGCTCAAGAGAGAGGCGTTAAAAGAACTGAACAGAAGATAGAGGAAGATCAGGAAACAAAGTCTATTATAACCACTCTCATGTCAGGTGAATACAAAACCTCAGATTCAAACATACTGGCTCGTAATGATTTAACCGATGACCAGAAGATTACTCTTGTAGGTATTAATACAAAAGTTAAAGAACAACAAAGAATAGCGGCAGACCCCACTAGAAAAGCAGAAGCTAAGAAGCTCTTACTTAAAACAAAAAGGGATTTAAAGAGCGCTGCTATAACAGGCGACTTTACTGAATTTGGGTTTGCTGAAGGACAAGTGCCTACCCCAGAGGAATTAGAGGCTAAACTTACTGATAGATACTTAGGCCAAATGGCTAACGAAAATGACTTTAATGTATTAGTCGCAAGTGCTGCAAACAGTTTAAGCATTAATGACTACATAGACAGTGAAGGTTCTGACAAAGTTCTTAGGACGAAGTACAAGCAATTACAAGGTCAATTTGATAGCAAGCGTTTTACAAGGAATATGAGGAAGTATTCTCAAGAAGTCTTAGACAACCAACCTGTTGAAACTTATTTAACTGAAGAGTTTAAAAGAGTCACTCACGAACTTGTAGAAGATTATGTAAGTAGTGGTAAAGATTTAACAAGTGCTGCCCTAAGCCTTATTTACGATCAAGCGTCTACTCAAGTTATGACACCTATAACTGAGTATGCTACAAGTTCGTATGAAGATAGAAAAGAGATTCTTAATAATGCAAGCAGCGATAACAACGATGACAGCTCAAACCTTATTCAAGCAAATGCACAAGGCCTTGAGAAGTGGGATGAATATTCTAAGTTAAATAATGGTTATCCTAGCGAAGACTTTTTAGCTAAGTGGGATGCTCAAGGATTAGCTAGGCCAGTAGAAGAAGCTAATGAAGCTAATACTGAACTAAAGGATATTTCTGTAGGCGCAATCACTGACCAGATCGCAGCCGTTACCCAAGAACTCGTTGAAGAGTATGCTGATGATAACAGTCCTCTTGGTACATTTGGTAAGAGATCGTTTGAAGAAGAGAAGGCAGAGCTAGAGGCGGAATTAGAAAGCCTACAACAACGTCTTATCGAAACAGAAGCTTTGAGTGAAGTTGAGATTTTAACTGACAGGCTTAGAGCTATTGAAGCTCAATCTAAACCTCGTGGCGCATTACGGGTTAGAGAGAGGAATAAGAAGATCGCTGAACTTAAACAAAGACTTGCTGAAGCTGAGGCTCAGGCGACAAAATAGGAAACGTTATGGATGAATTAGACAACATTGATTTTTCGTCTTTTGAAGGTAACTCTGTAAAGGATGAAGATATAGACGGTTTGGATTTTTCATCTTTTGGGGGCGCTGTTCAACAAAGACAAACCGACTCTACCTTTACCTACGACTTTACCGACATTCCAGCTTATGAAGACCTATCTAAACATAATCCGTGGTTAACAGCTACAGAGACTATTTACAACATAGGTAAGAACGAGCAGACTCGATGGAAAGGGACGGATGAAGAACTAGCACAATATGGCATAGAACATATGAGCTGGTTTAACTCTAACTTTACATTAGGGATGTCTGTTGATGCTTTAAAACTTGCTTCAGCTACCCCTGAACAGAAAGAAGCATTCCTCTATCTTATGGAAACTTATGATGAGATAGATGAGCCTAACCTTCCTGCAATCGGTAGATTTGCTAAAGGTTTTCTTTTAGACCCTTTGACATACATAGGCCTCACCACATTTGGTGTGGGCTTGGGTGTTAAAGAAGCAGGCAAACAAACTACTAAGCAAGGTCTAAAGCAATTACTTAAACAAGGCCTCAAGCGTGGTGGTGTTGTAGGTGCTGCTGAAGGTAGTATATATGGCTTTGCTGACACGGCTATACGAGAAAATATTAGAGTAGGTGGTGGTGCTCAAGACTCTGTAGACTTTGGTAACATTGCTACAGGGACAGCCATAGGCGCTGCCGCAGGTTTAGGCCTAGGTACTGTAGCAGATGCAGGTATTACTAAAGTAACCAACAAGCTTACTAGAAAAAGTCAATTAGAAAAGTTAAAAGCTGAAAGAGCACAGCGATTAGAGAAGACAGAAGAAGTAGATGTTCCTGAAAATGTATTAGATGGTGAAGCTACTACTGCCAAGACTACTGACGAAGCTCCTGTAGCTCCAGCAGTACAAGATGTTGATGGGATGCTTATTGACATTCCTTACTTTAATACAGCTCTCACAGCTCCTTTAAGAAATTTAGAGTCAATCGCAACCAGAGCGCAAGAGTTAATCCCTGAAGTTATTAAGATGACTCCTGCTAGGTTTGTCCGAGTAGCTGAACAAATCCGTAACAGTGAACTAACTGTAGAGTCACGATCAAACCTTGATCAAGCAGTGCAGGGCGTTCGGGACTACTTCTTACGTGAGCAAGAAACATTAATAAACAAATGGGCTAAGGCTACTACACCTGAAGAGAAGCTAAGACTTCGTGGTGAGTTAGCACAAGCTGAAGCACATTTAAGTCAAGTAGCTGACCTTGATGCTGACCTTGCTGGTGCGGCTGGTATGGCTCTTAAACAACGTGACGGTATCTTTATCAGCGGTAAAGGTTACACCCTAGACGAACTTAAAGAAGAATTCCCAGACCTATCGGATGCTGAGTTGTTGTTCAAACAGCGTGATGCTATTGCTGAAGGTCGGGCTAATAATAGAATTAAACAAGTAGAGTTTGAGTACGATCAGAAAATGACAGCCGCTCTTGAAGCGAAAGACCCTGCAACGTACCTAAAACTTAACCGAGAGAAAAGACAGGCAGTCGATAAGATTATTGATGAAGAAGGTGCAGGTGCAGCTAATAACCCTAAAGGGTGGTTTAAGCATCGTTTATATGAATTGTCTGCACCTGCTGTTGAGGTTACTATCTCTAACGTATTCTCTGTCAGTACCTTACTACTAAACGTAGGTTTTGCTAGTTTAAAAACTCTTTACAGACCTGCCTTAGACTTTGTGATAGGTGGCAAACTTAACAAACAAGCGTATGTAGAAATGATGGCAGGTTATGCTGGTCTTCGTTCTATGCGTAGTTCTGCACTGAAAGCAGCAGCAGCTTCTTTTAAATATGAGAAGCAAGTAGCAACCTTTGAAACAAATAAAATGTTTGACGAAAACATTAAAATTAAAGGTAAGAAGGGCGCTGTATTAAGAACCTTCCCTAGACTACTCTTAGCATCTGACTCATTCCTTCAGGATATTAACTACCGAGGATTTGTATCATCTAAGGCTACTGCTGATGCTTATGAAGAAGGTTTGCAAAAAGGATTAAAAGGTAGTGAGTTAGATAAGTTTGTAAAAACAGAAGTTAAAACTAAACTAGACGCTGCTTACGATACCTCTATGCGTAAAGAAACTATAGACGCTGTTTACCGAAAGGGCGTAGCAAAAGGTTTCAAAGATGAAGAATTAGATAACTGGGTTGCTGAGTCACTAGCTAAAGACGAAAGTGGATTGTTCTCTTATAACGATCAAGGCGCTTTAGATTATTCTAATGATATGCTCTTTAAGAAAGAATTTAGTGGAGAAGGTTTGCTCTCAGGTGGAGCTGCCAAGTATGAGAAGATGATAAGAGAATGGCCTGTAGCTAAACTCTTTCTTAACTTATTTTGGAGAACACCTATACGTGTGTTTGAAGAAGGCATAAGACTTACTCCAGTTCTTAACGTTGCTTCATCAAGAAAGTTTCGTGATGACCTTATAGGCACTAATGGCAACAGAGCACAGCTACGAGCTAGAGGTGAAATGCTGCTTGGACAAGCTGTTGTAATGGATACGATGGTATTAATGTCTTCAGGAAGTATTACTGGAGCTAACCACCCAGAACATCCTTACTCTATCAAAATGCCTGACGGTAGTTGGTGGAGTTACAAGTTAGCTGATCCTTTATCTACACCTATAAAGATTATAGCGAACACAATGGAAAATTATCAGATACTTTTACTGCGTCAGCAACAAGAAGGTATAACTGATAATGGGGCATTAGAACAGTATTGGGATGAGCATTATCCAAAAATGCAAGCAGCTTTGATTGGTGTTACAACTACCATATCAGATGCTAGACTACTTCAAGGCTTTTCCGATGCTTATGAAGGCATCTTTGGAACTAGCGGTTTAGTTTCTCAAGCTGTCAATGACCCAACAGATGAAGATAAGCCTGTTATATCTAAGAAGTTATTTGATATGTTAGGCGCAGCTTTTCCTCGTCAAATTTATAAACTTTATGAGTTTGAAGACCCTACACGATACCAGACAGCAAGTTTAGATCAAGTGTTTAGAAAGCAAGCTCTTCCGTACTACAGTGCGCTAGAAGAGTACGCTGATCCTTTACTGCAACAGTTAGGTATCGACCTTGATATAGATAATTTCAAGGCTAAACTCACACCTTCGTTCGATGTAAATGGAATGCCTATCACTAACCCTGACCCTATGGCTTCTAATTTAATCTTTAGCGCAACTAAGGAAGAAGATTTTAGGGCAGGTCTAAACGAGGATCAGATTTATAACAGAGAGAAGTTACACGAGCTAGGTATTAACGCTAACACCTTCTTCTACCACCCTTATCGTTATAGAAAAGGGTATGGTGATGAAGACCTAAGAACTCTTTATGCTCCTGCTACAGATAGTAGACCAGAAGAAAGTTATATGAGTAGATGGATGCACCACTACCGTTCGCTTGCTCCTGAAGGAGAGATTAGAGAGATATTAGAAGACACTGATATAGCTATAGGTATCCCCAACAATAGCCCTAAAGTAAATGAGATTAGGACTATAATGCGATCTAAAAAAGAAGAAGCATGGGATATGTTAGCAGAAGAAGTACCTGATGTAATGGATAGATTTGAAGAGAAAACCCTTATTAAAGAGGCTGTCGAAGACGGTTTGTTTGATACAATACAAAAATAGGAAAAACAAATGGCACTTTCATATAATGAGTATACAGGTGATGGCATACAGACAAACTTTGTGTCTAAGCCTTATCTAAAAGAAGAACACGTTAATGTTTATATTGACGGGACGCTTCAAGCTACAAACACTTACTCAATCTCTGGTACAACTGTAGCTTTAAACGCTGCACCTATTGCAGGATCGAGGGTTCGTATAGCACGTAACACAAGCCAAACAGAACGGCTACACGATTACCAGAACGCCTCTTTATTAACTGCCGATCAAATGGATGCGGATGCGAATCAATTATTCTTTTTAACACAAGAAGCTTTTGATACAGCAACAGAGACTAATCTAGCAGGAGTTAAGTTCTACACTGCACAGGCTACAGTCCCTAGTAACCCTAACGTGGGTGATCTTTGGTACGATATTAACAGTGCAAGGTTGAAAGTTTACAGCGGCACAGAATGGGGACTAGCCGTTCCGCTAAGTTCTACCGCAACTTACGAATCTTTTACAGCCGAAGGTAATTATAGTTATATAAGCGTCCCTGATGTAAACACTAAAGCTTTAGTATTTTTAAATGGCGTAAAGCTGATACAGTCATCTACTAAAGAGAATGTTTTAGCAACCGCTACAAACCCTGATGATTACTTTGTAGACGTAGCTAACAATAAAATCTACTTTGCTACATTAGCGGCTGGTTCAATAGTTGAGGTCGTGTTAAACACTTCATCAGGTATTACAGCAACCACTATAACTGGTGGCGGTAGTAGTTCAGGTAGTAATATAAACATAACTGAACAAGCTGACGGTACTTTTATTCTTACTGACTCTACCAACAACCTTTCTATTGTTGTGTCTGACGGTAATAATGGCAGTGTACCTATTCCTACAATAACTGATAACGGTTTAAATGCTGATGGTGTAAATACGTACACTATTGATAATGGTGCAGGGGATAGTGTTACTTTCTCTGACGGCCTTGATGGTGAAAACCCTTTAAAGGGAGTAGATTACTTTGATGGTGATGACGGAAGCTTTAAAAGTTTTATTTTCCTAGTTTCTAATTCACAGCCTTCTACACCAACAGGTGGATCTTTCAATGGAACCTCTGAGACATTTCCAACAGGTTGGTCAGACACTCCTTCATCGACAGGTGTTTCAACCACTACTGAGTGGGTTGCTACAACAAGGTACAATCAAACTAATGGAGTATGGGCTAACACAGGTTGGTCTGTTCCTGCTAAGTATTTTGAGAAAGGTGCTGCTGGTGATGACGGAACTTCCATTAACATCAAAGGTACTTTTACGTCTACATCTTCTTTACAAGGTCTTATAGCAATCTTAGGTGATGCTTATATCATAGGCGGTGATATATACGTATGTACGACTGCATCAAACAGTTCTCAAGAAAGTGATTTCACCAACGCAGGTCAGTTTTCTGGTGCTGATGGTGCTAATGCTTATGTTCATTACGCTTATGCTAATTTCTCTGGAGGCGTGATTTCAGACTTCAGTCTCACTGACCCAACTGGCAGAGATTACTTAGGTATCTATACAGACAGCAATGTGGCTGATTCACCTTTATCTTCTGCTTATACGTGGCAGTTAGTTAAAGGAACCGATGGTACGACTATAGATTGGAAAGGCACGTATGCGGATCGAACTGCTTTTGAGGCTGCAAACACTCCTCAAGTTGACGGCATGGCTTATTATGATACGGCGCTTAAAAGAAGTTTTATCTACCAAGACGGAGCGTATTACCAAGTAGCAGCAGATGGTGAAAGTGGTACTGATGGTGTCGATGGTATGGTCTGGAAAGGTGAAAGTGATACACCACCTGTCATTCCTTATGTAGCAGGTAGTACAACAGTCTTAGACCACGCAGCAGCAGCTAACTGGGCTTATAAAGACACAGGTGGTAATTTTTCAGGACAGGTTAGAATTTATGATGCTAATGCCCAAGCTTGGGAATTAATGGTTGAAAACGGCACAAACGGTAACCACGGTGAAGATGGTGCAGACGGTTTGGATGGTGTTAATGTCTATTTCTGTTTCCACAACAGCCCTGTTGATACAATACCAACAAAACCACACGCTGCTTTCTTAGGCCATGTGGGTTCTGCTACAGCTTCAACTTACCCTTCAAACGGTTGGACAGAATTATCAAGTGACGACTCTAACTGGATGTGTCAGAAAACTGGACTAACTAACTCTAATCCAAATGATGAATGGGGCGACCCTATCCGTATTAGCGGATTTAATGGTGTCAATGGTACTCACGGCACTAATGGCGCTGGTATGTTCTCAGGCGACATGACAACAAATGCTTTTACTAATCTGCAAGCAACGGCTCTTGTCGTGCAAAAGGCTAATAGAAACCCAGTTGTAGGTGATGTCGTTACATTATCTGAAATAAACGATAGAACAAATGTTGTTACTAAAATATGTACAGAAGTTTCAGAGCTAGGTAATGGTAATTTTACTGATACTGTAGAGTTGTTTATAGACGGTTCTTTAGTAGTTGATGGCACTATAGTCGGCTCTAAGATACTTGCAGGTACTATAGATTCTAATCATATTGCTACTAATACTTTAGACGCTAATCGTCTTAAAGTTAATACTTTAGACGTTGGTGGTGCAGCTATTGACGGTTCTTTAGGTATTATAAACGGTACGGCTGGTAATGATGTGTATATGCCCTATTTCCCTGAGTTATTTGGCGCAACATGGGTTAATTACTCTCCTTATCATCTTCGATCTAGCAATCAAAATGGTATTGGTATTCCTTTAGGAGCGCCTGATACCGTTGCAGGACATTCGCCTTACGGTGGTGATTCAGGTGCAGTCTATCCTCTAATGCACTATTCTTTTACAACTTACAATTTCCAAGGGACAGCTCCTTTTATTGTTCAAGTAGGTCTTGACCCAATAGGTGATTTTAGGACTACTTCAGAGTCTACTTTTGCGTTTGCCATGAAGGCCACATCAGATAGTAATGATTACTTTTCTACTGATGAAACGGATTATGTTACAACGAGAGGTTCTAATAATAAAGGATTAGCTTCTACAGGAACAGTCAATATGTCAGATGTAGTAACCCTAACAGGAAACACTGAATACCATATCTGGGTCTTCGGAGCGTTAGAAGATGTTGCTGTAATAACCGCTAACACTGACGGTGACATTATCTCTCGTGGAATAAGGGACGGCTTTATAACAGTAACAGGATTAAATGCATGATAAATTATAACTTAGAATGGCACGACATAGAAGTAAGACGAGATATTCGTTTGGCTGCTTCTGATTGGACACAGTTACCTGATAGTCCTCTTTCAGATGCAAAAAAAGCAGAGTGGGCGGTCTACCGTCAAGCTCTGCGGAATATCCCATCTAAATGGCCAGCCGATGTAAATAAAACAACGACGAACCCTCACGACACTTCAAACATATTCCCAGTACAACCATCTTAATTTTAAACAAAGGAAATAAAAAATGGCTCAATTATCAAATGATAGTACAACTGCTCACAACCCTAAGATGGGTGATGGATCACGAGGAGTTGTACAAGCCGTTGTAGATGGGGCTAACGCAGCCTATCTATACGGCAGTTTAAACGGAACTGATTATCAACTTATCGAAAGCTTTACCGCCTCTGCGATTAAAGAGATAGTCTTGTGCCCTTTCTTTAAACTCAGTACCTCTGCTTCAAGTGTAACTGGTACAGTTGGCGGATCTACCAAGGTCATCATTGACGAAACTCGATAGGATATAGTTATGACACAACCAACAATTATAACAGCCCAAACAAAAGGCTACTCCTCAACAGGCGGCTCCACAACTACAAAAACCTTTGAGGATGTTGTTGTACCAGCAGAAGCTAACACGCTTATAGTTCTTCTTGGTTCTACTTCTGATGAAGGAGTAAGGTCGTGGACAAACTTAACTTACGGTAATTCAGCAGCAGTAAGAACACACTTAGTAGATGTATCAGCCATTGATAACAGTCCCTCGACTGTAGTAGCTATATTCGATGTATCGGGAGCTGGTGCTATGACAGCAGATGTCGTAGGAACCTTAAGCACAGCCACAGGCGGAAGCACAGTTTGCGGCGTTGTTTGCTCTACTGGTTTTATTGAAAGCTATAGCACAAGTGTAGAAAGGTCTACTACGACTGACCAGCACAGGGTATTTAGCCCGAACTACGCAAACAATATTGCTGTAACACTAACTTGTCTCCATCAAGATTTGCCCGACTTGTCGATCACTAATGGAACTGAATTGTTTAAATATCAGGATGCTGGTAATTCTACTAACGTAGGTACTTTTGCAATATCTCAAAGCACAAGCAATGCTCAAGGTGGTAAGGTTACTTCTTACACTTTACCGTCACCAGAAGAAAGTTCGACTATAAATATGCTTTTATGTTCACAAAAGAATCCTTTTGGCGGCTCAGGTGGCTTAACTAGCTCGATTATTAAATAGAGGTAACTCATTATGACTAAGGCAAGAACCTTAGCAGACTTTAACACAACAAGCATAGACCCAGCTCTTCTTGATGCTGCTGGGACTATTCCTTCAGCACTCCTTGACGATGTTGGGGGTGGTGAGAATACACCATCGTTTCATACTTACTTAAGCGCTAGTTTAGATAACAGCCACAACTCGTGGTTTAAAGCACCTTTTAATTCAGAAAAATTCGACACTGACTCTGCTTACGATAACGCAACAAACCACAAGTTTACTGTACCTGCTGATAAAGCGGGTAAATATAATCTTTACGTTAGCTGCGGTATGATGAATAACTCTGGTGTTTATTGTGTCCAAATGTGGGTTGCTATTAGAGTAAATGGCTCAGACAAAGCAGTGTTTGGGTTTGACTCAAATCAAGGATCACACACAAAGCAAGAAGCTGTGGGCGGTTCAACAGTTCAATCCCTATCAGTAGGAGATGAAGTTGAAGTCTACGTTTATGCAGAAACAGGTGACTCAAGTAATATGAGATTATTAGGTGGTGAAGATACCACTTACTTTGGTGGATTTAAACTAGCAGAATAACAGGATAACACATGGAAGACCTAAGACAACACGTTGACCGCCTAGAGTGGCGAGTCGATGCACATGACGAACAATTAAGGACTCTTACAGCGCAAGCTGAAGACCTTAGAGTTATGCTCGACAACATAAGCCGAACACTAATGCAAATTAAGTGGTTAGTAGTCGGTGGTGCAGTTGTTTACTTTGCACAGGAGATGGGACTCTCTGAATTCCTTAAAGTCGTAGGAGGAGTATAATGGGCGTAACAGATTTAATTGCAG
>Ga0213863_10001502_pt1 | contig 16900 bp, 19 predicted proteins | sample PICome_8_FD_160128 | JGI IMG/M metagenome (GOLD analysis project Ga0213863, IMG submission 160128) | Coastal seawater microbial communities near Pivers Island, North Carolina, United States - PICO497 | ecosystem: Environmental > Aquatic > Marine > Coastal | place: USA: North Carolina... | reverse complement strand
TACGCAAAATATGCGCCCGTTATCGAAAGCGGCACAGCCTTCACAGTGGCCGAGTGTGAAGACACCCATATAGTGACCATAAGCGGCTGGGAACAGCGGTGGAATCCCATTATGTTAGACGCGCTGATTTCGAGTTTTTGCTGGAGTCTAGGGCAGCTGATGGGTTCAAACTGTAGCCCGCGCTTTCTCAGGATACAACGAAAGCAACCCGACGATCCGTCACCCTGGCATGACGCGCTTACCGACACAATTGAATGGGATGCCTCCAAAACGCAAATTGCCTGGGACAGCAAACTGTTGCTGCAAACTCGGATACTCGCCGACAATGACACCGCCTTACTCAATGATGCCCTTGTGGAACCGCAACTTGAGCAAGTCATTCGAGCAAGGCTTACGCAACGGGTTGAAGCCCAGATAGCTAAACATTTGGTCGACGGAACGCCGTCACCAAGCCGAATCGCTCATGACTTAAATATGGGAACAAGAACACTGCAACGCTATTTGCAAGAGGAAGGAACCAATTTTCAAGAAATACTAAAGCTACTGCGTAAAGCTCGCGCTCAAGAGCTATTAGTGGAAAAATCAGAACCTATCGCAGCCATTGCCTACGCTCTGGGATACGAAGATCCAGCGGCATTTTCGAAGGCATTTAAAACTTGGTATGGAGTTTCGCCCAAGGAATACCTAGCCCGCCGCAAGATGAACAGCGAAAAATGAGCATTCGTGCCCAGCGTCACGAACAAGCGACCCAAACAATCACATGCAATGGGTTTCAATAAGTTACTGATCAAAAACGTCAAACGCTTTTCTAAAGATTCTTTCTGTAATTAGCGGGAGACTGGCCAAGCCAAGTTTTGAAGGCTGATGAAAAAGCACTCTGACTACAGAATGCTAGCTCGCTTGAAATAGACGCTACTGATTTGCCGCTGCCTAACAACTCAAGGGCGAGCTCCTTTCGAACACCGGCAAGTAATTTCTGAAACGTTGTATTGTTTGCTTTTAGCGCACGCTGCAGTGTTCTGATCTCCATGCCAAAGTGTTGGGCTATGCCCTCTTGGGACGCAGCGCCCTGTGCCAACTGCCTCAAAATCGCAGCTTTAACATCTTCGATGAAGCTTGAGCCGCTGCCAGCCAACAAAGAGTGTTTTGCCCGTTGGAAGTTAGCGGCTGCGATACCTTCGTTGTGAGCCAAACGGGGCCGGTATAAAAAAGAGGAGTTCCACCATACTTTTGATGTCGCAGAACCCCAGATGATCTGCTCACCGAAAGCCTCATACCAAGGCCTTGGATCATCGGGTTCATGGCGTTGGTATTCTATACGCACAGGTCCCACACCGCCGGGATCTAAAGTGCCACCGGCTCGCACGACACCAGTAATGTGTAAATCTTCTAGAAAGTGAGATACCGGAGCCAAAAGCTTCATATCGGTTTTGTCAAAAACAACTGCTGAGAGATTGCCATCAATTTCAAAACGAATGTTTAAAGAAGTGTCAAGAATTGCCAACAGCTCTAAGAAACGCTTAAACGCCCGGGCTGGCGACTTGCTTTCAAAAATAGCCGTTTGAACAGAAGTATTGCTAAATGTCGGTATATGGCTGTTTATGTAAATGCCCAGATCTTTGCGTTGAGTTACACGCAGACACTCAAAAATTAAGGCCGAGTAACGTTCATTTACAACTCTACAACCCGGCGTCAACAAATCACCGAGCTCAAGCCCCGCCGCGCTTAACGAGGGTTCTACATCATGCCCAAGCTGTTCAAGGGCAGCGCAAAGACGCAAACAGGCATGCCGCCAAACCGTATGGCGGGTCTGGAGTGGCAACTTAGGCAAACTCCTGGACCCCTGTTCTAAAAGCCAGTTCAAGATAAAAGCTGTGCACATCTCTGGACATTCGTGCCGACCTTCGCATGATCTTCTCCCGGTATTCGGCAACTAGTGCGCCACCGATGAGGGAGTAAGAATGGGTTGCTGGAGAAACCGCACACAGAGTCACCAACATGTTGAAGGGCGTCATCCCATAAGGTTGCTGTGCAGAGGGCTTAAGGGTCTTCGAAGTACCAACAATGCCGCTCTTTAAAAGCGATTGGATGCTATTTAGACACCTCTTGATAAAAACAGAATGCCTTGAAATAAAACCCCCTTCACGCTTAAAGCCAGTTACTGGTTGCATAAACGCCTCTCTACACCAATGAGCTAGTGCCTTCACCCACAAGATTGCAGCCCGCCTACCTCACGGCTTCATGAATCCTTTCCAAACTAAAGCAGGATTTGCACTCTCAGTATCCCTAAAGTCTAGCCAAGCTGTTAGGCCGTCTCTGCCAAAAATATGCTTAAAGACGACAGCCTCAATCAGCTTTTACCCGGCACGATTGTGACGTATGCACCCCTCAGAAACACAGATAACAATTGAAGGCATATCGGTGCAGCGCAGCCACTATTGACCAGTTCACATCGAACCGACAGGGACTGTGCTGCCTAATCGGATAATAACAACCCTAGGGAAGCGGCTCTGAAGCTGAAGCTGAATCTGGTATGACGCTGAGTTGGTGTAGACCATGGAGTGAGCCGTCAGGGTTTAGTGAAATGTAGCGGCCATCGGGTCGCTTTAATATCGCAGCGCACTGCCAGCCCGCCTCCGAAGTAGTCCATGGTGCTGATAAAAGCACACAGCGTTTGTTATCCTTGGCCGTCCAGAGACCCGTCACGCTCCCCTCTCGGTTCGAGCTCCACCATCGGGTCTGAAAGTGACCGCCCGCATACCAGTGTGTTTCCGCATGAACACCCGGAGTGTCCATGAGCTCAGCTCGATCCAAGGAATTCCCGAACAAAAAGACGATTTCATCGGTACTTAAAGTGACCACTTCGCTACGAACTTGGAAGGTAATTATCGTGAGTAAAAAGCTCAGAGCATAAAACATCACGTCAGTGCGCTTCGTCGCTGAGAATCGCCCCTTTGCTCCGCTGCCGTGGTCACTACGCACTATCATTAACCCTTGCATTTCTAAAGTTTGTTGAAGGGCCTCTTACCCCAAAGAGCCAGACAGTCTAATCAGCTATTGCCCTCTTAATACTGCGTGAGCACTGTCAGATTAGGCCTAAGATTAAAAAATCAATTCATGGGCGACACGCTAGAAACCGGCAAAATAAAACGGTGTGAAGCCTGAACTTAACCCTGCAATGCTTCACAAAAGTCACAGTCTGGCTCAAAACCATAGCGCTGCAACACAGACACAATAAATGTGCGCCAAACATCACTGGGGGTCCAAATCGAATTCAGCGCCAAAACCGCATCATCCATAGGCACGTCTTGAACAATCACTCGATAAAGAAAAACAAAACTACTGGCGCGCCAATTAACCTGACAGTGAACCAACGTGTTTATTCCTTCAGATTGTGCCATCACGGCTGAAAACAACTCAAAGTCTGCCACACTAGGCGCAGACCATACGACCGGGATATGAACGAACTGCAAACCAAGATCACGGACGATACGGTCTTCCCCGGACAACGCCGTGTCGTGGTCCCCGAACGCCAGGTAAATCACTCGACCCACGCCTGCACCCGCGACGGCCTCAAGCTCAGCCTGAGATGGCTGACCAGAGCTCGCCAATAAGTTGGAGTAGGCAATGTAATTCACAATATCGAAATCGTCTTGTGCCTGAGCCAACAACGGTTGTCCAGCACTAACTAACACAAGTAGCCAGCAAGCAAACGTTCTAAACCGAACCTTTGTACGGCGTTGCTTTCGCATCATGATGCTCCCTTTAACCCTGCTTGTTTTTTTCAGTATAGAGTCAAATATGGGTTTGTTCATTGACTTTAAAGGTCGCATTCGCCAGCAACTCAAACAATTTACCCTCCAAAAAACTGCAGCTAAAGATACGCTTTATTTGGTAAATCACGCCAACTTGCGGTAGCTTAACCAATGAGGAACATCGGGCTTTACAGCACGTTTTGTATAAAAACCAGGGAAATTTAAGGACTTGGCAAACGATAAATCTGCGGATCTTCAAGGCACAGGAATTCAGCCATCACCTCACGCCAACAAATCAAAGATTGAGTTGCTGGGCATCATCGAGCAACAGAATCAAGAACTAAATGCGCTACAAGAGAATTTCGACGAAGCCAGCGCCATTAAAAAATCCTTAGAACAAGCCGCCGAAGTTGCTAATCTAGGCTATGCCATTTGGGATGATCAGCTAGATCGCGACATCTACGCTTCAAAAGTTATGGCCAAAATTCACGGCATGGAAGTCGATGAATATCTAGAGCAAATATCGAGCTTAGAAGCTTACTCAGAGCTGGTTATTGACGCGGACCGAGAGGCTTTTCTTGACTACGAAAACAACCCTGAAAACCATTCGATGGAATCGAATTCATTTTGTGAATATAGAATAAAGCTGCCCAATGGCACTATTCGATATCTGCGACAACACTCACGTTTACTACCAACCGCCAATAACGTAGGACCGAGATACCTCATCGTTATGCAGGAGCTTTCAGAGATTAAGCAGTCTCAGGAAGATCTCAAGAAAGGTCAGCAAGCCCTCGCTACTAGCAACTCCTTGCTTCAGCTCAGCGCAAAAATTGCAAATCTTGGCTACGCTATTTGGAACTACGACACGGATACCTATGCAGAGGTTTCGGAGGAGTGGGCCAATATTTTTGGCTACACAAAGACTGAATTCTCTGCCAAGTTCACTGCACTCGAATCTGATATCACATTAGTGCACCCCTCTGATCGCCAGCGGTATTTAGACTACTACGCGAGTGAGGAAGAAATTGATATCGAATATAAAATTGTGCGCAAAGATGGAGAAAATCGCGACGTCGTGCAGTCTTACCATTATGACCCCGCCAATCCTCAAGAGGTCTTTGTGACCCTTCAAGACATCACAGACCGAAAGCGGGAAGAAGCAAACCTAATCCAATCATCAAAGATGATCACCTTAGGGGAGATGGCCACAGGTATTGCGCACGAGTTGAATCAACCACTCGCCACTATAAAACTAGCCGCAGAGAATATTGCACAGCAAGCCTCTCAAGACCGTGCCAACATACCCGATTTTATTTTTAAGAAAATAGATCGCATAAAGCAACAGATAGTCAGAGCTTCGTCTATCACAGATCAAATGCGAATATTTGGTCGCGAAGCTAAAGAGGCTAGCTACGCATTTGATTTAAGAGAAGCCGTTATTTATTCAATAGATTTAATCGCCTCGCAGCTGAAGCTAGACCAAATCGAAATGACCTCAAAAGTCATTAGCGATCCAGTGATGATCTGGGGTCATCAGATTCGACTGGAACAAGTCCTCTTAAACTTAGTATCAAATGCGAGTTTCGCGATCAAAAGCAGCGGTAAAACACAAAAGCAGCTGTGGATAGAAGTCTCCTGTGAAGATCAAGACTGGGTCACCTTAAGTGTCACTGATACCGGAGCTGGCATACCTAACGATGCTCTAAAACGAATTTTCGAACCCTTCTACACCACCAAGGCAGTTGGCGTAGGTACCGGGCTAGGACTATCGGTGAGTTACGGAATTGTGCACGATATGGGAGGAGAAATGTTTGCTGAAAACACAGCGGACGGTGCTCGCATTAGTGTAAGGCTACCCATTATCAAGACGTAGTGTGCAGATACAAGCGGGCAAACTACATAGTGGTGAGACTCAAGTGCCGCTAACCACTTGAACCGCAATCTCCCATCTAGTTATCACCCGTATCATGATCACGTTACGGAGCAACTGAGATGCTCCATAAATTCATAAAATATACTGAAGCGTTGAACACGACTCAGGAGCTGGAGAAGCTGGGAATCTCGCAGAAAATATCAGCTTCAACCTTGATACTAACCGCTGAATTACTATGGGCTCCCGCGCACCAAGAGGGCATAACCATTGAGTAAAGTCCACTACCCCCAGCCTGTATAATTAAGATCTGCTCTGGCCCCCGAAATGCCATTCGCTTCGACGGATTCTCACCCGCAAATGCGGGCATGAGATGCTTGACAGCTTCCGGTGTTAAAAAACAACGCTCATATAGCTCGCGAGTAATATCCTCTCGCGTGAGTCCTGCCTTATGCAAAATTTCGCTGTGCTCAGGGTTCAACACAACAGTCGCAAACCCACCCGTTAACATGGCATTGTTACTGGGCGCATTTGCCAATGCCATCGCCAATAAATCAAGCAACGCGGCATAACTTTCAGGGTCATCACCATCGCCCGCAAAAAGCACCGAATGGGGCGCCTCGGCCCCCACGACGGTTACAACACTATCCTCTGCAGCGAAACCCAGTGACACATGCAGCGGGGGAAAAGGGCTGCCCTCCTCGTCCTCGGCAAGACAATAAGTGAACTTACCCGGATGCCCTAATAACGCCATATCTGAACTACCGGGCCTGGCTTTACCAATGTTGATCATTGTCAGCCGCAGTGCGCGTCCTATTGAAGCATTGGCGCGATGCCCAGGCCCAAGAGCGCCAGTGCCAGAAACGATAGGGCCGCAATTGTGGCGCGCAGGGCCGTTTACAATCACAAGGGGTGCCGTGCAATGGGTTGTCGCCTGCATTTCCGTCAAATCAAAGGCCGGTTCAATTACGGCCTTAACCGCCGCAACGACTACCGGCATATAGTCGGGTAAACAACCGGCCATAACGGCGGCGACAGCAATCTTTTCTATGCTAGCCACACCATGACCTGGACCCATAGTACCCAGCACCATGTCCCCGGCTTGCCCCGATGCCAGCACCATGCGTGAGACCCTGTCCCTAGTCGGAATAACCACGGGCAAGCCGTCGGTACACCCTCGCTGATGCAGATCCTCAAGTGCTTGTGCTTCATCAGCACACGACAGTAAATCAGTCATCACCACCCTCCAAGGCTTGAACGATGGTGGGCGCTACTAACTCAGCAATCTTACGCATAGTTACGGTGTCTGTTCCTGCCACGGGATGAGGCAACTGAACACGGGGCACTGCGGGCATACCTAAGGATTGAGCAACAAAGTCACCCTGAGCCCAAAACTCTTCGGTCACCAGTGCGACAGAGGGAATACCCAAGTTTGCAATATTGATGCCGTCACGCACGGTGCCGGTAGTGCAAGAACCTCAGTGTCCGTAGGCCGCTATAACCCCCGCACACTCCCCGGTAATTTCCTGTAACAGTTGGTCTCCAGCAGGAATGGTGGCGTTGCCTTTGTTATACGCTCGCAGCGTAATGCTGGGAAACAGCGCGCGTACAGCGTCGCCCACTGCATTTAAAAACTCCACGGAATCTGGAAAGCCATTAGCCAACAAGCCAATCGTTGCTGTCGTCTCTCGATTAACGGTTAACGACAGTTCGTAAGGTATCTCTTCAATACCTACTGACGCATCTGGGTTGTGATATTCGATCATGTGACCTCCTTTACGACTCGTTAAGTTAACGCATAGCAGCAGGTGATTACCATCAAGAAATTATCGATAGGAACTATTATTTTTGCGGCCTTGCTTGGTCTTTAGTTCTTTGTCATAGGACAGAGCCACCCTCAATAGATATTGCGCCAGCACAATTCGACATTAAGGGTTCTAACAAAAGCGTTGATGCGGGCCTTGCGTTACATCTCCGAGGACTCGACACCGTACTGTTTGAATGGGATTGTTAGGCCCTGCCCAATAATAAGATATTTTTTTCGTTTATAAGGATACAAAATGACTTCTGAGCATGACGACAAGAGCAATATGCGTAAAGTCGCACTCACCTCGCTCGCCGGAACGAGCATCGAATGGTACGATTTTTTCATCTATGGAACGGCCGCTGCCATCGTCTTCCCCAAGGCCTTTTTCCCCCAAGATCTACCGCCCATGGTCCTGCTCATTATTTCCTTTAGCACCTTTGCGGTGGGCTTTGTTGCTAGACCCGTTGGGGGCATTATTTTCGGCCACTTTGGTGATCGAATAGGTCGGAAGCACACATTAGTGGTTGCACTCATGATGATGGGTGCGGCGACAACACTCATAGGCTTACTGCCAACTTATGGCACCATTGGCATTGCCGCGCCACTACTTCTGGTGTTACTCCGCTTCATTCAAGGCCTTGCCATCGGCGGCCAATGGGGAGGGGCTATGTTATTAGTTACCGAAAGCGCTCCTGCCAATCAACGAGGCTGGTATGGGGCCTACGCCCAAGCTGGCGCGCCGGTTGGGGTGATACTGGCAAACTTAGCCTTTATCGGCGTTAGCATGAGCATGAGCGATGAATCCTTCATGAGCTGGGGCTGGCGACTGCCTTTCCTCGCCAGTATTGTCTTGATTGGCGTATCGCTTTTCGTGCAGCTGCGCCTTGAAGACACCGAGGCCTTTAAAGCGCTGAAGGCCGCACAAGACTCGCAAAATCAGGCTGAAGTGGTTGTTCGATCGCCCATCATACAAGCCTTGAGGAAATATCCTCGTACAATCATGCTTGCAGCAGGTGCATTTTTGTCTGTTCAGGTAACGTTTTATATCTTGATCGCGTTTACCGTGGCCTATGGCCTTAACTCGCCCTCAGTGAGCCTCTCGCGGGAAGCCATGCTAACCGCAGTTTTGATTGCCTCTGCAGTGATGGTGCCGACGCAGTTTTATTTCTCGGGACTGTCTGACCGAGTGGGGCGAAAGAAGATTTACCGCTGGGGCGCCATCTTGACGGGACTTTGGGGCTTTGCCCTATTTCCACTTATAGACACCGGCTCCCTTGCACTTATTGCACTGGGCCTCACCTTGGGGCTGGCTTTCCTGGGCATGCAATACGGACCTCAAGCCGCTTATTTTACCGAGCTCTTCAGCACGGAGGTTCGATACTCGGGAGCATCATTAGGCTATCAACTAGGCGCAATCGTTGGTGGTGCCTTAGCGCCGACCCTCGCGGTTTTACTGTGGAAAGAATTAGGGATTGTCTTTGTTTCAATCTACATTTTGCTCGCGGCCTTGCTGACGCTTTGGTCTTTGTCGTTATTAGATGAAACGAACGGCCAACCCCTCTAAACATTACAGGCAGCCCATTGTACGCCTTGGCTATACACCAAGGCGTCAAACTGGGTCAGGCTTTTGGATGCAGTCTAACGGGCAACTCATGATAGCCGCGAACGAACGAGTTGCAGGTTCTTACAGGAGGCCCCATCACTTCAACGCATTCAAAGCGCTCGAGTATTTCTTCCCAAACGATACGCAGCTGCATCTCGGCAAGCCGATTACCCATGCATCGATGGATACCCATGCCGAAAGATAAATGGTTGCGAACATTGGGACGGTCTATAACAAATTTATCTGCGTTGGGTATGACATCGCTATCGCGGTTACCCGAGACATACCAAAGAACGACGCGACCGCCTTTGGGAATGACCGTGCCATTGATCTCAACGTCTCGGGTCGCAGTTCGGCGCATGTGCGGCAATGGTGTTTGATAGCGAATAATTTCTGACACCATAGATGGGATCAATCCCGGATTTTCCTTGAGCTTCGCCCTCTCCGAGGGGTTCTCATGCAAATGGAGGATTCCCCCGGTCATAGAATTGCGGGTAGTGTCGTTGCCACCCACAATTAACAGCATCAGATTGCCGAGAAACGACAACGGCTCCTCAACCATGTTCGCTGTTTTGGGGTCACGCTGTAGCATACGAATCAGGTCAAAAGACTCTTGATCATTTGCCTTATGCTCATGCCAGAGCTGGGTAAAAGCTTGCAGCATTTCAAGCATAATGGCTCTTCGTTCATCGATGCTCAGCCCGCGGCCCGCTGTAATCCGCGCATCAGATGTGGCCGTGTCTGACCAATAGGTTAGGAGATGACGTTGCTCTTGGGGAAAGTCAAAGAGTGTCGCCAGCATTTTTGTCGTCAAGTCGATAGAGACACGATCCACCCAATTGAAGGTCTCGCCCAAGGGTAAACCGTCCAAAGTTTCTTGGGTACGCTGGCGAATTACCGCTTCAAATTCCTGCAAATTTCGCGGCGCAACGGCACCCTGTACGGCGCGTCTTTGATCATCATGCAGTGGTGGATCGGTTGCGATAAACATTTGCACCGACATGTCGGGCTCAGGGTCGAGAATGGCGATAGACGGCTCAGAAGAAAAGGCCTCCCAGTTCTTTTCCACTTCGACGATATCCTCGAATCTGGTCACTGACCAAAAGTCACCGTGAGGTGCCGGTCCTCCAGGCCCCTCTGACTGATAGTGAATGGGGGATTCATTTCGCAGCCGCTCAAAAAGGGGCTGCCAAGTGTCAAACTCAAAGCGCCTTGGATCAGCCACGTCGAGCTGATCCAGGGGTGTATTCAAAGGATCAGGCAGTCCGTCTTTCCGAGTAACGGCTTGGTTCATGGGTGCAACCTCTATCGATTTTGACCGTTGATAGTATTAGGCGATCGCTATACTTCCACTTCATACGCCATATACGTGGTGCTACATCTGAAATTCAGGGAGCCGAATAGTCATATCGCCATTGTGCTCACTCAATTGAAGTTGACAGCTAAGACGCGAGTTGGCTTCTCGATCTGGGCGCAACCCCAACATAGACTCTTCTTGAGGCTCTACCGCGGGCAAGTTGTTCGAGGCTTCGACAAAGCAATGACAGGTTCCACAAACTGCCGAACCTCCACAATCGGCATCAATACCGGGGATATCGTGCTTCAAAGCCATCTCCATGATCGAGAGGCCTGATTCACTGTCAACCTGATGCTGCGTACCGTCGAATTCGATGAAGGTTATAACGGGCATGCTTTAATCTCCTTGCCTGTGTATTTAGATATCAGTTAATGCGTCGCCATTTTAAGCCAGAAAGCTGGTAAGTGGGCATTCCCTGCTCAAATAACTCATCTCGGTGGGCCTCAAAAACTGCCCGATATTGATACCAGGGCACTCTGGGAAAAGCGTGATGTATACCGTGGTAGTTTTGGAATCCCCAAAACCAAGTACCCACGCCGCGCAAAACCTTTGGCAATTCAAATATAGAGGTGTCAACAAACTTTCCCGCTACGGTATGCGGCATGTGGACAACGTAAGCGAACAGATAAACCAAAACAAGTTGACCAAGCAGGGGCCCAATTATCAAAGTGAGGACGATATCCATGCCCACTGAGAAACTTGAAACACCCGCGCTTGCAGCTACAGGGCCGAACAACGCAATCAGTAACAAAACGCGACTAAAAAGTATGACAAACACTTCAAGTACGAAGGTTCGACGGAGCTCTTTGTGAGCCGTAGGCCACCTCTGTCGTAAAAAGAGTTGATAATTCTGCGCGGTTAGCAATATGGGCGACGCGACAAGTCGCCAGAGATTATTTGTCATGTCAGCACAAACCAGATCGGGATCCTCACCTAATTTGTTGGTGTGGTTATGGTGTGAAAAGTGTTCATGGCGATGAGCGCACATTGGAACGCCTGACGGGATCGCCGCCAAATAGCCCACCCATTCATTGACCCAACGATGTTTTTGTTGGCCACCACAGACAGCACCATGCACCGCCTCATGCAGCGCGGTGTAGACGGCATAGGTCAGGAAGGCCATCACAAGCATTCCCACAACCGCAGGCATTAGTCCGGCGACCACGGCGACTGGGGTTAAAAAGTACGTTGGGAAAACTATGGTGATCAATATGATCGTGGGCCAGGCCAAAGTATCGCAGTAGCTGTTCGCCGAGCGCTTCATCAGCTGAACTTGTTCTCGATTAGACATGTGCAGACTCCCTATTCATATACTAAATGTTACCTGAACCGCGATCAGTTGACCCATTCCTGTTTCGCCAACATGGTGTCATTATACGCCTAAAGGGGGCTTGAACATGATAAGTGCGCATTATGCAAGGTTGCTTCACCGCGAGCTTTTGCTCCGCGGTCATGACGAAGTTGCGCTATTTAGGGGCTCTAGCCTCAATTCTAAGGCATTGTGGCAGCTCACCAAATTAAGCCCGGACGACTTTATACAATTACTGACCAATGCTCAGGAGATGCTTGGGCAAACTCAACTTGGCGCAATTGTGACTAGCAGAAACCGGCTGGCCACGCTGGGTATGATGGGGGTTGCGATGATGTCAGCACCGACCCTCGGAGCTGGCCTGCAAGCCATGTCTAGCTACTCCACTGTCGAAGCCGACTATTTGCATTTTGAATTGTTGGCAGGGCGGCGAGTCACCCGAGTAACCCTCGAAGTCGATCGTGACCTTGGAACATCATTACTCATACATGCGGAAACATCGTTCGCGTTGCTTCAGGACTACCTGTTAGATTTAGTCGGCTCAGCCGAAGGGGCCATACAGTTCAGCGTAGCGCAGCCACCTCCCAAACATGGGGCAATGCTGAAGACGCCCATCGAAGGCAAACTGAACTTCGATTGCCGTTTTACCGGTGTAGAGTTTCCAACCGAATGGCTCACTACCCGCTCTCCATTTAGCAACCCCGAAGTTTGGCAAATCTCAAGACGTCACCTTAGCGAACAATTGCAACAGGCTAGCTCACCGGGAGATCAGCCGTTTACGCGTCACCTGCGCAGTGTCTTACAGTCTCAGCGCCCGCCCTTGCCTGACATCAATGAGATAGCAGAGTCGCTGCATTTATCGCCACGAACCCTCAGTCGACGTTTAATGGAGGAACAAACAACATTTCGTGAGCTAAAGCTAAAAGCCGTTCACGATTGCGCTAAAAATATGCTTTTAGATGGCGCCAGCGTGGAGGCTGTAGCCGCCGAACTAGGCTACGAAAACGCCGCTAATTTCCGGCGTTCTTTTAGGGCGCTCAATCGCTGTTCGCCAACACAGTGGGTGAAAGATTTTCATCAAGGGTCGGTCGCCGACTTGTAGAACTACTCTGGACGGGCTTTGATCCGAAAAAAGCGTCGGGTCCATACTGACTGAAATATCGGATCTAGCCACCGGTACAAACGACCGGACAACACAACAGGCCTGCCACCTTCCACACCCCGAATCGCGTCATTCACAACGGTCTCAGCACCATACCAAAGCCAGCCGGGCATTCCCGCCTTCATGTCGCCCAAACCGGCTGTTTGATGAAAATCGGTGTGCGTAAAACCGGGGCACAAAGCCGATACATTTACGCCCTGCCCTCCCACGGTAAGATTAAGCTCTTCCGAAAGCGCAATTAAATAGGCCTTGCTAGGCCCATAGTTGCACCCACCTGAGCGAGGAATTCGTCCCGCCACCGAGGCAACATTAATCACTCGCCCGAACCCCCGAGCAGCCATTGCAGGTACAAATCGATGACACAGTTCAACGACCGACAGCATCATAAGTTGAAAAAATGCCTGCTGTTCGTGCCAGTCTCGATCGGTGAGTAAATCGGGCCCTGCAATACCCGCATTGTTAATAAGCCAGTCAACCTGTAGACCGTTGTCATCACAAAACTGCTGGATCTGCAGAGGCGCATTAGATTGACTAAGATCAGCGGCCAGCGTTTTTACCGATACGCCAAACTCCTGGTTGAGTGTATCTGCGAGGGTCTTCAGGCGATCCTCACGTCGAGCTACTAGTAATAAATTCAACCCCTTCGCCGCCAACTGCCTAGCAAATTCACTACCCAAGCCGGCTGACGCGCCAGTGACCAGAGCGTAAGACTGTGGCATAGCTATCCCCTATTGTTGTGCTTAAGCATGGCTGGCAGCCGATTTTAGTGCGTAACCCGCGCGAGGAAAATGAACATGCACAACGCCAAATTGCTCCGTTTGACGGGCAACCACATAGCGCTCTGCTGTCATCGCCACCAAGAGCCCCGTCACAGGAACCTGCCCATAATCCATGGGGGCTACGCTAACCTCCTGATTGAGGTTTTCATGTGCGTCAGAAGGCGGTAGAGGGCGAGGTGCAGACTGAGCGGCAAGACTAAAAGCATCCTCGGGTTCAAGCTCAAATCGTTCGCCATGCCCCGGCTGAAGCATGGCGTCATACCAACGATTCAGATTTTTGAGCGCCTTTGGCAAGCCCAGCCCCATAAAATCCATCTTAAATTTAACCGGGTGAATAGCCGCAAAATCAGCATAACCGGGGTGTTCTCCGTTAATAAACGCACGATCTTTAAGCACTGTATCCAGATCAGAGAAGAACGCTGTGATCACGCTAGCAGCTCGCTTGCCAGAGGGCGGCCGAATCGTCGCATCTTTCATCATGCTCGAACGGTCTTTAAAAAAGCGATAGGTCTGCCGCACACCGAACTTGCGCAAAAGCGCACCCAATACCTTCAGGGGAGGCTCGCTGGTAATCACAGAAAAAAAGACATCGCCCTGGGCGCGCTCTACTAAAGCCGCGAGATCATCTCTGACCGAATCAGGACGTAATGCCGCGCGATCTGTTTCTCTGGCGATCTCAAGGGAGATCAACGCCGAATCGCAAAAAAGATCCGCACCTCGCTGAGCGACGGGTATGCGTCGATAACCGCCTGTTAATGGGTCTAGGTGGGGACGGGGAGGCATGGCTGGTGATATCACCGAATGCCAACGTAACCCGGTGTGGCCAAACATCAAGCGTATTTTTTCAGCGTAGGGTGACGCTTCGTAGTGATGAAGAACCCATTCATTATTGCCGACGGTCATTTTTTCCCCACTTTTTCTATTTCGGTTTAGCCCTTGTTCACTTGGCCACGGGCACCTAGTCCAACATGACCACATTAAGCGCAACATACACGATGTGAGCGAACACCACGCCAAGGGTAAGCTGTGCCCGCATACCTGAGTACCAAGTTCCAGTTTCTTGGGTACGCCGTTCATACCACAGCAAAGCGAGGTAGCCGAGCATCAGTAACAGCACGGCCAACACCGCCTGCGCTGTAAGTACGCTAGCCACAGCAAAGACGACAATCCCGTTGCTAATCACCAAATGCCAGTTCTGTTCAGGGCTGGGTAAACGGCGAGCGTATCCCCAAAGAGCCCCCGACAAAAAACAAAGAATTGCTAAGGAATAAATAACAAAGCCCTGAACCGACAGAGCTCTCGGATAATCCTCTAAAAAAGCCAGGCCAACTAGGAACAGATAAAAGGGTGCAAGCCCGGCAAAGCCAAGGCCTTGGGTTACGCGTCGGGACCGCATTGATTATCTACATTTGGGTGGCGAATAATGGTCAACAAAATTTCACCAACACGCACACCAAATTTTGTCATCTGTGATTGATTGACCACCACATGCTCGCTGACCCTGTACATACGATCGTCTACTCGAACATCGATCGCGCTGTCCTCAAGCTGAATACGCAGCGTATAGTCCAAGACAAAAGCACTGCCATTCCAGCGGCCAACGCCCTCACCGACCACATCTCCCGCCGTTGCGATGAACGTCTGGTCCACGCCGGGGGTTAGGGTCCAAACCCGCTTTTGCACTTCACCGTCATCAAAAACAAAATCCTCGTCCAGCGTGCCGACACCATCAACCCAGCAGGCGCTAATGTCTGCGTTGAATTGACGTATCGCCCCCCCTTGCCTGTCCCTAACAACACCCTGTGCGGTCAGAAAGCCAGTGAAAAAACTTTCTGGTCGAAATTCTGGAGCTGAGATTTTGTGGTCTTGTAAATCAGCAGATCCGCACCCTACCAGCAGCAACACACCGGCACAGAAACAGACCATGCGACGCATGACCGGGAGGTAAAAAAAACCCCGGCCACAGGGGCCGGGGAGAAAAAACCATCTGGGGGAAGATGGCCTAAAACTATCGCAAGACATACTGGGACCAACCCTGTGGTCATTCCAATGCGCTAATTACGACCCATTTTTAGGTCTGGATCACAGATAATTTCACCTGAGCAAAATAATAAACAAAAGGTGGGATTTTGATGTCACAAAATCACGCTTTAGTCACTTCCGACAGCGTGTTTGTTAGCCACTACAGTGCAAAACTTAAACCCTGGGAGAATTATGTGAAGTGCTGAACCATCAAACATTCAGATAGCGCCACCATGAACCTATGACCATGAACCTATGACCATGAACCTATGACCATGAACCTATGACCATGAACCTATGACCATGAACCTATGAATGGGGTTTAGGACTAGGATGGGACTCCCCAGTCCTAGCAATAAATGCCTCCGTCACCGTTGATAACAGAAGGTCATAGCGGTGCTAAAAGTAAGAGCAATAGCCAGCAGGGTTTACGAATAGGCTTTTGACGGATTCGACCGGTTTAATTCGATGGACTTACGTTATGGCATCACCAGGACTGAGCCCATCGGGACAATTTAAATTTGATGGCACTTCTAGAAACTTTAAGAAATCAAAATGTGTACCAACCACTCTTTTTTCTGCCGATTTACATGACCTTATTAGCTTAATCCGAGGAAACTTATTAGCTTTTAGGGCGTTTTTATTGTTTCCAAATAATGATTAGAACCAATCAACCCTCGACAGCCGTTGTTGCTTCTGGTTGTATCTAAGTTGTGCAAACACATGAACAACTTTTCCGAACCAACCTTTCAGCTGTTAATCACGGCAGCGAAATCATGGCAACCTCAGAAGCGTACCCTATCGAGGCGCGCCCACAGTCCACTCGACTACTCCACTCCAGTTTCCCTCATTTGCGATTGATATACGTTGGCTCAAACGGCCAGCGCTTGTTACCGATAATCAGGAGATCAAAATATGCGAAGATCCAAACGCGATATGCTGAAACGCGCTTTTGAGCGTGGCTACCAAATCGGACTTTCTGGACGCTCACGTGAAACCTGCCCTCACGGCACAGGCCCTCACAAACTCAGTTGGTTACAAGGTTGGCGCGAGGGTCGAATTGACCAATGGGAAGGACTCACCAACATTACCGCGTGCCATAAACTATCAGGCTTTTGACCCCGATCTTCGGTGTCCCTAGCATGCGTGACCTTAAAGTGTCTGTTTTGAGTTGAAAATCGGCACTTTAAAGGCTTTCAAGCTTACACGGATGAACTCACAAGACTTGTTTTT